>Ga0206102_1000391_pt1 | contig 14224 bp, 14 predicted proteins | sample 1B1Ametagenome_FD_148645 | JGI IMG/M metagenome (GOLD analysis project Ga0206102, IMG submission 148645) | Enriched microbial communities from leaf-cutter ant dump, University of Wisconsin, Madison, United States - 1B1A | ecosystem: Environmental > Terrestrial > Nest > Insects nest > Nest dump... | reverse complement strand
TAGTAGAGTATATGGTGCACCATATACTCTACTACTTGCAGCAGATGAAACTACTTCTCAAAAGCTAGCAGAAGAAGGCTATGCGCTTAAAGCTTCCCAATTCACATATGCAACAGGACAATTGGTTTTATGGAGTTCTCAAAAAAACTTCGTTGACTCTAAAGGCCGCATTTTATTTACTGGAAAATTTCATCATTTGGCAATTGCTAACCCAAAAATAGCACCATATGGTTTAGCAGCGCAGTCTACTATAACTAAACTACAGCTTGAAAATACATTAAAGGACAAGATAGTTCAAGGGGATAATATTGGTTCTACTTATCAATATGTAGCTAGCGGCAACGCAGAATTGGGTTTTGTTGCCCTATCTCAAGTATATTATAAAGGAAAAATTGTTTCAGGTTCAGCATGGATTGTTCCTTCTGAATTATACCCTGCAATTAAACAGAACGCTATACTTACGGTATCGGGAGAAAAAAGTAAAACTGCGCAAGAGTTTCTGAATTTTTTAAAAACTCCGGCTGCAAAAGAAATAATGTCTATGTATGGTTACAAATGATATTAAGTACAAATGATTGGGCGTCACTATGGTTAAGCTTAAAGTTGGCAGCCATTAGCATATTGATTTTGTTGATTATTGCTATTCCCGCAGCTTATTGGTTGACATTTAGCCGATCACGTTATAAAATAATTATTTCCCCTGTTTTTACATTACCTCTAATTCTTCCTCCTACCGTCCTAGGGTTTTATCTTTTACTATTAATGGGACCACAGGGAGTAATTGGGCATTTATGCCAGGTATTGGGGATAGAGCAATTAACTTTTAGCTTTAGTGGTCTAGTAGTTGCATCAATTATTTATTCTTTTCCTTTTGTAGTATTGCCGATTCAAAATACTTTTTCGGTCATTGGAAAATCATCGCTAGAGGTTGGTGCGACACTTGGCGCAAAGCCATTTGATAGCATAATTAACATATTACTTCCCCAAGCCAAAATTGGCATAATTAGTGCTGGGGTTATTGGCTTTGCACATACTATAGGAGAATTTGGAATAGTTTTAATGATTGGTGGAAATATTCCTGGTAAAACTCAACTTGCATCGGTTCAGCTATATAATCATTTTGAAGCTTATGAGTATAGCCAGGCTAATCATTTAGCCTTAATATTACTTGGGCTCAGCTTTATTATTTTGCTAATACTTTATATGCTTAATCATAAGTTTAGCCATTTAGATACTAGAGAAAATGCTTTATCTAAAATATGAGCTTAATAAGCCTAGACTGAACTTAGACCTAGACATTGAGTTACCAAGCACAGGGGTAACTGCTTTATTTGGTCAATCAGGCGCGGGAAAGACAACTATTTTACGCATTATAGCAGGCTTAGAACCCACCCAACAGGGAGTTCTCCGGTTCATGGGCCAAGTTTGGCAAGACAAGACCACAAAAATATTTATACCGCCATATTTACGTAAAATTGGATATGTATTCCAAGAGGGAAAACTCTTTAATCATTTAAATATAGCCAAAAATTTAAGCTTCGCAAGCTCACGTTCTAAAATCAAAAAAGAAGAAGCCGAAGTAATTATTGAAGAACTGGGGTTAAAAAATCTTTTATCTAGAATGCCTCAAAAATTATCCGGAGGTGAAAAACAGCGGGTAGCATTTGCCAGATGTCTACTTACACAACCAGATTTGTTATTACTTGATGAACCATTTAATGCAATTGATGTTTATACTACCCAACTTCTGATTGAATGTATTCATAAATTACAGTTACCAACATTATATGTAAGTCATGACCGAAATGAAATTATTAAAATAGCAGATTATATGTTACATATTCATGATGGAAAGATAATAACTCATGGTAGCCTGAATCAAATGTTGCCACTTTTGGGATATAATGGTTTTATCATTAATGGTAAGTTAATATCCAGCAATAATGGCTACTGTTGCTACAAAACAGATATTGGGTCAATCAGCTTTCCAACAGTGAAAACACCTCCATCCAATGCTCGGATTTATGTGGATAGCCGGAATATAAACTTATACAAATATGATACTGGAAAATTAATAGCACTTCATATTAATTCTATTAAATACGATATACCTTTTTATTGTCAACTTAATGTAAAATTAGCAAATGAGAACATAGATATATTAATTTTAAAAGAAAAAATCACGAATATGGAGATCCATTCCATGAGCACAGTTTTCATAGAAATTCTCCAGGCGGATTTTATAGGTTATCAATAATTAAAATCAGTGGTAAATTTCCTATTAAACTGTAAGCATCTTGATAGGATTTTAAAATTCGTGTAAATTTTAGTTTCCAATAATATGGGAATTATTAGAAAAAAGTAACTTGTGGTTTAGTTTAATACGCTAGCTAGGATATGGCTGTATACCCCCCAGAACTTAATTGAAAGTTTGTTTAAAACAATTTAAGGTTAGATTATAAAAATTTAAAATGTTACAAGATAATTTTGCGAGAAAATTCCAATATATCCGCTTATCAATTACGGAGCGCTGTAATTTTAGATGTCAGTATTGTCTTCCGGATGGCTATAAAAAAAGTTGTGATGAAGGTAATTTATCACTAGATGAAATAAATAATTTAGTTTCAGCATTAGTCGAAATGGGAGTATGGAAAATACGTTTAACTGGTGGAGAACCTACGATTCGCCAGGATATTACAGAGATAATAAAAGTCGTAAAATCTTATCCTCAAATAAGGCAAATAGCAATAACGACTAATGGTTACAAACTGGCCGATAATATTGAAACATATTACCTTGCCGGGTTAACCAATCTTAATGTTAGTATTGATAGTTTTGATCGTGAACAGTTTAAGGTAGTTACTAAAGCTGATAAACTTGACTATATCTTAAAATCTATAGAAATAGCACGATCTATAGGAATAGCCAAAATCAAAATTAATGCGGTTTTACTGCCACATACTCTAAATGAACTCGGTTTATTTCTGGAATATATTAAAAACCGCCCAATGAGTGTCCGCTTTATTGAATTAATGCAAACTAGTGATAACGGACCATACTTTAAAGCTAATTACATAAATGCGGATTTATTAAAAAACAAATTAATCGAAGAAGGCTGGCGGCAAATACCACGTGAGCCTGGTACCGGACCAGCTATTGAATTCAGCCATCCCGAATATCTGGGCCGGGTTGGTATTATTGCACCGTATAGCAAAGATTTTTGTGCTAGTTGTAATAGGCTACGCTTTACCCATACCGGATCTTTACGTCTGTGCTTATTTGGTAATGAAAATTATCCATTACGCAATTTGCTACAGGCTCCGACACAAAAAATCGAGGTGCAACAGGCCATTTTAGATGCTCTAACATCTAAACCCAAAGCCCATGCCCTTACCAGTTTTCAATTTGGTAATATCAAAAACCTTTCGAATGTAGGCGGTTAATATAAAATGAGTTACTATACAATGATTGATGTTAGCGATAAGCTAACTAGTAAAAGAATTGCAATAGCAAGCGGTACTATTTATGTTGGTGAACAGGTATTTAATTTGATTAAAACCAATCAAATGATTAAAGGAGACCCTGTCCGCCTGGCAGAAATAGCGGCTATAATGGGCGCGAAACAAACCAGTAATTTAATTCCTCTGTGCCATCCCTTGGGACTAGATAAGGTAGAATTTATTAGCGAACTTATCCCAGCTGATTTTGCTGTAAAAGTATATTGTATCGCAATTACCAGCGCCAAAACTGGCGTTGAAATGGAAGCGTTAACCGGGGCAATGACCGGGTTACTCACAATTTACGATTTAAGCAAAATTTCAGAACCTAGTCTTAGTATCGGTAATGTCCAATTATTAGTAAAAATTGGTGGAAAAAGCGGTATCTGGGTTAATCCACAGATAAAAGAACTTCCCGACTGGGTGAATAAATATATTCCTACAGATATTGATCTATCATCAGTTACATATGCGACGGTTACCCTAAGTGACCGTGCGTTTAGTGGTATATATCAAGATAAATCTGGAGAACTGTTACAACAGTTATTAAAAAAGCTGGGTGCTAAAAGTTTAGGACACACTGTCCTTGCTGACGATAAAGAACCCCTATCTGATAGACTTGTTGAAATAATAAATCAGCAATGTCCGGATCTGATAATAACCAGTGGCGGAACGGGAATCACCGCACGTGATATTACCCCTGAAACGATACTGGCATTAGGGGGGCGTGAAATTCCGGGCATTGGTGAACTTTTACGAATTTATGGCAGCAAGTTTACTAATTTTAGTTGGGGTAGTCGTTCTTTAGGAGTTATATTTAATAATACGCTGATAATTGCCCTACCCGGCAGCACTAATGCCGTACGCGAAGGAATTGACTGCCTAGCACCCATCTTGCCGCATTTAGTAAAAATGGTTAAAGGAGGCAAACATGATTAGCTATTTAGAGGCTTTATCGTTACTGGAACAAAATGCCAAGCCTTTATTAACGGAAGAAATTAAAACTCAAAACTCTCTGGGACGTATTCTTAGTGAAGATATTTTTAGTCCGATTGACCTTCCAAGCTTTGATAACTCAGCTATGGATGGATTTGCCTTAAAAGCCGAGGAGACACTCTTTGCATCAATGGATGACCCTACTTTATTTTTAATAAATGAAGTAATTGCGGCAGAGATACAAACACCAAAAACAGCCTCTTTAGTTTCATGCATCTGTAGCCAAATTATGACAGGAGCGGCAATTCCCCTCGGTTACGATGCAGTAATCCCAGTTGAGTTAGCGGAAGAAGTCAGACTTGACAACAGGCGTTATATAAAAGTAAAAGATAAGGTAAATAAATTTGCCAATGTGCGCTTTAAAGGTGAAGATGTCAAATCCAGCAGTCTGATATTAAATGCCGGAACTGAAATAAAGCCTAGTGAAATTATGCTATTCTTAGCTTTGGGTATTGCGAATATTAAAGTTTTTAAACCTATTGACATTGCTATTGCAAGTACTGGTAATGAAATATCTGATGAATATGATAAACCACTAGCGTACGGAGAAATTTATAACTCTAATTCTCCTTTATTGATTAATTTGGCAAATAAAAGCTGCTTTGCACCAAGGTATGCCGGAGTATTGCAAGATGATAGCGAATCGCTGTGTGATTTTATTGATAAAAGTTCCGAGCAGCTATTAATTACAACCGGTGCTGTTTCCAAAGGAATCTGGGATTTCATTCCGGACACACTAAGAAAATTAGGTGCTGAAATTATATTTCATAGTGTTGCGATCAGGCCGGGTAAGCCGATACTGCTTGCTCGTCTTGCTGATGGCAGGTTATTTTTGGGCTTACCGGGAAATCCGGTCTCCAGTATGGTTGGCTGGCGGTTTTTTGCCACTCCCATATTTTATGCAATGTGGGGGAAAAAACGTGAAATTCCACTTCGCCTAAGACTCAAAAATGAATTTAAAAAGAATCACAAACTTAGGCAATTCCTTAAAGCAGAACTAAGCATAGAAAATGGTACTATATATGCTGAAATTGCCAATGGTCAAGAGTCTTTCAAGATAAAGCCCCTAACTACGTCCAGTATTTGGGCAATTGTTAATGAACAAGATACACATATGAAATCCGGAGACTTAATTAGTGCCGTTCCTTTATACGTTAACTTATAATAATATAATAATTCATTGAGGTTTATAGAAAATCATGCAAGTTTATTTTCAGGGATTTGGTTCAACCAGAGCACTTAGCGGCTACAGTTTGCAAGTTGCAGAGAAAAGTAGTGTAGCGCAAGTCAAGACAGCTTTAATTAAGGCAACCCAAGATCAGGAAAAATATACCGGATTAGATGAAATTTTGGTGGCTACAGCATTTGCGAGTGAAACACATGTTTTTGACGAGAATGATATTATTAGTGAAGATACTATAATTAATCTTCTTCCGCCGGTGTGTGGTGGCTAATCGTTATTCTGCCCAACAAACTCTTCCTGAAATAGGGGTAGCTGGACAAGCAAGAATTGCTAGCAGCAAAATTCTGGTAGTTGGTTGTGGTGGTTTAGCTGCATCTGTGCTTCCCTATCTTGCAGCGGCAGGAGTTGGTACTATTACTCTTATTGATAATGACGTTATAAGTATAAGCAATTTAAATCGTCAGGTATTGTTTACCGAGTCTGATTTAGGACTTAATAAAGCCCTGATACTCCAACAGCAGCTTGAAAAACAAAATTCAGCTATTAGTATTATTGCTTTAACTGAAAAATTCGATTTACTAAATGGTATTGAACTAGCTAAAGCACATGATCTGGTTATTGATTGTACAGATAGTTATTCAAGCAAAGTTACGGTTAACTACTGTTGCATACAGACTAAAACCCCTCTAGTTTTTGCGTCGGTTTTGGGCTGGGATGGACAAATAGCCTTATTGACAATGCAAGAAACAGCAGACCCATGCTATAAATGTTTCCAAAAGCAGGCGCCACAAAGCATAAATAACTGCTCAATGAGTGGTATCCTTGGTGCTTCTGTAAACCTGATTGGCAGCCATCAAGCTACATTGACAATACAATATTTATTGGGTCATATTCATAATGCAAATTTTTTATATGTCTTTGACTTATGGAATTTGGAGCAAAGAAAATTTAAGTTGTCTAAACGGCATGATTGCCGATTTCATGAACACAACCAAAATGAATTAAACTACATTAATTATTCTGAACTACCAAAATTGGAAAGCTATATTCTAATTGATATAAGAACTGTTGCTGAATGGGAAAAGGGCCACTTGCCCGGAGCCAAGCACTCTAGCCCGGGAAAACTAATCCTGGCAAAACAAGATTATGCTACTACTGACAACTTGGTGATTTATTGTAACCAGGATATGTTAAGTCAGCTTGTAGTGGAAAATCTACAAAATTTAGGCTATAAAGCATTTGTTTTAAAGGGTGGTTACGCAGGATATTCAAAAAACGTATAATAGCCTGTTTTAGGCACTATTTAGTTACGGCACTAATTAAATTTATGCAAATATGGTAATCTATAATGATGTAAAATATTATTCATGCACTAAGGCTAGTTACCATAATACATTTCGTTGATTCATTACTATAAAGGGCATACCATGGCAAAAGATAAATCTAAAACATATGACGCTCCGGCTGCAGGTTGGGGAGCACTTAAGTCAGTTGCCAATAACTTGATAAAAGAAAAAGTATCCTTAGTTAACTACAAAATGATGCTCAAGCAAAATCAACCAGAAAAAGGATTTGACTGTCCCGGTTGTGCATGGCCGGATCGGGATCATAAGTCTACCTTTATGTTTTGCGAAAATGGTATCAAAGCAGTTGCAGCTGAAGCAACCAGTAAGCGGGTAACCAAGGAATTCTTTGCTAAACATACCGTATCTGAACTGATGCAGGAAACTGATTATACCCTTGAAGAATATGGCCGATTAACTTCACCAATGGTATATGACTCAGAAACGGATAAATATAAACCTATTGATTGGGATAATGCCTTTAAACTAATTGCCGATCATTTGAAAAAATTAGATGATCCCAATATGGCAACGTTCTATACTTCTGGTAGAACCAGTAATGAGGCTGCCTTTTTATACCAATTATTTGCCCGGGTATATGGAACCAATAATTTTCCTGATTGCTCCAACATGTGTCACGAACCAACCAGTCGTGGTCTGCCATTAACTGTAGGTGTAGGTAAAGGTACCGTAAACTTTGATGACTTTGAACATGCCGATACATTTCTCCTGTTTGGACATAACCCGGGAACAAACCACCCCAGAATGCTTGGAGAACTTCGTGAATGTGCAAAACGCGGGGCTACTATTGTCTCAATTAACCCCTTACGTGAACGCGGATTAGAGCGGTTTACTGATCCGCAAAGTCCACTGGAAATGTTGACCTTTTCCGGTACTAATCTGTGTTCAGTATTTGTGCAGCCTAAGATAGGTGGTGACATTGCCTTAATTAAAGCAATGGCTAAAGGTGTTTTAGAACTGGATGATGCTGCAGTGAAAGCAGATCAAGAGCGAATATTGAATGTAGAATTTATAAATACTCATACTCAAGGTTTTGAAAATTTTGCTAATGATTTACGTAACACTGACTGGGATGAGCTAGTAGAATTATCCGGTGTCCCATACGAACAAATTGAAGCGTTAACAAAAATATACGCAAGAGGAAAAGCGGTAATATCGACATGGGGCATGGGATTAACCCAGAATAAGCATGCCGTAGCCACCTTGCAGTTACTGTCTAACTTAATGATGATGCGTGGCAATATCGGCAGACGTGGTGCAGGGTTATGCCCGCTAAGAGGTCATTCCAATGTTCAGGGAGATCGAACTGTTGGAATTGAGGAGCGACCAACTGCAAGTTTTCTTGATCGGCTGCAACAGGTATATAATTTTGAACCGCCGCGCGAACATGGTCTTGATGTAGTTAACTCGATACGAGCAATGCTGGAAGGTAAAATCAAGGTACTTATTGGGCTTGGTGGTAATTTTGCGATGGCCACACCAGATACCCCACGAACCTGGCAGGCCCTTCAAGCATGTGGCCTTACAGTACATATTACAACAAAATTAAATCGCAGCCATTTAGTCCATGGTAAAGAGGCGTTAATTTTACCGACTCTGGGGCGTACCGAAATTGATTTACAAGCAACCGGAGAACAAGCGGTAACGGTTGAAGATTCATTTAGTTCTGTCCATGCCTCATATGGTATTAATAAACCGGCATCGGAAGATCTCCGTTCCGAAGTTGCCATAGTTGCAGGTATAGCGCATGCCACTCTAGGCTGTGAAAAAATAGACTGGTTATGGTATGCTGATGATTACTCCAGAATTCGTGACGATATTGAAAAAGTATTTGATGATTTCCATGATTATAATAAAAGAATTACCGTTCCCGGCGGCTTTTACCTGCCGGTCCCTGCACGTGAACGTATATGGAAAACCAAGAGCGGTAAAGCCGAATTTTTAGTTAATAAAATTGAACGTGACACTCCCATAACTCGGGCCAAAGAAATTTATGGAAGTAGGTTACTGCTCTTGATGACTATGCGCTCACATGACCAATACAATACCACAATTTATGGCTTGGATGATCGTTATCGTAGCGTATTCGGTGAAAGACGGACATTATTTGCCAATATCAACGATATTAAAGAATTAGGCTATAACACGGGTGATTTGGTTGATATTGAAAGCATTTGGGATGATGGGATCAAGCGCCAAGCGGAAGGCTTTATATTAACTGAATATGACATCCCACGTGGTTGCCTTGGTGCTTACTACCCTGAGACAAATTCATTAATACCTTTGGATAGCTATGCCGATATCGCAGGGACACCTACTTCAAAACAGATTCCGGTAATTTTAACGCTTTCAGCAATACGCAAATAGTTATACAAAGCCCCGGAAAAAGATGATAAATATAGATAGCATTCTCGAGCAACAAATTATCCGGCATGAGCATGAAAGGATAGAGCCGGACACCGATTTAGTTGTAGTCGAGATGCCTATTGCGCTAATTTATAATGGTATTTCTCACGCGGTAATGATGGCGACACCGTGTGATATTAAAGAATATGCTATTGGGTTTACTTTAAGTGAAGGTATTGTTGAAATTGCGAGTGAAATATATGATATTGACATAATTTCACATGAGTCTAGCATTGAAGTAGAACTCACCATTTCGCAAAAATCGTTTTTTGCTCTAAAAGCAAAGCGCCGCTCAATGCTGGGAAAAAGCGGATGTGGTGTATGCGGAATTGAAAGTATCGAATTACTAAACTTAAGCCCTATCCCAATTACTAATTCGCAAAAGAAGCTATTATTATCAACCACAGTGATAGAGAAAGCCTCTAAAGAATTATTGCAGCATCAATTCTTGATGGCAAAAACCGGAGGAGCACATGCTGCTGCTTGGTGTAATCTTAATGGCGAGATATTCAAAGTTTTTGAAGATGTGGGTAGACATAACGCCCTTGATAAACTAATCGGCTATTTAGCATTACATAAAATTGATGTATCTTGTGGATTTGTTTTTATGTCTAGCCGCGGAAGTTATGAATTAGTCAGAAAAATTGTTCAAATGAACATTCCACTACTGGCAACCATATCGGCACCAACCTCATTAGCTATTGAAACGGCTAAAAAAGCTCATGTTTCGCTAATCTGCTTTTGTCGAAACAATAGATTTGTAGAATATTAAGAGCTATTTATTTTTATGCAAATCAAGTTGAATAATAATGATCATCTCTTGACCATCGGTAGTTTCTGCTAGTATTGTTAATCCTGATTTTTGAATTTCAGGCACAGCTAATAAGCCTACTTCTGTATCTTCAAGATATATTTCTAATTGAGTTGCCGATAATTTACTAATCCTGGCATGAGGCTGTGCTGTTATTATATTCACCAATAGTGGCCAATAGGTAAAATTATGAGATAATTTGCCGCTAGTTTTTAACTCATTAAACTCTGCATCATTTAGTCTTATCCGGATGGATTCCTGATTTAAGCAAATATTCATTTAAAAAACTTTCCCAATCTTCAATATAGTTCATATTTGTCAAATTTTTGGGGCTTATGTCAGTTAATTCGGATGAAGATCCAAATTGCTGAATAAACTTATATACAGGATAACTTTTTCCTGCAGACATTTCATTAATAACATTATAGCAAATTCCGGCTGTCTTGGAAAGTATCCTAACTTTTAACGGCAACGGGCTATTTTTAAAATATGCAATATCAGATTTGGAATTGGTCAATGTTAACAAATCTTCAGCTTCTAAATAGGCTAAATCAACAGGAATAAAAATACATTGTTTAATTTCCGGATGAGTGCCTATTAACCATATTATCGAGCTAATAATTCCTGCAACCGGGCCTAATCGTGAATCAAAAATATCAGCAATTTTTTTATAACTGCTAGTCTTGACTTCCGGTCTGCCACTGATAAAAACCATATAGTCTTCTTGATACTTCTCTAACATATATTCAAGAAGAGTTTTTTCATCCGGTAATTTTAACCCGGACTTATCCTGTCCCATTCTGGAAGAAGCGCCCCCAGCCAAAATAATTACTGCAGGGTTTACTCGTGCTGACATAATGCGTGGCCCTTAACCCATTCGCTTTTCCCGTCTATATAGTGTTCCTGCTTCCAGATAGGTACATGGTGCTTTATTTGCTCAATGAGCTCGCGGCAAGCAACAAAAGCTTCATTTCGATGCTTAGATCCCACGCAAATCAAAATACTGATCTCACCAACTTTTAAATAACCAAACCGGTGAACAATGATTACATCAAGGTTCTTGTCAACGCTAGTTCTTACTTTAGCACATAACTCTTCCAGCGTCTTTTGTGCTAATGGTGCAAAAATCTCATATTCAACCCCGACCACATCACGATTTTGATTAAATTCACGTACTTTCCCAATAAATAAATCAAGCGCGCCGAACGCGTGGTTAACTGTTTGCTTTAAATATTGATCTACATCAATTTGGCACTCACAAAATTCAATTATAGTTTGCATTAATTTTACCGATTTGAAAGAAGACTGTATAAAGAACCTTAATCCTTACACTTAAGTAAATAATTATAATTTAAACTGAAAAAAATTTGAGCTTTAATTCTGCTATTTTTTGTTGTTTGGTTAGGCATTAGATTAAATTGAAAAATTAGAAATTTTTGATTCACTTAATCAGAATATTAGAACTTTGCAAGAAATAACTATTTCCTTATAAAAAACGTTTAAGCTAGTTTTTTCTCAACGTTTGTACAATAATTTTCAGTTTGGGTGCGCCGATAAGTAAAGGCTATAAAATTTACCTGGTTAAGCTTAATCACATTGAAATTCTTTATTAATTATTTGTGCTACAGTATTTACTGAGGCTATCAATTAGAGTATTAATTCCAAACTCATAATCACACTCAAAACTCCAGTCATGTTCAAGCAAAAAAGCATTTGCCAATGGATATTGCTGCATTTCAAAAGATGGAGTATGCTTCTCAAACTCAATTTTTCATAACTGCACACTCTATTAAAAACGGGTGTGCTGTACTTAATTCTTACCTTTATTAATTAACCAAAATGTTCACCTTGTTACTATGTGTTTTGCACTGATAGAATAAAACCTAATCTTGAGGTTCCATTTGATAACTGAAGATTAAGGAAACTTTCCAAATAAATGTTTAATACTGTTTAATATTTTTAAATGAAAGTTAGTCACGTGAATAAATATAGTGAAGAATTGCCAGCATTACTATTACCTAAAAAAACCTCAAAAAATGACAATTTAGCACCTACCAAAGATAGCTTGATTTCACAAAATAAAGGGGATAAAGATTCCACATCAAAGGAATTCTCACAAAAAACTGGCCAAATAAAGGAGTCTAGATGCTCCTGATAAATTGGTAAATAATCGCAAAAATTATTTTCATATACAAAGCAAGGTTGTTTCATCAAAATTTAATATTAAAACGGAGTTTATTAATGTCCAAAATACCCAAAATAGTGGTTATAGGTGGAGGAGCTGCTGGCTTGGAATTATCCACACGGCTAGGAAACAAACTGGGAAAAAGCTTATTAGCAGAAATCACTTTGATTGATCCAAATTTAAGCTATACCTGGAAGCCGTTATGGCATGAAATAGCAGCAGGTAGAATTGATGTCAGTAAAGATAAAACGGAATATCTGGCTCAAGGTGATGAACATAACTTCAAATTTAAATTAGGCGCATTAGCAGGAATAGATCGGGAAAGAAAATTGATCCACATAAAAACCTTAGATTATGAATCAGAGCCGTTACTAATAGAAGAAGTACTTTATTACGACATCCTGATTCTGGCAGTAGGCAGCATACACAATGATTTTGATACTAAAGGCGTCAGTGAGTTTTGTCTATCATTTGATACCCTGGATGAGTGTGATGCTTTTCATAAATCTTTAATAATAAACCTGTTTAAACTATTCCAGACAGATAAAAAAGAAATTAATATTTCTATTATTGGCGGAGGAAGTACGGGAGTAGAGCTTGCCTTTGAAATCAATAACACACTTACCAAGCTACTAAATTACAATAGTATTTCTAACAATAATATCTCCATTAATTTAAATATTATAGAGTCTGCACCAGGCATTTTAAATGGTTTTTCTGAAGAGCTTGTTAATAAAATTACTAACCAACTTAAAGCCGCAAATATAAAAATACACAGTGGTAAAAAAGTCATTAAAATTGATCAAAAAACCATTTATACCGAATCAGGAATGCAAATTAAATCTGATATTAAATTATGGGCTGCTGGTATAAAAGCTCCAGAAATCCTAACAACATTGGGACTAGAAACAAATAAAAAAAATCAGCTGATGTTAAAAGATACCTTACAATTGTCAACCGATGAGCATATTTTTGCATTGGGGGATTGTGCTACTTTTTCGGATAAAAACAAAAGTCTGCCACCAACTGCCCAGCTAGCCCAACAACAAGCGAAATTTTTGGCCAAATCATTAACAAAATATATTAAATTGGGCCGCCCCCTTGATAAATTCTTGTTTAAAAAACAGGGCACAATAATCTCAACAAGTAAAAATAGTGCAGTTGGCGAGCTTGAAACTAGTGTCGCCGGAAAAATTAATTTAAATAAAAGATTCGCTTATTTTAGCTACAGATTTTTATATAGAAAATTTCAGGCTTCTTTATATGGCTGGAAAAAAGTTATATTTTTAATAATTGCTGACTTTTTCACAAGAAGAACTAAACCTTCGATTAAATTGCATTAAGATATGTCCTTACGGCACATATTTACGAAACCTGAAAATCAGACTGGTAGCAACCCATGTTGTTATCATTGCAGACATAACAAAGACAGTAAAAACAGCATTGGAAATAAAACCTACTTCATAAAATATTTTCATCATTATAATTTCAGTAACCCCACGAATATTTAATAATGAGGCAAGAAATGCTGATTCCCCTGCCTGATTTTTGTATAGGTATGTATTGGGGATGTAAACTGCGAAGAATTTGCTTGAAAAAGCCGCAGCTGAGACCAATAAGCCAACAATTATCAGGTTAAAATCGGCAACCAGATTACTATTGGCCAGCATTCCAACTTCAGCAAAAAAGATAGGTAAGAAGAACACCGTAATAAATTCTTCAAGACTCTGCTTAATTTTGGTAATTAACGGGTTATCTCGCGGCAACATCAAGCCAAAAGCA
>Ga0206102_1000385_pt1 | contig 14409 bp, 12 predicted proteins | sample 1B1Ametagenome_FD_148645 | JGI IMG/M metagenome (GOLD analysis project Ga0206102, IMG submission 148645) | Enriched microbial communities from leaf-cutter ant dump, University of Wisconsin, Madison, United States - 1B1A | ecosystem: Environmental > Terrestrial > Nest > Insects nest > Nest dump... | reverse complement strand
GGGCGCAGGGCAAAGGTCATACGAGCGAGATCGATCACATCCCAGCGCGAATTACCGGATTGCCATTCACGCGCGTAAGGGTCATAAAAATTGCGGTACAGCGTAAATCGGGTGACTTCATCATCGAATCGCAGCGTGTTATAGCCCACTCCACAAGTACCAGGTTGCGCCAGTTGTGCATGAATCAGTGCGATAAATTCCGGTTCCGGCACCCCCCGGGCTTCCGCCATTTGCGGCGTGATACCGGTCAGCAGACAGGCTTCCGGATGCGGCAGCCGGTCACGCACCGGCTTGCAATAAATCACCAGCGGATCACCGACTTCATTGAGTGCTTCATCCGTCCTCAACCCGGCAAACTGAACTGGCCGATCCTGACGCGGGTTCGCACCAGAAGTTTCATAATCATGCCAATAAAGGGTTGAGTTACCTGTTTGCATCATGGTGGTCAGTCTGGCCATTGAGAAACACGGGTTTATTTTCCCCGATCCATTCAAGAATAATGGGCTTTTAGCAAAAATTTATCGAATCAACCGGTCATACTCATTGACGGACAGCTTCTCACAAACCCGATGATGGACTTCGACGTTGGAGTTTCTGTTTCGTATACCGCCAAATAAATTGACTCCGATTACTTCGAGGAAAGTGAAATTGGTGTCTAATCAGACGAACAAAAGAACATTCATTTTGTCTCTGGCAAGTGCAAATACCACAAAGGCCGCAGATCTTGCGGCCTTTTCATAACATTCCAATCCGATTTAGCGCCGCCGTCCGCCACCAAAAATGGAACCCAGCACGCCACGGATCACCTGGCGCCCAAGCTGCGAACCAATGGTGCGCGCCGTACTTCTGGCTATCATCTCCACGATACCTTCGCGTCGCCCGCCGCGTGGTCCGGTGCTGCCGCCCAGCAACTCGCCCCAATTAAAGCCGCGGTCGGCCTCGGCCGGTGCTTGTTCCGGTGATGTTGCAGCGCGTGCCTTGAGGATTTCATAAGCCGACTCCCGATCCACCAGCTGCTCATAATGCCCGTACAGCAGGGAATTGCGAATGACCTGCTGGCGTTCAACATCGGTGGCCGGCCCTACTCGGCTGCCTGGTGGCACGATCAGGCCACGCTCCACGGGGCGAGGGCGCCCTTTTTCATCCAGAAATGAGATCAGCGCCTCGCCCACGCCCATCTCGGTAATGGCCGCTTCCACATTGATTTGCGGATTGGGGCGAAAGGTTTCGGCCGTTGCCCGCACCGCCTTCTGATCACGTGGCGTAAAAGCGCGCAGGGCATGCTGGACACGGTTGCCCAGTTGTCCCAATACCGTATCCGGAATATCCAGTGGATTCTGGCTGACAAAATACACGCCAACACCCTTGGAGCGGATCAGCCGCACCACCTGCTCGATTCTGGACAAGAGCGCGGCGGGTGCATCGTTGAACAGCAGATGCGCTTCATCAAAAAAGAACACCAGCCGGGGTTTTTCCACATCGCCCACTTCGGGAAGATTCTCGAACAGCTCGGAAAGCAGCCACAAAAGCAGTGTGGCATAAGCGCGCGGTGAATTGTAAAGCGTTTCTGCCGCCAAAATGTTGATTACTCCGCGTCCGTCTTCGGTAATCTGCATCAGATCGTCAAAATTGAGCGCAGGCTCGCCAAACAGCTGATCCCCGCCCTCATGCTCCAGTTGCAACAATCTACGCTGGATGGCACCGACGCTGGCAGTAGAAATATTGCCATATTCCGCACTGTAACTGCTGGCATTCTCCACCGCGTGCTGCAGCATCGCACGCAGATCCTTCAGATCCAGCAACAGCCAGCCATTGTCATCGGCAATATGGAATACCGCCGTCAGCACCCCGCTTTGGGTATCGTTCAGATTCAACATGCGCGACAGCAGCAGCGGCCCCATATCAGAGATCGTCGCCCGTACCGGATGTCCCTTCTGGCCAAACACATCCCAGAACACCACCGGGCAGGCCGCATAGCCAAAACCCTTCAATCCCAGCTCCGCCACACGCGCTTCCACCTTGGCATTCCTCCCGCCCGGCCGGCACATGCCGGAAAGATCACCCTTCACATCCGCCATGAACACCGGCACCCCGGCATGCGAAAACTGCTCTGCCAGACTTTGCAGCGTGATGGTCTTGCCCGTACCAGTCGCCCCGGCAATCAGCCCGTGGCGATTGGCCATGCCCGGCAGGATGGCCAGTTCGGTATTGCCGGATTTAGCGATGAGAAGCGGTTCAGTCATAGCAAAATTCCTGAAGTCATTATTCAAAATTCAGTTGAGCGGATAAGCGCCACACTACGCCAATTGACCTGAGCAAGTTTGAGTATTTCAGAGTAAAGACTATCACGGCGATGGTTGAATCGAAATTCAATTTCTTTCAGGCGCAGGTAAACGTTGATATGCCGTTAAATGAGCGGCAGATTTATATTTGAAATAATTTGTGCTGCAAACAATATCAGCTGGTTTGCTTATGTCAGTTGGCTGGAATGGTTTCCAGGATCTCATGCAGTTCCAGCCAGCGCAGTTCCGCCTCTTCAATATGTTGCACAAGTTCGGCCAGATGCTTATTCAGCATAGGCACCTCGCCAGCCTGCGGCCCTGTGTATAGCGCAGGGTCGCTCAAACGAGCTTCGAGTGCACTCTTTTCCCTGTTCCACGCCGCCAGGCGTTTGTCGATCTGTTCAATCTCTTTCACCAGCGGTCGGCGTGCCAGGATACGGGCCTGACGATCAGCCTTGCGTGTCGCCTTGTTGACGACCTGGTCGGGGCAGACTGACGCAGCTGCAGTTTCGGTACGGCGCGTAGCGAGCCAGTCGCGGTAATCATCGAGATCACCATCGAAAGGTTGAATGCGACCATCGTCCACCAGCAGAAAGCGATCGCAGGTAGTTCGCAGCAGTGCACGGTCGTGTGACACGAGCACCATTGCCCCTTCATAGTCCTGCAACGCCAGTGTAAGGGCGTGGCGCATCTCAAGATCGAGGTGGTTAGTCGGTTCATCCAACAGCAGCAAGTTAGGTTTTTGCCAGATCAGCAACGCGAGCGCCAGACGCGACTTCTCGCCGCCGGAGAACAGGCCGCAGGGTGTGGTCGCCGGTGTAGAGGTACTGCCCAAGCCATCACCACGGAAATCGAAACTTCCCAGATAATTACGCAACTCCTGCTCACGCGTTTGCGGATCAAGCCGGATCATATGCTGCAGCGCAGATTCATCTGCATGCAGGGTTTCGAGTTGGTGCTGGGCAAAGTAACCAATGGCCAGGCCCTTACCCTCCAGGCGGCGGCCACTGGCGAGCTGCAACTCGTGGGCGAGCAGCTTGATCAGGGTCGATTTGCCGGCGCCGTTGCGTCCGAGCAGGCCAACACGTTCACCCGGACGTAGCGTCAGCGTGATGCGTTCAAGCACCGTCTTGTCGCCATAGCCAACCGCGCCGTCCTCGATCTGCAGCAAAGGATCAGGCGCTGGCGGTGCATCGCGGAAAGTAAAGCTGAAGGATGTATCGACGTGAGCGGCGGCAATGCGCTCCATGCGCTCGAGCGCCTTGATTCGGCTCTGCGCCTGGCGAGCCTTGGTGGCCTTGGCACGAAAGCGGCGGATGTAGTCTTCCATGTGCGCGATATCGCGCTGCTGCTTCTCGAACATGGCTTGCTGCTGCTGTAGGCGTTCGCTGCGCTGGCATTCGAAGTCGGAATAGCTGCCGGTATAGAGGGTAAGCTTCTGCTGCTCGATATGGGCGATGTGGGTGACGCACGCATCGAGGAACTCACGATCGTGCGAGATCAGTAACAGCGTGCCGTGGTATCCGCGCAGCCAGGCCTCAAGCCAGATCACGGCATCGAGGTCGAGGTGATTGGTCGGCTCATCCAACAGCAACAGATCGGAGCGACACATCAGCGCTTGCGCCAGATTCAGACGCATGCGCCAGCCGCCAGAAAAATCTGCAACCGGGCGTTCGATATCGGATTGTGAAAACCCCAGCCCATCAAGCAACGAGGCCGCTCGCGAACGTGCTGCATAACCATCGATTTCGTACAGGCGAGCATGAAGTTCACCAATATGGACATCATTGCGCGCATCATCGCCGATATGCTCTGCCGCAGCCAGATCTGCTTCGATACGGAGCAACTCGGCATCACCATCGAGCACATACTCGATCGCCGACTGCGCCAGGCCCGGTGTTTCCTGTGCGACATGAGCAATCACCCAGGCAGGTGGCATATCCAAATCACCCTGGTCAGGGTGCAACTGGTCGCGCAGCATCGCGAACAAGCTGGATTTTCCACTGCCGTTAGCACCAGTCAGACCGACTTTCCAACCCGCATGAATCTGCAGAGTGGTGCTCTCAATAAGCACCTTGACACCGCGCACTAAGCGCAAATTTTGAAGGCTGATCACAAACGTAATACGCCACCGAATGGACGCGAATTGAAATAAAGGCGCTATTCTATGCGAGAACCTGCTTACGATCTTTTCCCCATTGCAGACAATACGCGGATGAAAAGAACGAAGTATAAGTGAGTGACGGATATCACCTACCTGCGAACTGGTGAGGGCTGGCTCTACCTGGCTGTCGTAGTCGACTTCTTCTGCGGTCGGGCGGTTGGCTGGTCAATGAGTCATCGTATGGGCCGGCAACTGGTTATCGCGCTGGCCGAGACTATCAATGGCCATACAAAGCCAAACTGATTCATCACAAAACCCCTTGAAAGACCAGAGATGCGGTGGAATCAGGCGGCGCGAACACTTTCTTGTTCGCTTGCATCGGTGCGAGACACGAGTGCAATTGCATCTGTATCGTGACTGAGGTTCACAGGCTGGTGTGGAAGGCCTGGCGGGATGTAGATGAAGTCACCTTGCTTGTTAATGCACGACTTTAAGAGACCTCTGCCATAGAAAGTTTGAACTTCTCCCTTGAGGATGTATATGGCGGTCTCGAAGCCTTCGTGATAGTGCGGCCGGGCCTTGGCGCCTGCAGGGATGACAACGACGTTCATCGAGATACCCTTGGAGCCAGGTCTGGCTGGATATACCCACATAATTGGGCAGCTCCTGCAGCGTATCGATCGCAACGTCTGGCCGCACAGTGATAATTTCGCCGTCAAGGTTCATACGAGCCTCCCCGTTGTTGAAAGCATTTCGCCAATTTTACTACAATGGCCGATTGAGAGTTCCCAGTGCTTAACAGGTCGCGAATCGTGCGATACCCTGAAACTATCAAGAGTATGCTGGAAATGTGCGCAAGGCCGAGAAGTTTCCAAATATGACCTTTACCAGCACACAATGGAAATTTGTCGACGGCAAGCCGCAAACCATCACCGGCGACCTGGAACTGCTGGGACAAACACACCCGGTCACCCTCAACAGCACCCGATTCAACTGCTATGAAAGCCCTATGTTTGATGGTGCCACGGTTTGTGCTGGCGATTTTGAAGCAATCATTGACCGCACCCAATGGGGCATGAACTACCTGGTCGATGTTGGCATCCCCAAGGAAGTCAAACTCAGCATCCAGGTTGAAGCAGTAAAGCAGTAGTAATCAGCAATCGGCGGACAGGTGCCACAACCAGGCCCTTTCTACCATGCAACGATGAATAAAAGATCGAGTAGAGAAATACAATAATAACTTCAATATAAACAACTCATCATCCAGAATCAGGATTCTTTGCAGATATACGCGCCATCCTCACTCTCATCGTAATAAACAGATCATCCCTGCTTTATTCATTGATTAAGGTCAACTTTAAACGCAGCAGAATATCTGGAACCTTATTTTGAAATTTCAATACTGAAATGAGTTTTGTTATACGCCCATTTCCAGAGCAGCGTTGCGGTACATGCCATCGTTGGCGCACTCATCTTGATTAACCCTTAACTGAAAGGATAGCCGTGCTCCAGTACACAAAGGAATTTTTCCTGAGCCTGTCGTTTCCGGCCAAGGTATTGGTAGCTGGGGTGGCGATAATTGCTCTGTCTTGGGTTCCAATATTGTTGTACCTGGTGTTTGTGTACGGCCTGCTGGGAGTGAAAGACGGTAACCCCATCGGTCTCGGGTTACTGATGATGTTCGGCAGTATGCTGGGCGGGGCAACGGCTGCGGTTGGTCTGCTCCTGTTTCTGATATCAGCCATGAGAAAGTCATAGCCGCTTGCCCTGGAACGCTCATTGGCCAAACCTGGTTACCCTGTTTGACTATCCGTCATGAACACCAGCACGCGAAAACTGCTCTGCCAGACTTTGCAGCGTGATGGTCTTGCCCGTGCCGGTCGTCCCGGCAATTAACCCGTGGCGATTGCATGCTCGGCAAGATGGCCAGTTCAGTGTTACCGAATTTGGCGATGAGAAGCGGTTCGGTCATAACAAAATTCCTGAAGTCGTTACTCAAAATTCAATCGAGCGGATAAGCGCCACAATACGCCAATATCATTCTATGCGCAGGCGAAATTGTTGTACTTGCATGGTATTAAGGTCGCCTTTTGCTTGCAACATACATCGCTCTCACCGTAATAAACAGATGATTCTTGCTTTATTCGCTGATTAAAACTAATTGTAAGTGCAGCAGAATATTTGAAACCTTGTTTCTGAAATTTCCTATGGAATAATCTGAACAATATGGCTCCTATCTCATCACATCTTACCGAGCTCCAGGAGTACATAATTGGAAAATTTTAAAATCATAGTAGACATATTGGCATCAATATCAGTGCTTATCGCAATTGTGAGCGTCTTGGTGAGCTGGTATCGAAACACCCAAAAACCTTTAAAGATAATAAGAACGATCGTCCATAAAAATGATAAGACAACGTTCATCTTGGTCATAAAAAATGTAAAGCCATATCCTGTCGTAATAAAAAATACGGATTGTTATAGAAAGAAAAAATACGAGATTCAAAAAAATATGGAGAGAAACCAGAATATTCTGAACTTCTCCTTATTTCTGAAAAGATTTTCAGTAATGAGCAAATGTTCGAAATCCCAGCTAATAGTCACACCGATATCCAAATTAGAAATGTTGACTTACTGGACATTCCTACAAAATTGCTTTTCTTGCTTAAGACATCCCATGGCTATCACGAGCTTTGGTGCAAACAGCTTACAATTATCGAAATAGGAAAGACAAAAGTGCATGGCTTGGAGTACAAATATGATTTTGAGTCCAAATGGCATGCTAAAGCTGTATACCATTCGAAGAAATTTAAAGAAATAATTCGCCGCTTAACCGTTAAGCCTAAATAAAGGGGAATTTATATTAAGTACTTGATTACTACGCTAATAATAGCCCTGCTTCTTGGGGGATGCGCCACAGCACATAAAATATCTAGCGTACAGCTTGGAATGACAAAAGATGAAGTCATTAGGGTCATGGGAAAGCCGACGAGTATCAGTGCAAAAGGTGAAGCAGAATACCTTAACTACGCACTTTCAGAAACAGATGATAATGCATTTATGGGTTGGACCAAACCATATTACATCCGATTAATCAACGGGAAGGTAGAATCTTACGGTCGTACCGGTGACTTTGATAGCACAAAAATACCAACTGTACGTCTCGAAAGTAACCAATCTATTAGACAGGACGTGCAGATAAAAGAATCTGATGACTTCTATACGGAACTCAAGAAACTGAAGGATCTTAAAGACTCTGGAATTATTACGGAAGAGGAATTCCAAGCTCAAAAGAAGAAATTTCTTGAAAAACAGTAACAAGAAAACTGACAGTCATATTTCTATGCTGCAACACAAACTACACATACTGCCCGGCCACGTAGCCCGAGGACCAGGCCCATTGGAAGTTGAAGCCGCCCAGGTGGCCGGTGACATCCACCACTTCGCCGATAAAGAACAGGCCGGGCTGTTTGTTTGCTTCCATGGTCTGCGAAGACAATTCACGAGTATCCACGCCGCCTCGTGTCACTTCGGCCGTCCGGTAACCTTCGGTGCCAACCGGTTTGATATGCCAGGCGTTGACAGCACTGGCCAGCGCCGCAAGCCGGGTATCGGATAAATTGGCCAATGGCCCGCTGCCGTTGTGTTCATCACAAATGCTCTGAGCCAGCCGCCTGGGCAGGATTTCCGCCAATGCGTTGTTGATATGGAGCCTGGGCTGGCTTTGTTTCTGCTCTTTCAAAAATGCAAGTACGTCCGTGCCCGGTGCCAGATTGATCACAATCGGCTCTCCTTCTTCCCAATACGATGAGATTTGTAAAATGGAAGGGCCGCTCAATCCTCGATGGGTAAAAAGTAATCCTTCGGCAAAAACCTGTTTCCTGAAACGCACATCCGCCTCGACTGAAAGCCCGCTCAATACCTGGCAGCGCGCCAGCAACGCACCATCGAAAACCAGTGGCACCAGCGCCGAGCGCGGCTGGATCACGCACAGCCCGAATTGTCTGGCAACCTCATAACCAAAAGGGGTTGCGCCGATCTTGGGAATCGAAAGCCCACCCGTCGCGATCACCAGTGAAGCACAGGTCTGCTCGCCCTGGCTGGTGTTGAGCCGATAACCGCCTACAACGGGCTCAATGGTACGCACCTGCACCGGAGTTTCCAGTTTTACGCCCGCTTCACGCGCTTCCGCCAACAGCATGACGATGATCTGTTTGGCAGAATCATCACAAAACAACTGCCCCAGCTTTTTTTCATGAAAAGTGATGCCATGCTTGCGTACCAGCGCGATGAAGTCCTGTGGCGTGTAGCGCCTGAGTGCCGATTTGCAGAAATGCGGATTTTGCGAGAGATAACACTGGGGCTGAGTATGCAGATTGGTGAAATTGCAGCGCCCGCCACCGGAGATGCGGATCTTCTCAGCAATTTTGGCGCTATGATCGATCAGCCACACCCTGCGCCCACGCTTGCCAGCCTCGATTGCACACATCAGCCCGGCTGCACCGGCACCGATGATGATCACATCAAAGGAATGAGTCATGTGTAAAAATAGTTAAAAATATGACGGACTCCATATTGATTCAAAGAAAACCGGACAATGAATAAGTGCTCTCATACCACCCTGCCCTTAATACTGGGTGTATTTCTGCTAATCGCCTTTACCAATCCGGCTTATGCACAGGCCAATGCAGTTGAAGCATCTATTGAATTCAAGAATCCGGATGGATTCGTCAAATCGCTGAAACCAGAAGAACTGAATACCCTTGCCCCGCAGAAAATTTTGAACGTTTTTGAAGTACACGAAAGCAGGGAGCGGCAATACAAAGTTTATCCAGCACAATCCGTTTTTGACCAGATGCTCGGTCCAAGCTGGCGAACAGCGGATGAAATCCTTTTTACCTGCCAGGATGGCTACCAGCCCAGTATTCCGGTTGCGAAATTCCTCACTTACGATGCTTATCTTGCTGTTGCGAGCGCGGATAACAAACCCTTTATACTCAGTAACGCACTCCAGAATCATGAAGTTGTAGCGCTGGGGCCGGCTTACCTGATATGGGATAACCTGAAATCTCCTGCTTTACTCGATGAAGGCGCTTCCGATATGCCTTATCAGATTGTCCGTATTGAGTTGGCTTCTTTCGCGATACGTTTTCCGGGAATGTTTCCACCAACAGGCGCATCTGCGGAAACCAAGCGAGGATTTTTGCATTTTCGCAAATACTGCATGGCGTGCCATACAATCAATGGCCAGGGAGGTGGCAAGGCACCCGAACTGAATTACCCGGTCAGTGTGACCGAATACTTCAAACCCGGCTATCTGAAGCAATGGATAGACAACCCGGCCAGCCTGCGCTACAACACCACCATGCCAGCGCTGGCTGCAGAAATACCGGAACGGGAAAAGGTCATCGCGGAAATCATCGCCTATCTGACAGCCATGAGGGATGTGAAGCACATACAGCCTGCAGGAAACAGCAAAGGAACCTCTGAAAAACAACCTGCGTTGCCATTTCTCCCGTAACCGGAAGCATATCCGGAAATCACTCTTTTAACCGGATATCAATTTTGCCGTCTGTTACCTGGATGTGTTCAACGCCTTCGGAGAAAGATTTCCAGAAACCGGGATCCATGCCAAATTCGCTGACCAGGTCGATATTCTTCAGTCCACCCAACCAGGCATTAGGAACGGGAACCCCCATGATACTGACACCCTTGAGGATGATGATGGGCTTATCGTTACGATAAGCCATACCGAGACCGGCGTTCAGGCGCAATGTTTTTCCACCCAGCACCGGAAAATCCTCGTCGAGCGGAAGGAGCAGACGTGCACTCACCAGATCATCAGCAAAATCGATCGCCAGTTTTTGTGCGAGATCGGTATTTTTGGCCAGCAGCGCATTGATTTCCCGCTCGGTAAAGTTGATCTCACGTTTCGCGCCTTCCTCAGAATAAACTTCGGGTTTCAGAAAACCTTCCTTATCGATTTCACCTTTGAGATCGTCATTCTGCTTTGCTGTCGGTGATGAAAATGAAAAATCGTAGCCGATCGTCCGAAGTTTTTGCTCCAGCGTCTTTTCTTCCTTCGTGCTCAAAACGACCGGTTCAAAGGATGAAACAAAAACATAGGTCGTGAGCACCCAGTAAGTGCCGGCCACGGTCAGCACGCTCGTAGCCAGAACAATCAGCAGCACACGCGACCAGCTCAAATGAGCGTTATTACTCGTATTTCCGGTTGAATTCATTTTGATCCACACAAGTTATCCTGTCGAAATTATAGCTGTTGCTCCATAAACCTGTGCACCACTATGTAAATAATAACTGTCTGCATAGTTAACACAAAAATCTCCCCGAACCGGACTCTTCAATGCTGTATCACATACTCTCAGACCATACTCCCCTGTTACTGCCAGGCCAAATGATTATTAACAGGGCAGATCTCCCATCCAGGGTGCAACAAAGTACACAGGATTGTCGTCACACTGCTGCTTACCCTCCTCTACGGAATTGCTGCAGACATGATTTAACTTGTACAGATAAATTTTTTATCAAGAGTCTGTGGGAGAAATCGTGTATCCAATTTATGCTATATACAGCTCTAGTTTCGTATATGCTGTTAGAGCCCAAATGATAACTATACGATTTTTATGAGTACTTTCTTTTCATCAACAGCTTGATAAGCCAATGATAATGTTGAAACATGGAGGGAATGTTTTTCCAGTTCTGAAGACAATTCACAGGGCAACGCTGGGGTTCTGTCTTGTCATGAACATCGCCATCGTCCTTGCTGCACCTGACGATGAAAAATGTCGCATACCGGTGGCACGGATGGTTTCACTGCAGGGTGTAGTGGAATACCATCGACCAGGAGAACCAGGCTGGCATCAAGCTACTCCCGACAGCACATTCTGCATTGGTGACAAAGTAAGAGTGCGTGCCAACAGCCGTGCCGCACTCCGGCTCAGTAACGAAACTATACTCAGGCTGGATCAGAGCACGGCAATTACTATCGCAGGCCCCGATGCTGAGCAGAACACTCTGCTGGATCTGATGAGCGGCGTGATACATGTCATTACCCGCACGCCTAAGCCTTTCAAAATCAGAACACCTGTAGTCAATGCCAGTGTCGATGGTACCGAGTTTCTGGTCGATATTTCACAGGAAAAAATCGATTACCCAAGGCCTTGATTGTCGTATACGAGGGCAAAGTCAACGCAACCAATCCTCAAGGCAGTCTGCTGCTGACCAGCTAGGAAGCAGCCATCATCCATGAGCACCAACCACCGCGTAAAGAAATCATGATTCATCCGCTCGACGCGGTACAGTGGGCGCTACATTATCCGACATTGATCAATTATCGACCTGATGCAAACCAAGCAAACTTATTGCCGCCAGAGATAAGAAACGCAATCAACTACTATCAACAGGGTAAGCCGGCAAAAGCATTGGCCGAACTGGATCATCTGACTGCCGAGGAACATACCGTGGCTACGCTGCTCTATCGCGCCGGCCTCCTGCTGACGGTCGGGCGAGTACAAGCAGCCCGGTCAGACCTGCAACAGGCCCTTCAACGCGAACCCGGTAACAGTGATGCATTGGCGTTGCGTGCAATGATATTCGTAGTACGAAATCGTAAACAGGAAGCACTGGTATTGGCAGAACAGGCTGTCAGAAATCATCCGGCTTCGTCTGCAGCAAAGCTGGCACTTTCTTACGCTCAGCAGACACACTTTCAGATTGAAGCTGCGCTGGCCAATACAGAAGAAGTGACCCGGCTCGATTCGAAAAATGCTCTGGCTTGGGCACGCCTGGCAGAATTACAGATGTCTGCCGGACAATCCGATCATGCATTGCAGTCAGCCGAACAGGCTGCCAGCCTAAATCCCTACCTGAGCAGGACGCAAACTGTTCTGGGTTTTGCCCATCTGCTGCAGATCGATACCGGCCGGGCACAGGCAACTTTCACCAGAGCCATCACACTCGATCAGGTTGATCCCATGCCTCGGCTGGGGATGGGGATTGCCCGGATACGTGAGAACAAACTCGAAGCAGGACGTATCGATATCGAAACGGCAGCCAGCTTGGATCCGGCCAATTAACTGATCCGCAGTTATCTCGGGAAAGCTTACTTCGAAGAAAAGCGCTATCCGCTGGCCACTACTCAGTTTGATCTGGCCAAAGCGCGCGATCCGAATGATCCCACTCCCTGGTTATACGATGCTATCCAGAAACAGACTCAGAACCGGCCGGTGGAAGCGTTACATGATATCCAGAAATCGATCGAACTGAACGACAATCGTGCGGTGTACCGTTCACAACTGCTGCTGGATCAGGATCAGGCAGCGCGTGGCTCCAGTCTGGCACGGATTTACGACAATCTCGGGTTTGAGCAGCGCGCCCTGATGGAAACCGCCAAGTCACTGAGCTTCGATCCAATCAATCATTCCGCACACCGGTTTCTGTCCGATGCTTATGCCACTATCCCGCGCCACGAAATCGCCCGGGTAAGCGAACTGCTCCAAGCACAACTATTGCAACCAATCAACGTTAACCCAGTACAGCCACAGATGGCCGTGGCTGACCTCAATCTCATCACCGGCACCGGTCCGGCGGCACTGGGCTTTAATGAATTTACACCACTGATGGAGCGCAACAAGGCACAACTCGTGGCATCCAGTGTGGTTGGTAGTCATGGTACGTTGGGTGATGAAGTCGTTGTATCTGGTGTATATGACCGAGCTTCGATCAGTCTGGGGCAGTTTCATTATCAGACTGATGGATTTCGCCCCAATAATGATCAGAAGCACAATATTGTAAACGCGTTTATACAACATGCTTTCACACCAAAATTTAATGTTCAAGCAGAATTGCGTACACGTAAAACAGATCATGGAGATTTATTACTAAATTTTGACTCTGATCAATTTTATAAAGATAAACGACGTAAGCTGGACCAAGACGAAGCTCGTTTAGGTGCTCGTTATTCGTTATCACCCAAACATGATCTGATTGTTTCTACAAGCTTTATTAATCGTCGTGAAAAACTATTCGACCAGACTGAAGGATTCTTACTATCTACTATACCTTATATATTACCTTGGGAAAGCTCAAATAGTTTTGATAACATTAAAAGCAAAGGCTATTCGGTACAAGCCCAACATTTGTATCGAACAAAGTATTTTAATTCTACTACGGGCGTTGATACTTATCAATTTGATGGGAGTAGCTTAGAAGAAATAACACGGAATAATCTTTTATGTGCTATCAGTTGTGATGATATTGGTATTGTTCTGAATGATATTACTTTAGATAAAAATACTAGCCGCACCAAACTAGAAAGCACTAGTTTTTATCATTATACCAACATCAATTATCCTAGAAATTTTAACGCTATTCTTGGCTTAAGCTATACCACATATCAATATCATGAAACTGATAAAGAAGATTCAGAAAAAGTCATCAAGGATATTTTTAATAAAATAGATCCAAAATTTGGTTTGCAGTGGGATATTTTCGATTTTCTTCGGCTTAGATTAGCATGGTTATACAGCACTAAACGAGCCTTAATTGCAAATCAGACGGTAGAACCGACACAAATAGCAGGTTTTAACCAGTTCTTTGATGATATCAATGGAACTACCTCTCGTCGCAGGGGAGCTGGACTGGATGGCATTTTCTCCAAATTTCTATATGGAGGCATAGAGATATCGGATCGTCATTTGAATATTCCTACTTATCTTTCTATTACAAATAATGATAAATATCAAGTATCTCATCAGGATCAGAAAGAAATGCTATATCGCGCCTATATTTACTGGTTACCTAACGTTTCCTGGGCTGTCAAAAGTGAGTTTTATTTCGATAAATTTACTCGCAACGCAAATGACACCACTAAAGAGCATCCAACATATATCTCTACTTTTAGAGTTCCATTAAGCATTAAGTATTTCCATTCATCAGATTTTTTCTCTGAGTTTACTTCAACTTTTATTAAGCAAGATTTAATACGAAAAAGTGATGAATCCA
>Ga0206102_1000383_pt1 | contig 14425 bp, 17 predicted proteins | sample 1B1Ametagenome_FD_148645 | JGI IMG/M metagenome (GOLD analysis project Ga0206102, IMG submission 148645) | Enriched microbial communities from leaf-cutter ant dump, University of Wisconsin, Madison, United States - 1B1A | ecosystem: Environmental > Terrestrial > Nest > Insects nest > Nest dump... | reverse complement strand
CATTCACGCTCGCCGCTTCACGACATGTATGGCACTGAATCTCTATAGCCTAGATGATCGGTATTGCGGCTCTGTGGAGTATTACTCTCATCGAGCTACATACATGCTGAATCTTGGCAGATAAGTTCACGCAATTCAATTCAGCAATAACAATATGGCACAGCAAAAAACCTACTCCGGGAAGATTTTTAGGGCCGCAGTTTTAGGCGGTTCCATATCCGGTTTGATGTCCACACTAGTCTTGGCGAAGCTAGGGTTTAAAGTGGCTTTGTATGAAAAAAGGAGCGAATACAACCGCAAGGTTCAGTGGGGTGTTAGACAGAGCTTTATTAATTATCTAGCCAGCATCGATAACGATATTGCGAAGAAGTTTAAGAGCATTTCCTCTAACATTTGCAATGACTATAGATTTTTGACTGATAAATGCTCTCTTTATAAAGAGGGTGCATATTTGCACCAACAAAGAAACTCGCCGAGTGACGGTGCTTATGTAGAACAAGATCTAAGCGGCAAAGAAACGCTTGGTGAAGAAATCGTATGCTTGGTTCCCGCAAAAGACCTTGAAAAACTTTTGTTCAAGGAAGTGAATCGCCTTAAGGCGGTGACTATATATCGTAAAGAATCGCCACAAGTAAAGTATGAAGATAGCACTGGCGCCTATTCTCTAATAGAAGATGAAGGCGCTGCTTCATATGATCTTATTGTCGTTTGCGAGGGAGCAGCAAGTCAAACCAGAGACGCCGTAGGCATTTCATCAATGGCTTTAAGCAGACCGGTTGCACAGGTGTCTGGCCAGGCCGATTTAAAGCGTTATGGGATGATTATTGAACGTCTGCACAATATACAGCATGAAGACGTTCCCAAAGAGGGACTGCTACTATCTTTGCTCATATCTACTGACAGGCGCAAGGCATCCTGGATCGTTGGAGATATCTCCTCTGAGTGTTTAGCCAAGCTGAACGATAATCCTGACAGCTCTAAGGAAGAGAGTATCGTAGCAGAAGAATTTAGAAGAGTCGCAGCAAGAACCATGTTCACCGCTGAGGCTGAGATCGTTGAAGCACGGTATCAAGGAGTAGTGCAGAAACTTAAACGGTTCGATCTACAGGCTAAAATATCAAATAAGGCTATGGCAGGGAATAATCTTGTTCTTGCCGGAGATGCGGTTGGCGTAGGACACTGGAGCGTTGGTGGCGGGATGCATGTTGCTGGGGTTTGTCACATTAGCAGGCTTAAGGTATTAGCATCTGCATTGAAGGATTCAAGTGATAGGCAATCTGCGCTTCAGAAGTATAATGACGGCGTGCTTGCGGATACGATCGCATGGATATCCAGAGGGATTAAGGATTATTATCTAACGGTGCCGAGAAATGCATTAGAAGCCGTATTTAATAAATTAATCGAAGAATTGATGAAGGATAATACTATCGACTTCCCAAAAGAATTGAAGGGCCGTGTGGCTTCTGTATTTTTTGGCGATTCCCCAGTTAACTAGATCAAGCGTAGTGTTATCACTGCGTGAACGCTGGTACGCGTCCCGCACATGTCGGTCGGCGTCCCGTCATATATTCTTCTTCTCCAGTTCCACTGCGGCCTCCAGGGCGATCTTCTTCACGGCGCGGTCCCTATCCTCAAATGCAGCGGCATTGACCGTGGAGGAGAGCTCGACCCGGCCACCCTCTGTTGTGCCGACGCTCAGAAAAAGAAACCGTGATTGCTTGGCCGAGTAAAATCCGGCCACACCGAGAATCCAGGAAGGCTCATACAAAACCCGCACAAGCTGGTCATAGATCTCCCGCGCGAGATCATCCGCGGCCTTAGAGCGCTTGTATCCACGCGGAGGGACTGCTTGATGGGTCACCATCGGATTGACATGCTGCCCCCAATCATCTCCGAACGCCATTCTCGCCAGCGTCCGGCCCTCCTCGATCATGGCGGTCAACCTGAGCATGGTCGTTCGCCCGAGGGAGAGGCACGGCTTGCCGGGATCGGAAGCGTCTCCCCGGTCGCTGAATTCGACGGTGCCGTCCGCATAGCATTTCATCCACGGCCCGTAGCTCATCCCGAGCCGGATATGTGCTTTCTCGTAGTCGCCATCCGTGCGCTGATCGCATTGCTCCCAATGCACAAGGGGCGTTGTTGGGGGTATCTCGTTCATACCGCGAATATAGGTGATGCGGACGCGCATGCGCGGACATAAAAATTGTGCGAAGTGAGGGGTCTTGACCCCTCGTAGCCGCAAGGGTCTTCGATGAACGTCGCGGGCCGTATCCCCATGCTTCCGCGCCCAAGAGCTTGTGCAGCATGGGAGATACCCCTCAGCCCGCGCCGCCCTTGCGGCCACACACCCCGCTCGCGCTCGCCGCTTGGCGTTCAGGTCGCATGTGCGACCTGTAGCAACCAAGTGGAGAGAAGACATGACAAGACTCTATGCGCAGCCCTACGATATCTCGGCAACCGGGTTTTACTTCGAGACGAGGGAAGAATACGAACAGAAGGCAGCGAGAAACTTCAACCAAATGGGCTCCCCGGTCGAGGAGGACGAACTGCAATTCATCGACGGTGAGGAGATCGACTGCAAGCTGTTTGAAGCGCTGGGCGTCAACCAAGCCACCTTCGGCAAGTATCTGGAGGCTTGTGACGAGTGGCACGAAGACGAAAAGAGAAGAGTCACTATCGCCGTGGGTGAATGCGGCTATCGCTTCGACCTGGGCAACGACATGCCCGGTGATTTGGACGTGGATATTTATGAGGTGGACAGCCTACGAGAACTCGCCGAGCAGTTCGTGGATGAGGGGCTGTTTGGAGAAATTCCCGCCGCTATCGCGAACTACCTGGACTATGACGCGATAGCGCGTGATCTGAGCTTTGATTTTAGCGAAACCACGATTGCGGGAACTCGGTTGGTTTACGCGTGCGGGTGAAGAGGAGAAGGCCGCTGCCGATCCTGTCGGCAGCGGCCTTTTGCTAACATAGAATGTTTGCGAGTGAAGAAAGACGCAGCCTGCATCAGCCGGCCAGCGGTAGCCGGCTCTCAGATTCTGTTTCCAGTGCTTCTTCATGATAGAAGTTTAGAGGAAATCATATCCCGAGCTTATGACGGGCTCGCGCGTTCGAATCGTAGCTCCACATCGGCACTATATTGGAGATTGTATAGACTAAGGATCGGGTCAAAGAAATTATGTGCCTCCGCCTTATAGGCATCACTAGTCAATGGATCAACGTGCCATTTTGTTGCTTGAAACGCGACCCGCACTCCATCTTCATCATCCAACGCGGTCACATGTGCGACCAACTTATAAGGACGATTCGGATCGAGCATGACATCGACGTCATTTGTGCTAGGCCGGATAATTATAGACCGAAAAGGAGTATCCGGTCCAGGAATATTGCCTGAGTGAGTATCAATATTGTATCGCTCACCGCCAGTGAGAAGATCATGTAACCGCGTGATGAACTCATCAGGTTCCACATCGCTATCAATGTGAATGATCGGCAATGCATCTGTCGTTTCCATTAATGGCTCCTATGTTTATTATTTCAGCCCAGAAGATACACCGCTGCTTACGCGAGCCTAAACCCGGCTCGTTTACAGGTGCTGGTGAAACAGAATGCCGCTGCTGGCGATCCCAGCAGCGGCGTTTTCTTGTCCTGCACGCACCGTTCGGGATGATCCTGAATGGCGCGTACTATCTAACAGGGTGCCTGGCCGGGGTCCTCCGGCCGGCCGACTCTGTCAGTTCTTAGCTTACGAAATACCACGTAGTCCCGTGGCCGCTCCCCATCCCGCACGGAGGAAAGGTCTCCCCCCGTGAGATGCGGATCGTATTACCGTGAGTTGAGCAGCGATAGGTGCCTGTCTTCTGGCACGTCTCACCTGTTTTCATCAGTTCATCTCCTTTGAAAGGAAGGGCACAACCTTAGCGCCCGAGACCTTTCTTGATTGTCGTATTCTGACGTTTCGCCTCAGCGATCTTCCGTTGAGCGGCGCTTTTCGCAGCGCTTGACGGAAGATTTCTGATTGCTTTCTCTGCTTTCGCAATGTCCGCCTCTTGGGCTTTCACTGCACGTAAGGCATCTTGTTTCGCCTTCTCGTCTGAACTCATTTCGCCACCTATAATGGGTTAAAAGTTGATTGGATCTCTCATCGCTTCTCCCGCCGATCTGGCTATCAATGGGAGTAGGGGGGCAGGTCAGCCTTTGGACGATTTCGGATCGTTCCCGTGGCTGTCCGACTGCGAGATGCGGCCATTCTTGTTGTGGGTGATGAGCTCCGAACCTTGGTTCTGGCTGATCTTTCGTCCTTGATCGACTGCATCCTGCTTCGTATCGGTATGGACCGAAGCCCGTTTTGCGTTTTCACGCTTCACATCCCAGCCCCCCTTAGGGTTCGGGACGACATGGTGCTCCTTACGAGGAGGCATAACAAAACTCCCAAATCTTTCAAAAAACGCCCATGACTCTTGAGGTCCAGGCGACCATTGGCATTAACATAACTATTGCTCCGTCCATAGTCAAGGAGGTAAAGCAACAATCTAAAACCCTGACAATTTCGCATACACCTTGGTTTTATCTACCTTGTTTCTTAACTTTCGTGGGTGGAGGGGTGTATCAGATTGAAGAAAATATGCATATGGATAAAGAAAAATCACAACAGCTATATCACATTCTTGGCCTGCGCATCCGGCAGCATAGGGAGCGGCTGAAACTTTCGCAGGGGGCTTTGGCGGATCAACTTTCTATCAGCCGCAACTCTGTCGTGAACGTCGAAAAGGGCCAGCAGCATACGCCACTCCATGTCCTCTTTGAGATCGCCTACGCTCTCGGCCTTGAGATAGAAGCGCTGTTGCCGTCGATATCTGAAATCTTCAGCCCGGACAGCGGCATGGGTATATCGCGCATGGCTCACATTGAAAAAAAGACGGCTGGCAGCCCAGAAAGCAAGGAACGGCTCGTACAGTTCCTCAAATCTGTCATTTCAGAGAAAGGAGATGTGAACGATGACACCCGGAGAGATTGAGCGCCTAGCACTTGAAATCAGGCGCAAAACGACAATGGATGTTCTGCCGGTTCCGGTGGAGAAAATTGCGCGGATGCTGGGTATGAAGATTCAGCCCGCTGATCTTGGCGATGAAGTATCCGGAGTGCTTGTTATAGAGGGCGGTCAAACCATCATCGGCGTCAATGCCGATCATCCCGAAGTGCGCCAGAGGTTCACCATCGCCCATGAAATCGGGCACTTTATTCTACAACATCACACCCATACTGATCTCTTCGTCGATGATGGTGACTTCCTTGCCGTCTACAGGCGCGACAATCCCCGCTCGCGGGATAACAAGCGGGAACGCGACGCGAATACCTTCGCGGGGGCATTGCTCATGCCGAAAGATGTTCTGGAGAGAGAACTTGGCAGCCGCTCGTTGGGTCTCTTCGATGATCCTGACTGGAAGGCGCTGGCGGAGCGGTTCGATGTCAGCAGGCAGGCCCTCTTGATACGGCTGACCAAACTTGGCTTCTTCGGTCCTTCATATTGAAGCCCGAGCAGCATCCTTGCACAAATGGCTCGCAAAGATGAGCACTGCCTCACTACGTAGTGATTAAATAGTGTGAGCTTGAGGATGAGGATATCTCAACCGCCACCGATGTTATTGAAGGCATCATGGAAGAGATGGAGACCCTTGAGGCATCTCTGGCGAGTGCGGAGGAACACGGATAACCGACTTTCCCGCCGCCCGGCGGCAATCGTGCCCGCCGCCCGAACCAGCAGCACGGCCAACGCACACAGCCACCCGCAAGTCATCACACCTCCGCAGGCACCATTGCCGCCATGGTTTCGCGTGCGGGAGCTCGCGCGCGGCGTCGGCTCCGCCCCCTTCGGGAGGCTGCGCCTCCTGGGCGCCAGCTTACGCCGCTCATCGGTCATGTGATCGCTGCGCGAATACCGGCACGAGCGGACTCGTGCCGGGCAACAGTATTCTCTGTCATCCCGTAAACACTATCTCCCGCGACCAACCCCCTACGCTTTCTGCCACCGCGCATTCTCAAGCATTGCCTGATATTCGGGCGAAAGAAATTTCGAGCCTTTCGAGTTATCAGTGAATTTGGCATTCCTGCCCTCGGTCTTTGCGGGGGGATTCTTCCCCGCGCTGACGTCGCGCACGTTCTGCGCAAAGGCTTTTTCAATTCCGGAATTTCTGGAAGGCTGAGGCCGTGCGGCCCGGTCGGGCTGGGAAATTCCTTGCGTTTTATCCACGCCCTTTACTCTGTCCGCGAAGTACCGCGAGCCTTTCGATCTGTCGGTGAATTTCTCGTCCCCCACAGGCACGGGAATTTCCCTTGATTTTCCCGCATCTGGATTCCTATCCGCAAGGAATTTCGAGCCTTTGGAGCCATCGGTGAATTTGACTTGTCCGCCACCCGGCAATCGGGGAGGATCTTTCGTTGTATCCGGGCCTGCATCCTTGCCGCGTCCCGGCTGGCTAATTCCTCTTTCTTCTTTTGCCGCGTGGTAATTGAAATCCGGCGATATGCTTCGGTCGAAAAAATTTACAGGACTCTCTTTCGCAGGAGGCTTTCCTTCCAAAATACGAAGGGCCTTGTCCCTGATACGCTCTCTCTCTTGATCGGACGTCCTTTCGGGCATCCGGTCAATGACGTTCTCGATCTCTTTCCTTGCCTCCCATTCTTTCTCTCCAGCTTGGCGAAGGAACTGACCTTTTCCCATTACCGGGGCGTCGCGCAGCATAGCCGGAGTGCTGCCGGGAATATGTAGGGGCTGTTTCTTTACGTTGCGTGCTTTCCCATCAGAAATTTCAACCGCAATGTTCGCTTTCTCAGCTATTTTTCTCGCCTCTTCTTCAAGAGAGGATGGTCGTTCTTTCTCGCTCATAGAGAAGTGTTTTTATTTAAAATTTGGATATAGCTATGATAAAATATGGACAGGACCATCAACGCGGGAGCATTGCGATGAAGAGATTTCCTGAGCCCAGAGTGAGACGGACGGAGGGATATGACGATGACGATCCCATCGGCTTGCGCATTATCCGTGAGGAGTTGCCCCTTCACTGGCTGCTGAGCGAATTGCTGTTTCACACGGTCATGCTGTGCGCTGACGTCTACGAGAAAGTTTCTGCGCGCATCCTCCTTGACGCCGCCTTGTCCGCTCCGAGAGGTGCTAATCGCAAAGCCGCTATGGAAGCGGACACATTCTTCAACAGGACATACGGAGTGTCCTACGATAAGAATGAAGTCATCCTTGGTGAATTTCTGGACAATGCTTCCGAGGAAGAAAAAGCCGCTTGGGAAAGAATGGATTCAGTAGAGGACGCGGACTCATACCTGATAGCGCGCAATAAAAGGCTGCCGCACTACGGAGTCCTTCTGGAAGGGGGGAACTTCTTTATTGGAGATTATCGCCATCTGTCAAAAGAACTTCGCGCCGTGACGAACTTCGCCTTCTCCGGGTTCCTCTTTCATGCCCTGAACAGCCCGCACTTCGCATCGCTCTGCAAGGATAAAAGCCTCAATGCCTCCACGATGACGTTCGAGCAAAAGCTGGATACGGATCTTGACCATGAGGCGCTGTATAATCGCCTGATGATCCAATTAGGCCATGCATGAAGGTCAGGTGCGCCGCACCTCGATATGGGTGACAAGGCTCCCCGTTTCTTCTGCCGCCGCGTACCGCTCGTGAATCATTTTGATCTCGCGCACGCCATGAGCGGAAAGGTGGGTGAAGAGATCGGACAGGTTGCGGCCCTTGAGCGTGACGATATGCGTCGTGAAGGTGAGCGTGATCGTATTCTCTTCCGGCAGGAACTCGCCTGAGTTCAGGTTATCATAGTTCAGGAAGTAGCTCTTGCCGTCGAGGAGGACGAAGTACACGTTCCGCACGTGCGCGTCCGTGGTGTAATAGGCGAGCCCCGCCTCCTTTGAAGCGTTGCCGATCCGGTTGAATCTATCGCTCAGGTCCGTCATCGCGCCCTCGTGTGCGTTGAGGTTGATTTCTTATCTGCTCTTGTTGCCGCCGCATGTTCGCATCCCTCTGTCTCTCTTCCCCGACAAGTTCGAGAGCGCTTTGCCGCTCGCGCATGTTCCGGGCGTGGCGCAGCAGTTCCTTCTTGTCGTCGGTGTAGATATGAACCATGTGACGCCCGCGCGAGACGGAGACATAGAACTGTTTCGCGTCCGTCGCGGGGAAGGTCGCGGCGGGTTGGAAGAGGAAGACGTCATCGACCCCTTTCGCTTGCGCCCCTTGCGAGGTGATGGAGTGGCCGTGCGCGAGGTGAAGGAAACTCTTGTCGATTCTATGAGTCGCCTTGCTGATCTCGTTTTGCAAGACGATCCCGTCGCGCCTGGAGACGGACACCACCTTGAGGAGATCCCCGTTGTTCAAGCGGCCCTTATCAGCGTCGAATCCGTTTTTCGTGATGCGGATTTTGTCTCCTTTGGAAAGAGGAATTGTTTCCTTCGCAAACACCTCGTAGCGGTCGCTCTTGTCGGTAGGGAGGGGGCGGGTGTCGCCGCCGTCCGTGATACGCACGTCCGTTGGCGTTCTCTGCGAAACCTCCCATTGACTCCCGCGCTTGAAGCCGGAGGCGTTCTGCGTGAACTGCACGACCTGGCCGGGCTTAAACGCGCGGGGATCGGATTTTTCCGCTTCGGTCAGGTGAAGGTTTCTGAGGCGCGTGACCTCGATTTCTTTCTTGCCGAGAAAACCTTGGTTTCGGAGTTCGGCACGGATCTCTTCGGTCACTTTCTCGCCTTGCGCGTGCGTAGGGGAGATCACGAGCGCGGACTTGCCTCGTTTCAAGACCTCCACGTAATCCTTGACAATGGAGCTTTCATCCACATCTTTGATGCAGCCCATGCCGTCCAGTTTTTCAAAGGCGCGGGCCACATTACCCTCGCTGAGATCCTTCACGGCGTCGCGGTATTGCGATTGCGTCTGTCGGTAGATCTGGGTGACCTCTGCGGCCTGTATGCCCCCCACGGTGTTGAGGATGCGCAGCGCGTCCCCCCGCTGGACGCTGGCATGTTGCCGCGTGTCGCCCGAGAGGATGAGCCGCGCGTTCTGCCGGGTCGTGAGTTCGAGGAGCGCCTTCATGTCCTTCGTGCCGAGCAACCCGGCCTCATCCACCCATAGGACTTGGTTCTTCAAAGCGTTCTGCCGGGCCGTGTTCTCCAGCAGATAGGCGACCGTCGTGGCCTCCTTGAATCCTTTTTTCCTCAGAACGCCGGACGCCCCGGAGGAAGCGGCGACGGTCATGACCGTTCTCCCGACCCGTTCGACGTGGGCGACGGCCTCGGGCATGAGGGTTGTCTTGCCAGCTCCCGCCACGCCCCGGATGATGGAGACGCGGTGCGGCGTTGTTAGGATATGCGCCACGGCCCGCCGCTGGCGTTCATCGGGGAGCGAGATATCCGGCGCGGTCTTGTAGAGGGGGATCATCTTGCCTTGACCCGCGCGGGCCAGATCGACCATGCGCCGCTCCTCGGCCAGCACCTCTTTCGTCGTGCAGAGGGTCCGGCCCTTCTCCTCGACATGGATGATCCGCTTGTCCTCCTCGAAGCGTTTGGTGATCTCCCGGGCCGAGGCCCCCCTCACGCCCACGGCCCGGTACAAGGCCCTCTCCAGAATCCGCCTTCCGTCCATGACCGAGGCCCGCTCGAAGCAATGCAGGAGGGCATAGTCCACGCATTGCTGTGCCGTGATCTGGAGGGGGGCGTTAACCGCCGGGGCCTTGTCCGGTAAGACCGGGGCCCGGGCTGTGCCCGGTGAAACCGTGACTGTCTCCCTGGCCGTCTCCGGAATCGCGTCCTTGACCGGAGCGAAGCGCACAACGGCGTTCTCCCCGATACCATCCGGCCCGAGGGCGAGGATCTGGCTCCGCCATGCCTGCCGGAGTTCGTCCATGCTGGCACCCTTTTGCTTCTTGGCGCGTGTCCGGGCGCCGAGCTCGTTGAGTTCCTTGGGGTCGGTGATGCCCTTCTCTTCCGCGACTCGGCCGATCTCATCGGTGCGTTTGGAGAGGAGGTGAATGACCCGTTGCGGCACGCCTTCGATCTCGAAAGCCTTGTCGGTCTGGCGGACCTGATAGCCCAAGTCCGTCAGCTTGTCGGCCAGCGTCTTGTGGAACTGAGCTTTGTAATAGGGGATATCCCGCTGGATATCTCCGAACTGCCCTGCCTTGATCCGTCCCTCAATAGGGTCGAAAGTCGCATTGAATACGAAGCAATGGCTATGCAGATGGGGATCGGGAAGATGACCTTCCACGGGCCGCGCCGTCTGGTGCGTGAAATGCGCCCAGACAAGCTCCCCGGGGTCCGGCGGTCTTCATCCCTGCCGCCTGTCCGTACCCGCGTCTTGCTATCGGCCTCGATCATGTGCATGGTCTCGGTGACGCTCTCCCGGAATGCCGTGAGGATATGATCGTCCGAGGAGAAGGCGTGCACGATCGACACGGATTTCGGGCAATGGAAGTTGATGTCATAGCCGATCCTCCGGCCCCTCTTCTTGCGGGGCGTCAGCTTCTTTCCGGTCTGGGGGTGCTTGTTCTCGCACAGCGCGAAGAAGTCATCCTTGCTCGTGCCGCCCGCAAGCCCAAGCCGCTCGGCAAGCCGCCCTTGCCAGTATCCCGGCAACTCCTGGTCGCTCACGTAATAGTCGGCCTTCACCAAGGCGTCGGAGAAATACGCCTTGGTGTTCGAGCTGCCACGGCTCAGGATCATGCGGATCATCTTTTGAGCGTAAAGTGATTCCGAAGCCCGCGGTTGATATTCCCGTTTTGTTAAAGCCCGTTAAACTCGCTCTTGGGTAACGGCCTGCTTATCATCAGCCCTTACCCTCGCCCTCAGTAGGGCTTTTCACCCCCCTGCATCCTTGCCCTCAGCAGTGCTTTTCATCCCAGTCAACTCCTGCCCTAAGCACAGCCTTTTTCCCAACAGACATATCCCCTAAGCACAGCTTAGGGGGGTGCCGCTGCCGCGAGGTTATAGCGGGGAAGGTTCAGGCCGGGGGAGGGGGTGAAAGCGATCGGAGGCGTTGCCGGGTGGTCACTCCGCGAGGGGTGCCTGATCCGCATCGCGCATCATGCGATCCAGCACAGCCTTGCGCTTGGCGGGATCATTCGGCTTGCGGCCCATATAGGAGCGATACCCCCGAGTCCTGCTGCCGTCCTCGTCGTGAAGAAAATTTTGAGGGAATGCCGCGTTGACGATCATCTGGTCTATGGTGTCCATGACATGGTTGTCGCCCCAGTTATACGCGCTACAATAGCTGGCGGAATAGACCGCGGCGCTGAACATGAGGAGCCAGCCGAGGCTCTGGCCAAGCAGCGCCAGCAGCAGACCCGCCACGAAGAACGGCGCGGGTTCAATCCAGCACTCGAATGCCCGGATATCCACCTCGAGTCCTGAAATCCTGCGAAAGATTTTCCTCATGCGGCCGCCGACCGCCTCCTGTTTCCACAGCCGGGCAACGGTGTCATTGCTGCCGCCCGAGTCAAGACTGTATTTCTCGAAATCGAAGACGGATGGCGCGTGCTTCTGCGCCTCGTGGTGCCGACGGCACATCACATAGAAAAGCATCAGGTATATATACCAGCCGATATACGGCACATAGGAACTCGCTTTGCTCGGTATTAAGGGGGCGAACGGGGTCATAAGGGGCAAGAGCGCAAAAAGAGCAGCGGTCCGCACGGCGGCGGGGCGCCGGAAGTATCGCTCCCCGAAGTCCTTTCGGATAAAGACCTCGATCAAGAGGCGGCAGGGGGAGGCGAACGCCAGAAGTTGCGACCAGATAATTTGTTTTAACAGGCCGTCCGCGCGTATAAATGCGCTGCCGGAGTAAATGGTCTTTGTCTTCGCCATAGGTCAAACTGTCAGTCTGTTGATGGGTAGTTTTGATGAAATGTCGTCAGGGCATAGCTCTCGCCGCTCTCCAAAACTCTTCCCTGAAAGTGGATATAGGCTTCGGTCAGCTTCCCGCTTCGATCCCCGCCCGTTTTCAGGACCGGAAACTCCTCGGGCCGTATGATCCGGTCAATCCTCAACTGCGTTGTCTCTGATGAGGTAAACTGATCTCCCGCCATTGTGGTTGTCGTGGAGGTTTCCTCATAGGCCCCATCCCCGATCAGCTCGGAGGCATAGCGGTTCGTCTCGACATCGGCGTTGCCATGAAAGATCTTCGTGGCGAGCGTGCCGAGGAAGCTTTTCACGCGATGCTCCGACTTCACCCCGCCCATGTTCGCATGATAGTTCGGGAGGTTCTGGGAGAGGTAGACCGTGGCGATCAGGCTGCTCCGGGCCGTGGCCTGATACTCGGCGTCATACTCGTGCAGGAAGTTTTGCGCTTCATCGGCCCAGAGAAACACCGGAAGGCTTTCCCTGCCGACCTGCCGCTTCTCCATCGCGCGCTGCCAGATATACTTGAAGAGGATTTGGCAGTCCCGCCCGACCTTGTGGTGGATCTTCACGGGCAGGTTCAGCACGATGATCTTGCCCCTTAAACAATCTTCCGGCGTGAAGGTGGAGGGGTTGCGGCAGAAGAGGGTATAGACCGGGTCGCGCAGCAGCCGGAACAAAAAGCCCGCAAAGGAGAAGTCGATGATGGAACGGGTCTTTTCCGAGAGCTTGGAAAAGCTTTCAAAGAACTGATCGACGAAGTGGAGCAGCCGTTCATCGGATTCCCGGTCTTTGATGTCGGCCTCGACGTTCTTCTGTGCCGCCCTGGCGGCCTTCAGGAAGATGCTGTCCTGTTCGACATTCCGCGCTCCCGGCTTCGGCAGGGATTGTACGATGTCGTACATCTGCTGCACGGTCACATGGCCGTAGGCCAGCTTGCACAGATCGACCACATGAAACATCAGCATGTCGAGCGCCGCTTCCCAAAAGGGGTCTTGGTTGACGCCGGCGGCTTTCTCCTCGCTGGCCCGGATGACGGTCTTCAAGACCTGAACGATGTTTTCGGTATCGCCGTTCTTGCTCTCGTATTCGAGGAAGTTGAAATAGTTCGCCCGCCCTTCCTCGACAATGATCAAGTCATCGCTCCGGCCCGCAAGAGCACAGTATTGTTCCCACAGCGCCTTTTCATCTGGCTTGACCGTCAACACCAATCCGCCGAATCCAGCGGAGAGGTATTTCAGGGCCAGGAATCGACCGCTCCCCGAGGTCTTGCCGGACCCGATCCCGCCGAAAATCTGCACCCCTTCCACGGCATTGCGGACGGTCCATTCGCTGCCGGAAAACTTGGCTAATGTCTTGGGCAGGTATTCGTTTTCCTGTCTTGGCTCTATGTCAGCGTTCAATTTCTCTGTCATCTTCTCTGTCCCGATCTTGTGGTTGATCCAGCCAGCGGCCCATACTCCAGCCCTTGTCCTGCCCCACGTCGAGCCATGCCGGGTGCCATACTTTCATTTTTTCATCTATGTATTGCTCGCGGCCATCCCGGAAGCCCTCCAGCCAAGGCGACGAGCCGTTGACTTTGGAGACGTCTTTCGCGATGTCCGGTAGATGCGCCGCGATCACATAGCCTTCATTGAAGCCCTTTATGTACGGGTCGCTCATGGTTAAAAGGTGTTGTGTGCGTGCTTCTGTAGGTAGGCGTCGATGGAGTCCCGGTCGTAGAGGATAATTTTCTTCTGCGGTTGTGAAAACCGGATCTTCCCCTCGTCGCGGAGCTTTTGCAGCGTCGTTCTCGACTTGATGTTGAGCAGCCGCATCGCCTCCTCATCATCCACCCACTTGTCCATTTTGACGCCCTGTTGATCCTTCAGGCGCGCAATGACCTGTTCGATCAACGTATAGAACGCCGCCTCTTCAAGACAGATGACTTCCATAACCTTCAGTGTGATTGATCAAACGGGAACTAATGATCCTGGCTTCTGCGAGACACCCAATTGAATCAAATACGTTTTCAAGTTCTGCCGCGCGGCCAGCTTCAACTTCATGCGGATGCTGGCTGATTGGTTGTTGACCGTCCGGGACGTGACGCCCAGAAGGGCGCCGATATCCTTGGCGCTCATCGTGAGGCGCGTGAGCACGCAGATTTGCAGTTCAGCCGGAGTCAGCGTCGGCGCGATCGCCAGAAGCTTTTCGGCGAACTCCCGGTGAACGATCAGGAACTTTCGCACAAGATCCTCCATATCGTGTCCCGTGGTATCGAGCGCGCGAACCGATTGCAGCAGGTCACGGGCATGACCGTCTTTGTGTTCCGGATCGGCGGCGATGATCTTTGCGAGCCCGGCTTCCATGAGCCTGATGAACCCCTGCCGCTGCATGATATGTTCGGCAAGTCCGGCCAGCTCGCGGGTCTTTGCCACCAGCTCGCTTTGAATCTCCTCCACTCTGGCCTTGAGTTCGAGCGCCGAGCGCTTATGTTCCTCGACTTGATGGATGATCTCCATGTTTTTGAGCCGCCTGTCCG
>Ga0206102_1000381_pt1 | contig 14478 bp, 20 predicted proteins | sample 1B1Ametagenome_FD_148645 | JGI IMG/M metagenome (GOLD analysis project Ga0206102, IMG submission 148645) | Enriched microbial communities from leaf-cutter ant dump, University of Wisconsin, Madison, United States - 1B1A | ecosystem: Environmental > Terrestrial > Nest > Insects nest > Nest dump... | reverse complement strand
TATTGTTTATTGGTGAAACAACAACACATTTTCTTAAATGCCCTTCTGTGTACATATGCTTATTGTCTCTATTGGTCCAAGTAGAGAACACCTATACCCTAAAAGTCTATAGTACATATGGTATATATAATGTACACCAAACGAACTTGGAGCAAATCTGGTTGCATGCACAAATAAACAATAGTATGTTTATTATGATAGCTCCATCACAATTGCCCAACTCTCGTTTCGTGTACATATGGCTCTCATATAGACCTAGTGGACAAAACACCCATATGTACACAAAACGAGACTTGGGAAAACCTGTTAGAGTTTCAATAAATAACAACTATTGTTTATTGGTGAAACAACAACACATTTTCTTAAATGCCCTTCTGTGTACATATGCTTATTGTCTCTATTGGTCCAAGTAGAGAACACCTATACCCTAAAAGTCTATAGTACATATGGTATATAATGCACATGGACGCCAGACAAGGTGAAGTCCGATATAAAAACTTCGAACCACAGGAACTGGCATCCAAGACTCGTCCCATTTGGTTGCCCTCTGGGTTGGTCCTCTTGGACATAACCTCCACGAAGAGGTTCCCACTCACGGTACTATACTTCCCGTGTCAATTATCCTCCTTGGTAATGAGTGCTCGGCTCAGTCATTCGGCGATTGGATCACCTTATGATCGTACACCTGCACATTACCCAAATGCCGCAAAACTGCGACCTTCTCCCTGGTGGTCTTCCAGTGGAGTAACTGCTACCACTTGTTTGCATTCGAACTGGCTTCTGACCATAACCCTCGAACAAAATAAGCACACTCATAGGAATGCACGTATCCCATCCGGTTAGGAAATGGTTAAAATTGGCCACAGTGGTTAAGCTAGGCTTTGACTTGTATAAATAAAGTCCAACACCAATAATCCAGCGATCCGGAATGACTTCCGCCTTAGAGGCGTTCAGGCGTTGGTCAAGATGCGTAGACACTCTTCACGATCGTTGCCGATAAAAGGTGCGCCAGAGGCATCATAAGGTGGTTCCTCTCGTACTAAAACCTATTACCGCCACGCTGGACCAGACGCTTTCGCGTCGAAAATAAGTCAGTAGGGTAAAACTAACCTGTCTCACGACGGTCTAAACCCAGCTCACGTTCCCTGTTAGTGGGTGAACAATCCAACACTTTGAGAATTCTGCTTCACAATGATAGGAAGAGCCGACATCGAAGGATCAAAAAGCAACGTCGCTATGAACGCTTGGCTGCCACAAGCCAGTTATCCCTATGGTAATTTTTCTGACACCTCTAGCTTCGAACTTTGAAGCACTACACGTAAACGTGATGTTCGCTAAAGGATCGCTAGGACACGCTTTCACGGCTAATACTTGTACTGAAAGTATTTGTCAAGCTGGCTATTGACCTTGTTCGCTACGATAGGTTTCTGACCTATCTGTGCCAACCTTTGTACACCTGCGTTAGCTTTTAACAGATGTGCCGCCCCAGCCAAACTCCCCACTTGGTTATGTCCCATATCAATCATAAGCTTACGCATGACCGAAGCCACGCGCTTCTATACTAGAAGAGTCTTCCGCAGATAAATCTACGGAATACTTCGCTCTTTAATATAGTGAGTGAGATACCAGTAAAAAGCAGTGGTATTTCATTGTTGAGCAAGCTCTCCCACCTATACTACATCTCTTTCGGTATTCCACAAAACCAAACTAGAGTCAAACTCAACAGGGTCTTCTTTCCCCGCTGACTAACCCAAGCCCGTTCCCTTGGCTGTAGGTTCGCTAGACCGTAAATAGGGACAGTAAGAATTTCGTTGTTCCATTCATGCACGTCACAAATTAAATGACGAGGCATTTGGCTACCTTAAGAGAGTCATAGTTACTCCCGCCGTTAACCCGTGCTTGATCGAATCTCTTCACTTTGACATCCAGAGCACTGGGCAGAAGTCACAAACAGCCACAATCCGTTTTGAACTGTTATCTGTTTGCTTTGTTTTAATTAAACAGTCGAATTCTCCTGGGATCTGTCAGTTCTCGAACAATAGTTTATTGTACTCCGCCGGTAGACCACAGGCTCGCCCGCGGTCCACTGCTTGACGCCGCCCAAGTACCGGATGCGCAGTGTAAAGCTTCTTAACTTTCGGCGAACCTACTCGCTAATCCGCAATTCCTGCACACCACTCACACGGGGTAAACCGTGCGTGATACCCTTCTTGCGCCACCCGAAGCACCCTATCACAAGAGCCAACCTTTATTTCAAAAGTACAAATCCATTTTGCCGACTTCCCTTACTTACATTGTTCTAATTGGTCAGAGGCTTTTAACCTTGGAGACCTGTTGCGGATTCTGGTACGGTTACAGCTAGAAGAGTCAGATGATAACATTCAATTGGCATTCTATTTACGCTTCGGAGAACTGTACAGCCACAATAATAGTGCCTGCCTTTTCAGCTCTAATATTTCCCAATCTCTGTTCTACACAATTCATGGGAGATAATAAACCTCCAACACCAACCAAGGTCAGTGCCGTGAGGCCAATCGCTGTTAGGGAGAAAAGCGGACTCTTCCACAGCCACCGAGACGCTACGCCAACTGAACGAGGCTTTGCAGCTTCATGCTGATGCGAACACCAGCACTCTTCTAACCACAGTTCAGGAATTTTAGCCTGATTCCCTTTCCTGCCTATCATAGCCGCTCGAAAGCTACTAACAGGAGTTACCCAGACAGTTAGGACCGACTAACCCTTGTCTGATTTCCATTGACAAGGAAACCTTCTCCACTACGACCTTCAAGATTTAAGCTCTTTATCCAACATTGACGTTGGACCACCTGCTAGATAAAGACACAGAGTCTCTCCAGAATAGTTGCTACTACTACCAAGATCTGCACTAACGGCCGCTCCACTCATTATCACTAAATAAGCTTCTACGCAACCGTCACGCCTTCCTACAAGTTATCACATACAGTATAGTGATAACTGCATGAGAGAAGTATCAACGCTTTGGCGTCATCCATTTTCAGGGCTGCTCCATTCGGCAGGTGAGCTGTTACGCACTCCTTAGCGGATTCCAGCTTCCATGGCCACCGTCCTGCTGTCAAAATGAACCAACGCCTTTTATGGTTTCGACTAAGCTTAGATTTAGACACATTTCTCACTTGCTCACGGTTTAACCCACATTGCCTGTTCTGCTTACCATAACACGGCCCACTAAGAATCAATACTATTGACATGGTTCGATTAAGTAACCAATACTTTTTGCATATTTAAAGTTTGAGAATAGGTTAAGGCTTTCCAACCCCAAGGCCTCTAATCATTAGCTTTACCTCACAAAGTTATTCCGATTCTAGCTATCCTGAGGGAAATTTCGGAAGGAACCAGCTACCTGATGGTTCGATGAGTCTTTCGCTCCAATACTCAAGTGCGACGAGCGATTTGCACGTCAACATCGTTACAAGATCCTCCACCAGAGGTTACCCTGGCTTCAATCTGTTCAAGTATAGATCACCATCTTTCGGGTCTTAACATAATAACTAGAACGCAATTCCACGACCGAAGTCTACTGGATTGGCCTGTACGTCGCCGAAGCTAATACAACTCACATTCATTACGCATACATGATTTCAAATCACCACTGCTCGCTATTATGTCAAACTCCTTGGTCCGTGTTTCAAGACGGGCCGGATCCAATGTCCTTTACCAACGATTTCAGGGATCACACCTCAAGCTACTGACGAGTACTCTATGGCCTCAGCCGTCTACCTCATCTGAGACAAGGTGTCTGACCTCAGCTTCAAAAGTACCCGCCAGGAGTCTCGGAAGAAGAACCTGTTTTTTTACCGTGCCCAGAAGACATGGCGTTGGTTGAGTAGTCCTTGAGTACATCAAGATAAATCCAGATTGTACAAGACCACAGTCCTAGAACTTGTTGGTTCCGCTTTTTGCTCAGCGATTTCAGACATTTTTCAGCTCCTTACCAGGAATCTTTTCAACTTTCCCTCTCGGTACTTGTTTGCTATCGGTGTCTTGTATTAGTATTTAGCCTTGGAAGAAGTTCATCTCCCATATTCAGATTCTACTTTCAAAGAATCCTACTCATGAGAAGGCCACCGATTGAGAACTTATAGAAGCTGACGGGGCTATCACCCTGTCTCGCCCTCCGAAGAGACGTGCCATTCCAAGCACAGACTTTACTCCTATTTGTTCCCAGGCGACCAACTCTTACCCTACAACTCCAAACGATTGTTCGGATTCAGGGATGGGCTTTTCTCTTTTCGCTCGCCGCTACTAGGAGAATCTCTTTTGATTTCTTTTCCTCCACTTACTAATATGCTTAAATTCAGTGGGTAACCACTCGCAAATGAGGTCAGAAAATTCAGTATTTGAGATCAAAGATCTAAGTACCCAATCCTAAGATTGATGATAGCTGAGGGTTCTTTAATCCAACTCAATTGGATAAAAGACCTCCCAAAGCTAATATGAATGAAATACTGACACTCACAAGCAAGTACCCTTGCTACTCGAAAGCAGCAAGAGTTCCGTATGTGTTCAAAATCTTGATGATTCACGGGAGTTGCAAGTCACATTAAATGTCACGTTTAACCGCGTTCTTCATCGATACAAGACCCAAGTCATCCATCGCAAAGCATCTCTCCTAGTCGAAGAGTCAAGCGCACCAGAACGGATTATCCTGATACTCCTCAAACACACCAAAGTGTGAAAAGTATTGTCACATCGAAATGTGATCGACTTCAATACTTTTGTTTTGTTCTCCTACCAGTCAGGTCTTAACATCAGACGGATATTTCTTCTGTTGACCTTTCTGACTAATGTCAGTGGTTGCATAACAATCCGAAGATCGTCTGGTTGATGCAACCGTATAAATGATCCCTCCGCAGGTTCACCTACGAAGACCTTGTTACGACTTCTCGTTCCTACAAATAGAGAAATTCAGTTGATTTTCTCGCATGGCTTAACGCCACGCTGGTCCATCAAATTCATACCTCTATTCAGTCGGTACGAGCGACGGGCGGTGTGTACAAAAGGCAGGGACGAAGCCAATACGACATGATGAATCATGCTTACTAGGAATTCCTCGTTCACGAGGATTTACAAACCTCGATCCCTGTCACATTAATCTTTGATAAGATTTCCCAATCCTTTCGGACCAGGGTTGCATTCCGAAGAATGACTCTACGTTACTTGTTGCTATTAATATTGTAGTACGCGTGCAGCCCAAGATATCTAAGGGCATCACAGATCTGTTATTGCCTTAAACTTCCTCACCCTGGACGGGTGCTGTACCTCTAAGAAGCATCACTGGCGAACCAGCGACAGTACAGATTTCCTGAGAAAGTATACACTTCCTCAACGAAACGACGGACAACCGAAGAAGTCCCTGTACCTTAATTAGCAAGTTAAGGTCTCGCTCGTTAACTGAATTAACAAGACGAATCACTCCACGAACTAAGAACGACCATGCACCACCTTCTGTAAAATCAAGAAAGAACCTTAATCTGTCAATCATATTCACATCCTAACTTGGTGAGTTTCCCCGCGTTGAGTCGAATTAAGCCGCATACTCCACTCCTGGTGGTGCCTTTCCGTCAATTCCTTTAAGTTTCAGCCTTGCGACCATACTCCCCCCAGAACCCAAAAACTTAACGGTTTCCCTTGGATTCTGATAGGATCTAAAAGTCTCACTACCAATCTCGTGTTGGTATCGTTTACGGTTAAGACTACGACGGTATCTAATCATCTTCGATCCCTTAACTTTCGTCCCTGATTGACAGACACGTTCTGGATCACAACTGCTTTCGCATTAGATAGTCATATGGCGGTCACTGAATTTCACCTCTCGCGCCATAGTACTTGGATCCTCTACCAGTGTCTCATTGCGAGCGCCGGATCTTCCACTTCTCAGGTAAACCCTCAAAGTTTCCGATCGGCTTCGTGACAATTCCATGCTAAATCATTCAAGCAAATGGGTTACCCCTAACATTGCCTGCTTGGAGCACTCTGATTTGTTTACGGTTGTGCCAAATGGCCCTATCAGACCTTGCGGACTGACAGGGAGCGAGCCATAATCACTGACCTATCCCATGGCGGATGCTAGTTGGGCGAACCCTTTCGCTTCCGTTAGAGACCGAGGACCTGTCCTTATTCATCCAATCAGCCACAATACGTGGCTGACTATGACGAACAGAACTGGTCAGATCAATAACTATGACCCTTTGGTTTACTACGGGCGTTTTAACTACAACAGTATTAATATACACTTTTAGAGCTGGAATTACCGCGGGTGCTGGCACCAGACTTGTCCTCTAATTGCTACTCATGGAGAGGTTTAATCTCCATCCATTTCAAACCACAATGTGGTACCTTTCCACCAATGGTGTAAAGTCGCTATGTCTTGTCACTACCTCCCTGAATTAGGATTGGGTAATTTACGCGCCTGCTGCCGTCCTTAGATGTGATAGCCGTTTCTCAGGCTCTCTCTCCGGAGTTGGACACCAATCCCCCGTATCCGTTATAGCCTCGTTTCGCCTTTACCGAAACTACTGAGCTGATAGATTAGAAACATATCTTCCTGGCCACTAGTCAACAAGAAAGCCGTAGGTCTTATTAGGACGCTAAGTCATTCACGCTGCATTCGCTTGCAAGCAAACGAAAATCTAATGGTCGACAACTGTTCAGACCTCCCGACGAATCGAAAGATCATCCCAGCTAACAATAGAGCGGACTCACCCATACTCTAGTGTCTACTGTCTACTTAATTCAACAGTAATCGTAGGCATTATCGCTGCAGTTGACAGTGTTATTCCCATCCCCGAAGGGTTGTACCAGGTGGCTAAATTCATAACTTGTTTAATGAGCCTTTCACAGATTAACAATGAATAAGGGTCGTAGGCGAACCTACTTCCCAAAACTATGCCGATCTTACACATGCATGGCTTAATCCTTGAGACAAGCATATGACTACTGGCAGGATCAACCAGGTATCCTTGATTTTCTCTCTAGCCCTATTGAGACTGCGCGCAGTTGCTAACAGCTCTCTAGAAACCAGATCGAATATCGCTTTTTGTCTGGTAGGTATTTGCAGTACCTACTAGATTTTGTCTAAACACCAGTAACATTCAGCCTAACCCGAGGGTTTTGGCTGTCGATACTGTTCGGAATGTGAATTGTTGTCGTGCCTGGTTGGAGCGGTTGCTCCAGAAAGCACTATTCCTACTGCATCCCCAGGATACAGCAGGCTTCATTTACCAGTCCGGTTGTTTATACTAACCAGCAACCACCCGCGGTGGTAGAGCGCGCTGGTCCCCAGTAATATATTAACAGTAGCAGTACTAGCCTTTCTAGTACCCCCAACGAGAAGCCAACCTCGGTCAGCCAGGACGGTTTGTGCGTTTTACCCCACACAAATCGTCCCAATGGTTCCCAGCCTGCGCGTTTTACCCCACGCAAACCGGTACCGAGGGTTTGGTCTGTGCGTTTCGCCCCACACAAACCAGACCCGACTGACCGTCGGTCGACCCCTTGCCGGGGTACTAGAAGCCTAGCTCTGCTCCTATATATTACTATTAAGCCAAGGGTACATTAGGTATAGAACCAGGGTCCTATACCAGGTTGGTCTGAAGGCGTAGGGGCACGCCGCCCGACCGACCCCTCGGCTTATTTATATATATGTACTGACCCAGGGTCCGTTCACATGGTATGTCACCCTGCACAATCTGGTTAAAAATATAAATCTGAATGCTAGCATATCGTTTAGCTATAACTCCAGACAGAATCCCAATAGGCCCTCTAGATTTTTTTTTGCTTAGATGAAGAGGGGGTACTATTTGGTATCCCCCCCATATGCCAGGGTATACCCTGCCTTCATCTAAGGTTTTCAAAAATTGGCGCATCGCTATTCCGTATGGCTGCACCTGTTGCGTATCAATTGATCTGACATCAAACATAGAAAGAGTTAAGTCTCAACTATGAGTTTGAAAAGTATATGCCCAGGGTATACCCTTCCTTCATCTAAGCTTAGATGAAGAGAGGGTTACTATTTGGTATCCCCCCCATATACCCAGGGTATACCCTCCCTTCATCTAAGGTCTCAAAGTGAAACCGCGTATCATTCCATTGATTCTGCATCGGCTGCATATCAATTGATCTAGCATCAAACACAGAGAGAGATAGGCGATTTTATTTTTGAGACCTTAGATGAAGGAAAGGTTACTCTGGCATATGGGGGGATACCAAATAGTAACCCTCTCTTCATCTTAGCTTAGATGAAGGCAGGGTATACCCGGCATATGGGGGGATACCAAATAGTAACCCTCTCTTCATCTAAGGTCTCAAAAATAAAATCGCCTATCTCTCTCTGTGTTTGATGCTAGATCAATTGATATGCAGCCGATGCAGAATTAATGGAATGATACGCGGTTTCACTTTGGCATATGCCAGGTATACCCTCCTTCATCTAAGCTTAGATGAAGAGAGGGTTACTATTTGGTATCCCCCCCATATGCCGGGTATACCCTGCCTTCATCTAAGCCCTTGTCATCAAGGTTCTCAGAAAGGCCTAAGTCTCTTGCTGATTGTTGTTTTATCACATGGCATACAACACGTGCAAAATAAACGAGATCAATTTTTTTGAAGTTAAAAAGTGCTCAAACCGAACCTCCGGGGTCGACGACTTTTGGGTTTATTGGGGTTCTCAAAAAGACCTAACTCTTTTGCTGATTGTTGATTTATCGCATAGCATTCAACAAGTGCAAAATTGGGATGACAAGAAAAAAATCCCAAAAGTGCTCAAACCGAACCTCCGGGGTCGACGACTTTTGGGTTTTTCATGAAGTCTCAAAACGCCCTAACTCTTTTGCTGATTGTTGATTTATCGCATAGCATTCAACACGTGCAAAATAAGGGGGGCAAAAAAAAAATTTTCAAAAGTGCTCAAATCGAACCTCCGGGGTCGACGACTTGTAAACTGCTATTTTCGTCCCTGAGTATATTTCGTCCTTCCCGCTAAGTGAATATGAATGCTATTGATCGTAGCGTTCTTTAACAATTCCAAAAAACTCGAGAGTCCGTTTACTCGAAATCCGGTTGGCCCAATCGGATTCTCAGCAAGCCAACTATGTCAGACCAGGTTAGGCCGAAAACAAGAAAGATGGTCCTAGGGTAAAGCAAAGCATAATAACATATATAACCAGAAACGTAGAAACCATATTCGCTTAGCGGGAAGTCTCCAATCCACTTCCTTCCACTTTTTGAATACAACGAAATTTTTGAAAAAAATCCCCCCCCCTACACACCCCAAAAGGCCGGGGTGGAAGTCCGTCAAGACCAGTGTCCATTGGGGGTCATTTCCCTTAGCCTAGATAAGGTACTCGGACAAACCACCGACCAAACAGGTCGGCTCTCCTTTGGTGCGTGCCACCTATCCAGTACTTCGGAACTCAGTGACACGCCCTCAAGAGACTCACCGATAGAAAACTTGCACTGAGTGCAAGCTCACTATCGATGCCAATGCAACGATATAAGCCAACAATAATAGAAGGGCCGAGTACAAAGCGTGTCATCTGGTGGGGGCAACACACACCCTCCCACCAGAGCCGCAATCCCTCTAAGCTGCCCACGCCCCAAGGTAAAGTTCAACTCTACTTGTGCACACCACTCGGTGCAACTGGGCTATTCTTTCGTTTCTTTCAATCCATCATCCTTGACAAACCCGAACTACATGAGTCGGAGCACCTTCGTCGGACCGGTGCCTCAATATCACACACTGATGAATATTTTGATGTGTGCGGGCCAGTGTTTTTGGCCGCCGCTCATGCACCTAACATTTCAGTCCAACTCGCCACCTCGGCGGATAGGGTACCGCCCTATCGGCAACAAAGTGCTCGATGCCAGCCGAATACACTGCCCGACAGTGTTTGGCCAGGTACAGTCACTCCACCACTTTCGACTCTGTCAACCCTCTGCATGTCCGGTGAACTTCTCTCATTTGCACTAACCCTTCTCACTCATGTTAACCTTTTTTGCGTCTATGTTGGGCTATTTTTTTGCACCTATGTTAGCCATTTTTTGCACTTATGTTGGCCCACTTTTGCGTCTATGTTGGGCTATTTTTGCGTCTATGTTGGCTCATTTTTTGAGTCCGTGCTGGCTATTTTTTACACCTATGTTGGCCCATTTTTTGCGTATGTGCTGGGTTATTTTTCACCTATTTCCGGACATGCATGGGCTTTTCCCTCTGGGCCTGGCGGGCCCCTAACCCTGTGTGTGACTTGTCACCTGACCGGTGGCCCACCTGAGACTCCATCAACTGACTTTTCGTTGACGTCTCACAATGGGTTACACCCACTGCCGTTAGGCATACCCGGCTGATAACGGGTTCTGTCCTCCACGACACACTTATCCGCATTCACTTAGCTTTGCGTCTTGTCATCCCTACTGCATCATCATGTCCGTGTTACGGGGCAATGATCCCGTTTTACGTCTAAGACAACACCGCACATGAATCTCTTGCTATGCCCTAGGACGGGGGCACGTGGAAGGCTGGAAGGCCACGATGTTACGAGCCGCTCAGCCCAAACTGACCGGCATCCCCGAGTTATGTTTGGGGGATGGTGGCGTGGGCGGGCTGTTTTTCGTGAGCCGACCCCTGTCAAAAGACTGTATCACCTCGCCGCGATCCTACCGCAGTGATCCTAATTACCTCTCGGGTGGAAGCAGATTATCATCCAGTCGGGATGCCCACCTGTCTGTCAGACAGGTGGTCTCTGTTTCCGGCCACTCACACTTCTCACTCATGTTTTCACTCGTGCTTCTCAAAACCAACACACTTATTTTCACACTTTTTTCACACTTATTTTTCACACTTATTTTTGCACGGTGTTTTTTCATCGTCGTAACTAAGCCGCGGCCAAGTTCACTGCACTGCGAAGCACGCAGGCCCGAGAGTGGCGGCTGTCACTTGGTAATTAGGCCGTGACGCTAAGTTTAGATGGCCTAGGCCTGAAGGTTGGAGTAACCCACAGTTTGCATGCCATCATCGGTCCATGTGCCGTATAGAGGCTGTCTCTTCGTACAGAGCCAGTTTCCCAGCTCTATAGTTGGACTTCGCAAAGTCTTTCTGAAATGTTAGTGGTCGGCCTCCGATGGCTAGTGATGTTGCCTGCATCACTGCCACCTTTGACCGTTCGTCGGATGAACGGATCTACTTGAAGTAGAATTTCCGAGTTACGCGCCTCTTAAAGCCCAGTCGTGCCAAATCTCCATTGAGATGATGGTGAGGGCGGGCCGTGTTTCTGATTTGTCTACACGAAAGCTAGTAACCAGTTGCACCAAAGTCCCCCACTTATGGGGATTACCTTGGGTGTTTAAGGAAAACTCTGCCACATGGCAGGAACCTACCCAACTTCCCAATGGAAATTATCCCAAGTCAGGTCTGTGTGACATTCAGTCAACAAGGTCAAACTGCCAACCTCGGCTGGGCAGCCCCGCCTCAAGGCCACCCAACGTACTATCAACAGCCCTCGCTTGCCAACTCTCCTGTCACGCTGAATCATCCTTCGACAAAACTCCAGATGTTCGTTACTCGTGTGGGCGTCGCGTGTTGGGAACACGCTGCCACAACCCGAGCCCGTTCAGAGTGGGGTGATATTACGGATCCAATCTAACAGGTAGTACTTTAGTACGGACTACACTCGGAAACACACCTCACTGAAAGCCTGTCATTGACCGTCAGCGGATGTGCCGCCAGCACACACACCTCGGACCTTGGGCTCACCTACGCATAAACTACTTGCTCAGCATGACACTATTGATGGCGTTGCGGAATGTTGTAGAGAGACCAAGCACAGGACGCCAGCCGAACCACCTGGCGAAAGGTGTGCAAGGGGTCTCTGATTTGCCTGTTTGGACCCACCCACGTTACCTGTGCCCCATTACAAGTCGTCGCACTCCGGGGCTATACGGAGCTCCTACAAATCCCGTCAACCCAAAGCAGCGTACCGCACCTATGACACCTATAGGCGTGCCAGCCTCGGGTCTCGCCTGCGTAGGCTCCCCCAAACGATCATCCTTGCCAAGTATTATCTACCAGCCTGGGAGTGACGTCAAGCCACTCCCAAGTACGGAGGATAGGAATAGCTAGTCACAGCTCTATTCGGACTCCTAGACTTCCTACCTCACCATCTCGATCTTCTCCCCAATTTATCTCACCCAATGTCCAACTAATGATGACATGGACACAGCACGCACTCCTATTCATGGTCGTAATCACCCTTCCATCGAGACACTTTGCCTCTTTTTCCAGATGATCCGGTTCCATTTTCTAACCGGGTGGCTTGAGATCTCATAGGTCGATTAAAGTCTCCAACGGAAGACCATCTCCCAGCTCACTTTGTCCTTACACACGTCGCTATTACATGGGACATGGAGCTCTGTTAGCGCTGCAGTCTTGCGAGTTCCCCCCATCCAGGGGTGTGCCACACGTCTTATTGCCTGGGTGCATTCAGGCCCATCGAGCGTGGCCAGCCCACTCATTCACTTCGACCGCAGAACCCCATCTCTTCATTCATCCGCCCCAATACGTAATGAATGCCTCCAATGGGCCCAGGACTACCTACCGCCCGTGTTGGCGGCGGCATCCCTGACGGCATAGAAATCAAGCCTCCCGGGAGCACCACCAAATTGTCTGTGTGTGTGACAAGCACACACAGGTTTGGCCGTGCTCTTGGCCGACACGTATGACGACGCATCAGCGTTTGAGTTGTGTCAGATCTGCCCATGACGGGCCTCACTGACTGCCTCTTCGACCCAGTCGTACCCACGCTGGAAGTACCGAGTCTCATTCATCGGAGGTCCTTGTCGACCACCGACTGTAAGGTGTGCCAACATCGAAACAACACACACCTGGTCGGCTGGCAAGTCGAATCGCTCTGGCAATTCAGTTGGCCAACCGCCCTGGGCCATCATCTGCTTGCACTGACAGATGTGTACCCGAACAACACACGTTGGCCAGCGCACCAGAGTGCACTGGGGTGAACCCAACTGGGTGTGCTCCATTCTCGCGCTGCACTTGCGAGATGTCTACTTGCTGGGCAAGTGCTGCATGTTGCACGACATCTTACCTCAGCCAGACCGCACAAACGAGTCTACATTACGCTCGACAGGACTCACATCCTGTCTACCACTGAGGCATTCCACCTGCCACCTGGTTGTTGCCGTCGGTTCGCCTCTCCAGGTCAACCATTTCCCATTACTCGCACATGTGGTGTACATCGCTCAAAGGCGCTCTGGAACAATGACCTTCCCAAAGTCACTTGCACTTATTGTGCTCTTCGTCAACCACGACCAAAGGCAGCATCGCCTCCATCGGCGTCCGTCCCGGTTCCAGCTTGTCTTGCGACTATTACAGCCTACATCGAACCTAATCGACGCCCATATGCGCTGGCCATTCCCGCCTGACCGGTTGGCCCGGCCTACCGTCGCTCACTCAAACCTGCAAAGGTTCTTGCCATTGCAAGTGTGAGATTGCGACTAGTTGTCGGATGTCCAATCTGCAAAGGCTGCTACCATTACAGACGGACTACTGCTCATATGCGCAGCCCGACTTGCGACCGGGTTACCCAAGCCAAGCAGTACTTCCGGATCCAGGTCATCTTCCGATGGATTAGACACTGCCAATAAATCTACTTTAGAATGGCAGGTGTTGTGCCTCAACGGCCGACCTAAGTCAGGCCTCACAACGGTTTTCTTCCCATCGCAAGTGTCCATGCAAACACCTGACCTACGACTCTGGACCTATGGCACAAAGGTTGTTGCCATTATGCCACCTAGCCACTAATGTGCCATCTGGCCTACCTCAACATTAGGTAAACCTACGCAAGAAGCCCAAACCACTTCTTGGGGAACTAACTCCAGTCTCATCCCTTGGCCGAATCTCCTCCCAGACCAGCCTCAGGCTTATGACCTTTGTTAGTCGAGCCCTCACTCATTTTTGACTATAACCATCGGTATATTATAGCCCGGTGTTAGTCGACCTCATACATAACTGCCAAGCCAGATCCCAGCAGCTAACCACCCGCCTATTGGCAGGCAGGCAGGTTGGTACCTACTTACCCAACCTAGCCTTAGTAAGTAACCCAAAACTTACCAGGTCATATGAGGCTAACTCTATGTCTAATTGATACCATGCATCTTACCTCTCAGCAGATAGAGAGGCAAGTCAATCAGACATAGGGAACCAGTCGACCTAAGTAGGCCGACTTGGCCAGCCGAGGCCACCACCCCTCGGCTTATTTATATATATGTACCGACCCAGGGTCCGTTCACATGGTATGTCACCATGTACAATCTGGTTAAAAATATAAATCTGAATGCTAGCATATCGTTTAGCTATAACTCCAGACAGAATCCCAATAGGCCCTCTAGATTTTTTTTTGCTTAGATGAAGAGGGGGTACTATTTGGTATCCCC
>Ga0206102_1000380_pt1 | contig 14491 bp, 16 predicted proteins | sample 1B1Ametagenome_FD_148645 | JGI IMG/M metagenome (GOLD analysis project Ga0206102, IMG submission 148645) | Enriched microbial communities from leaf-cutter ant dump, University of Wisconsin, Madison, United States - 1B1A | ecosystem: Environmental > Terrestrial > Nest > Insects nest > Nest dump... | reverse complement strand
TGTGTCGGAGAAAATGAAGTTTCTGTTGATTCTGGTTATGTGTCTGAAAAACTTGGAGAAATTGTTGGGTCTGAAGATTTATCTCATTATATTTTATAAAAAAATTTGAGAATTAAGATGCTTTGTTGTATAATACGACAAATTTTATTTTTATGGTTTTTATTTAATAATTTTTTACTATTTATAAGAGGATGTTTATGAAAAAATTAGCGCAGATATTATTAGTGTCTTCTGCTTTAGTTTCAGTTGCTTATGCTGATACAGTTTATGTTGATGGTAAACCTGTTGATCAGAAAGTTATCAATCAGGCAATGGATCAATTGAAAAAAAACCCGATGGCGGCTCAACAGCTAAGTAATCCTCAGTTTAAGAAAGAAATGTTGCAATCTATCGGTATGCAACAGGCTGTTTTAGCAGAGGGTACGGCTCAAGGGTTAGATAAGACTCCAGAATACCAAGCTAAACTAAATGAAATCAAGCCAATGATTTATGCGCAAATCATGCAGGAAAAAGCTAATGCGAAGCCAATTACTGATGCAGACATCAAAGCTAAATATGAGCAAATGAAGGCTGATGCAGCTAAACAACAGCAATATGATGTATCACATATCCTTGTAAAAGATCAAAAAACTGCTGATGATATTGAAGCACAACTTAAAAAAGGTGCTAAATTTGCTGATCTGGCTAAAAAATATTCTATCGATCCAGGTTCAAAAGCTAATGGTGGTGAGCTTGGTTGGTCTGATGGTTCTAACTATGTTCCAGAGTTTACTGCTGCAATTAAGACTTTGAAAAAAGGCCAGTATACTACTACTCCAGTTAAATCACAATTTGGTTATCATATTATCAAACTTAATGATGTTAAATCTGGTGGCGCTACTTTCCCTGCTTATGACAAGATAAAAGATCAGATCAAGCAACAAATCCAGATGGAAAGAACAAAAGCTTTCTTTGATGGTTTAAAAGCTAAACATAAAGTAGAAGTTAAATAATTTAGTTAATAGTGTTACTTAATGTTGCGGTTAAAATTAAAACATTAGTTTTATTGCGGGAATTTAAGTGATCTGTTAGAAATGGCTAAAGGCCTCATGTTAAAATAAGGGTATGCATATGCATACCCTTATTTTTTTGGCCAATCGGAATGAAACAACAAGTTGGTGGTTTTTCTTTATATGAGCTAGTTGCAGTTTTGATTATTGTTGGAATTGCGTTAACTGCAGGTTTGCCTATCGTATATCAACAAATCATGAAGCAAAATGTAGATACGACTTTTATGCAGCTTAGGGCTGCTATTCGGGTAGCACAAGAGGAGGCATTACGAAGAGGAAGTAGCAAGATTATAATCTGTCCAGCTAACTATAATGTAAATGAGATGCTACAGGGGGATTGGTGTGGTGCTACAAATGGCGATTGGAGCGAGGGAATCCTTAATTTTATAGATTTAAATAATAATGGCGATTATAATGGTAGCTCCAGTAATGAACGTATGACTGCTATTCGGTTTGATAATGAAGTTACAATAACGGTTACCTCAAATGGTTCTAATGTAAACAAATTTATACTAAATAGCAGTGGCCAGATTACTGATGCAAATTCAAACTCTTCATGGATATTTACTTTTAATCAGAGTAAATTTGGTTCCAGTTATTGCCGTAGTTCAACTATGAATCAGTTTGGGTCTTTTACTGAATTGGCAGGCTGCTGATGAAAAAATGCGGTTTTTCTATTTTGGAGGTAATGATTGCAATTGCAGTAATTTCAAGCTTGGGATTAGGCATTTATCGTTTGCAATTGTCGCAGCTTTCAGCAACTCAGCAAGCGTTAACCAGGCAATTGGCAATGCAGTCAGCCAGTAATCTGGCTAATCAAATATACGCGCACCTTAATTATTGTAACAATGGTAGTACTAGTCGGATTAGTAGTTGTTTAAATAATACTAATAGTAATTACACGGAGACTGCTTATACTGATGATACTAGTATGGGTACAAACTGTAATAGTAATAATTGTACTGAAGCACAATATGCTGATTACGTTTTATTTCGGTGGAAATCGACTTTTACTAGTATGAATCTTCCTGCCGGTAATATTTTAGGCGTTGTCTGTCGTGATAACAGTTTAACAATTCCTACTATGAGCGCTACAGGGTGTAACGGAAATGGTGGATTAGTAATAAAAATGGTGTGGCAATCTCACCTCGAATCAGCAGAAGCTACCAATCTGGGATCTAATAACTTTATAATTCTTCCGGTGCCGCAAAGATGAAGAAGCAATTTGGGTTTAACTTGGTTGAATTAATGGTTGCGGTAGCTATTAGTGCTGCATTAATTATGGCGCTAACCAGCTCATTTTCATCTGTGTATGGCGGACTGTTTTTTAGTAATAGTAAAATTGATTTGCAGCAGGGGCTGCGCTTTAGCATGAATACTATTAAACGAGATTTGCAGAATGCTGGAGTATTTGGTAGCTTTAGCTTTCATAATCAGACAGCAGCTTCTGCATTTAATGCAATAGGTGCAGCTTGTCCTAATGAATGGTGTCAGTATGATTTAACAACTGTTGGGGTTAGGAGCTTTATTGCTATTCCAGCTAATTCTGGAATAGTAACGGTTGATACAAGTGAAATATTAAGAATACAATATGGAACAGCTAAAACAAGCCAGCTTAATGATATTAGCGTAATGGAATGTCCACCTAATGAATGTATAGATAGTATGAGTTTTGCTAATAGTGGAGCACTTAATTTAAATGCAGTTTCATATATGCTTGCTTCTGCTAACCATTTATATTTTTTAAACGATATTGGTATTCCAAATTCAGCAGGGGGTGTGTTATCATTTAATAATCTGGTTGGTGCTGGTTACAATATCCCTATTGATCTTTTGGTAGATGGAGCTCTATCCGATCCTGATCAGCGAAGCATGCAATTGCTTAATTTGAATACCAAATATTATTATTTTGGTACTTGTCAGGGAGAAAATGGTTTATGTGTGGCGGTTTACAACGGTGCAGGAAATGCTTTATCAGCCCCTACATTAGTTTCCAAAGTTGTTACCGGGTTGAGCATAGCCTATAAAGTAGATATAACAACGGGAATTAATCATACTGGAAATGCGGCTTATCGCTGGTGTACCACGGCTCAGATGGGAAGCAGTAATTGCTTATGGGCAAATGTGACTGCTACGATTGTTACTTTAAATGGTAGATCAACAGTTGCTTCTGGAGATAACAGTACATTTCTTACCCAAACCATTACAGATACGGTGGGGTGGTTATGGTAAACCAGATGTTTTATAGACGAGCTAATGGAGGAGCATTGGCCATGACCTTACTGGCAATAGCCATGATGGTGACATTGATTTTGGCCTTAAATAAATTAGCCTTAAGCCATCAGCGTTCAGCGGCTAATTATGGAGATTATGAACTGGCGCAAAATGCTGCACGTATGGCTTTACTGAATGCCGAAGCTACGATATATAGTTTTGATATAACCAGTAACATGGAAGCGTTAACTATTCAGCAGAGAATTAATGCTGTATTAGCACTAGCTGGGAGTAATAATGCTTGTGGCGGTACTGGGTGGTGCTATAGTACCGATCTTACATGGCAACCATGGCTTCAAACTTCAAGCAGCAACAATCTTCCTTGTAATAGCTATAGTGTATCAATTAATCCTAATGATAGTAATGCTTTGCCATGGATTGATCAGGCAACTGGTAATTTTAATACATTTAATACTGGGTTAACGCTTTGTGCCCAGCCTCGTTATATAATGGAATTGGTAAATCCCAGTTATACGGGGCGACAGGTATTAGGGCAGCAACATGGGCAATTAACCCAAATTAATGGTGCGACCATTCGAATGTATGATAATGACGCAGGGGGGAGAGCCGCGCGGCTATATAGAATTACTGTTAGGGCGTTTGGGCGAAATGGAAATACCCGTGTGACATTACAGGAGTATGTAGCTATAGTTGGCCCAGTTCTTAGTACTGCTACAGATGTGAGAATGCGAATTATCCCTATTTCTTTAAGGTGGTTACGCGATGATTAATAATAGTAATAAAAGAGACAAACAGCAAGGATTTTCTCTTCTGGAAATAATGTTGGTTGTTGCCATATTAGGGATACTTGCTAAAATTGGTACCGCCAGTTATGTTTCATATATGCAGCGTACAAATCGGGAGCTTGCAAAAGATAAATTACGCCAGAGTGCAGTTAAAATGGAAAAGTATTATAATCAGAATGGGCGTTACCTTACTGATAGTAACACATGGCCTGCTAATTATATTGAGAGTAAAGTAGTTGGTAGTAGTGGTACAGTTTATGCAATCAGCTTGGCACCCTCTTCAATTACTCAAAGTAATGCGGCTACTTATCGCCAATCCTTTATGATTATTGCAACACCTGTAACGGGGACAATCCAGGCTTCCGACCCGGCAGGTAAACTTTGTATAAATCAGAATGGAATAATTACTGAAAATGCTGCAGAAAATTGTGGGATTTCTACGGTAGTACGTGCTCCAGGATGTTCAGCAGGGATAGTATATAATCCATGTAGTAGTGTTTGCCAAGGTTCCGGTGGCGTGATGGGGGGGCCTTATAGCGTTTGTTCTGGCAATTGTGACCGAGTTACAGTTTGTGGAAATCCTGTTTCTCCAGGATGTTCGGGTAATTGTCAGGATTCAGTAATTGAGGGACCTTGTAGTGGTAACTGTGATCGTGTGATCTTATATGTTCCCAATTCGATAACCGTACCTTGTAATGGTAACTGCCACAATATTACAGTTATCCGTACAGATTAAGATAAGCTTTGTATGTGTCAAATAAATAGGATCCGGCAGACTGGATTTTCAATTCTTGAGTTAATGGTTAGTCTTGCAGTGTTGGCAATTCTTGCAAAATTGGGGATAGCTAGTTATACTTCATATATCCAGCGCTTAAATCGTGAGTTGGCAAAAGATAAATTACGCCAGAGTGCTGTTAAGATGGAGCAATACTATAATCAGAATGGGCGTTATCTGACTAATGGCGATAGCTGGCCCGCTAACTATATTGAGAGTAGAGTAGTTGGCAATAGCGGTATAGTTTATGCAATCAGCTTTGCACCCTCTTCAATTACTCAAAGTAATGCAGTCACTTATAGACAATCATTCATGATTATTGCTACTCCAGTTGCAGGTACAGTGCAAGCCTCGGATTCGGCAGGTAATTTATGTATAAACCAGACTGGAACAATTACTGAAAATGCAGCAGCTAATTGCGGGATTGCGACCGGACCAAGCATCCCACATGAAAACTGTTATGATGTTATGTATTCTACCGGGAAATTTGCCTCTAACTATGGTGGTTATCCATTATGTGATGATGCTCATTACCCTGGTGGTTGCCCAGTTGGTATATACTATACTTGTTCTGCTCATTGTGAAGGTTCTATAGTTTTACGTGATTGTTCCGGTTATTGTAATAATGTTACAATTTATTGTAGTTTCGGGAATTGTTCTGGTTTTAACTGCAATACGGTTACCAAACTAAATTGCGGTGGTGCGGGTGCATCTTCAGATTGTTAATGCACCATGGCAATAATTAGAGTTTAATAATTGAGAAGTCATGTGTATAATCAATAAACGAAACGGGTTTACTCTTTTAGAAATGCTAATCGTAGTGGCAGTTATGTCTATGTTAGCTATAGTTGCCATTCCCAGTTATCAAAGCTATATCATCAAGGCCAGAATGAAGGAAGCATCTCAGGTAATGATGAAAGATGCACAGTTCATGGAAAAATATTATATTCAGAATGGTCGTTATACAACAGCTGGGAATGCCTGGCCGACGTTACCTTACCTGACTTCACCAGAGTCCGGTACTGCATTATACCGAATTACCATTTCCAATAATCCGGATAGTTCTGAATATCGATTGCAGGGACGGCCGATCTGTGGAACTGTTGTTGCCAGTAGTGGCTGTGTCTGTCTTGATCAGGATAACAATGTATATCTGGCACAAGATAAAATATGTTTCAGCCAAGTTACAACTTGTAGTTGTACCAACTGAGCTATGCTTTTCTTGTACTAATGGCTGAAAAGCTTATGATTCATGATACAATTATGGTTTAAAGATATCTTATACGTATAACTATAATCAGTTAATTCAGGACCAGTTAATGCAGGAATCATATAATCATAATCAGATAGAAAAAAAATGTCAAAGTAAGTGGCGTGAAAGCAAGGTATTTGAAGTAAAAGAAGATTCAGATAAACCGAAAATGTATTGCATGCCAATGTTGCCATATCCTTCCGGTAAATTACATATGGGGCATGTTCGGAACTATACAATCACTGATGTGCTGGCACGGTTTTACAAGTTAAAAGGGTATAATGTCCTGCATACTATTGGTTGGGATGCTTTTGGGTTGCCCGCTGAAAATGCAGCAATGAAATCAAAAGTTGCACCAGCTGCATGGACATATCAGAATATTGCCAATATGAAAGATCAGCTAGAAAATATGGGGCTTAGTTTTGACTGGTCACGTGAAATTGCTACCTGTAAGCCTGATTACTATCATTGGCAGCAATGGTTATTTGTTCAATTATACAAGAATGGTATTATTTATCGTAAAAATGGGATTGTTAACTGGGATCCGGTAGACCAAACGGTACTTGCCAATGAGCAGGTTATTGATGGTAAAGGTTGGCGTAGTGGGGCAACGGTTGAGAAAAAAGAAATCCCGATGTACTATTTTGCAATTACTAAATATGCAGAAGAATTATTAGCAGATCTGGATAAACTTGATGGCTGGCCGGAACAGGTACGCCTTATGCAAAAAAACTGGATTGGTAAATCACGCGGTATGGAAGTCACCTTTGCCGGGTGCGCTGGATACAATGGTCTGACAGTATTTACTACTCGTCCAGACACTTTGATGGGTGTTACTTATGTAGCAATTTCTGCTGAGCATCCGTTGGCTGATGCTGCTCTTAAGCTAAACCCTGAACTGGCTGATTTCATTCATGAATGTAAAATGGGTGGAGTATCTGAAGCAGAGTTGGCAACTCAAGAGAAAAAGGGTGCATTTAGTGGTTTGTACGTAGTACATCCATTAACTGATGAAAAAATTCCGGTGTGGATTGCCAACTATGTGTTGATGAATTATGGTACTGGTGCTGTCATGGCTGTACCTAGCCATGATGAACGGGATTTTGAATTTGCCGGTAAATATGATTTACCAAAGAAGGTAGTAATAAAACCGGCTAAAGAAGATAGTGGTTATCAGCCTGATACGACAGCTTATACGGAGTATGGTGTTTTGATTAATTCCGGCAAGTATGACGGAATGAGTTTTGATCAGGTATTTACTGCATTGGAACAGGATTTGGCGGCCAAAGAAGCTGGGCAAGTGAAGGTGAATTATCGGTTACGTGACTGGGGAATTTCCCGCCAGCGTTATTGGGGTTGCCCAATCCCTATTGTTCATTGTGAACATTGTGGTGATGTGCCTGTGCCGGAAGATTGTTTACCGGTAGTATTGCCTGAGGATTTGATTCCTGATGGCAGTGGTAATCCACTTAATAAGGATAAGCGCTTCACTGATACTAAATGTCCTAAATGTGGAGATATTGCCCGGCGTGAAACTGATACTATGGATACTTTTGTTGATTCCAGCTGGTATTTTTTACGTTATACGTGTCCGGACAGCCATAAAGCAATGCTGGATAAGAGGGTTAGGTACTGGGCCCCGGTTGATCAATATGTTGGTGGTATTGAACATGCTATTTTACACCTGTTATATGCACGTTTTTTTTATAAGGCTTTACGTGATTTAGGACTGGTTAGTGGTGATGAACCATTCAAAAATCTATTGACACAAGGTATGGTTTTAGCTGAAACTTTCTACCGGCAGAATCCAAATGGTTCTAAAGACTGGTTTAGTCCCTTGGATATTGATGTTACCAAAGATGGTAAAGGGAATATCACCAGTGCTATTTATAAAGCAGATGGTAAAGAGGTTATTTACAGTGGCATTGAGAAAATGTCCAAGTCCAAAAATAACGGGATTGATCCGGATGAGATTATCGCCAAATATGGTGCTGATACTGCCCGTTTATTTGTAATGTTTGCTGCACCGCCTGAGCAGACGCTGGATTGGTCGGATACTGGTATAGCCGGCTCAAACCGTTTTATCAGTAAGGTATGGCGTACTGTTCATGAACATGTTAATAATGGAATCGTGACCAAATATATAAGTGGGGAACTCTCTGCTGAACAGAAAAAATTGCGTACCCAACTTCATCAAACTATTCAAAAAATCAGTAATGATATTGAAGTTCGCAAGCAGTTTAATACTGCTATTGCAGCAGTTATGGAATTACTTAATGCTTATGGTAAAACTGATTTAACCGATGCGGGTGGTAAGGCTTTGGCGCAGGAAGTCCTTGAAGCTGTAGTTATTATGCTATCTCCGATTACACCACATGTTTGTGATGTGTTGTGGGCAGAGTTATGCCCGGCTACGGAACTTTTGGTGCAGCAATGGCCGCAAGTTGATTCAAAAGCTCTTGATGTTGATGAAGTTGAAGTGATTGTTCAGGTTAATGGTAAATTACGTGGCAAAATTATGGTTGCTAAATCTTTATCTAAAGAACAAATTGAAGATATGGCCAAACAAAACCAGAATGTGCAGAAGTTTATTGAAGGACAGGTAATCAAAAAAATGATTGTAGTTCCTGCTAAATTGATAAATATTGTTGTTTAATAAAGGTTAGGGTAGAGTTATGAAGAATATTGCATTGGTAGCATTACTTATAACGGCATTTTTTGTTGTTTCAGGATGTAATAGTGGTGGAGGTGGTGGAGGCGGTAGTTCCGGAGGTTATCAGTATACTGATTATGGGACATCAAATTCATGTAAGCAAATTAGTGGTATTGTTTATGAAAGTGTTACATTTGGTATAGCTTCAATTAGTCCTAGTGCATATTTTCAGCTAGGAACTACGGTTATGCCTACGGGAGTAATTTCATATTCCAGTCAGGGGAATTGTACCTCAAACCAGATTTCTGAATCACCAAGCTGTACTTATTCATTTGTTTATGAATCAAGTACGCCAGTATCTGCAATCCAAATTCAGCTTAATGGTAGCCTTGGAGTTCAAAACCTTGGAACCTTTCCTATAGGCGGTTCCTGCGCTCTAAAATAATTTAAATGGGGCTTTAATTAAAGCCTCATTTTTTATGTAAGTGCTTGATTTGTGGTTTTATAATTGTGGGTTTCTCCCACAAATTTAATCAGAGCTACCCTCATAATTTTAGGGGGTATATCGCCTATATAAATATAGGATATATTGTTCTGTATAGGCTTTAATTTATGATGATGTGTTTTTGATAGGCTAGATAACTGACTTTTTAATCTGAACCGCTTAGGAATATTCTATAATAAGGAGTGTGGTTATCACAAATTATTAAATTAATGAAAGGAATTAATTATGAAACGTCAAAACCTTTTTTTATTAGCATTAGCTGGTTCATTGTCATTGGTAGCATGTAATAGCGGTAGTAGCTCATCATCACCGACTCCAGCACCAACACAGTATACTTTCTCTAGCATTAGTTATGGGGGGGATAGCACTAATTGTACTGGCAGTTTGGGAACATATACTTGTGTAGCTTCCGGTTCATCAAATGTTAATTTTAATATTGCTTATAGTTCCAACCCAATTTCATATTTAGCAATTCCAAATCAATCATCATTACCAAGTGGGATAACCATTTCTACCAATGGTGTATGCAGCACTTCTCCCGTATCAAGCTATAGCTGTTCAATTACTATTAGTTCAACAGGTACCACTAGTGGTAGTACAGTAAATATTCCATTAAATGGTTCTTTAGGAACACAAAATTTTATTACAATAACTTATCAATAGCCGCAGTTAGTTTTTTAGCTTTTTTTCAAGAAAAAACGAATTTTATTAAGAAGCTCGTAATGTTTTGGAGCTTCTTTTTGCTCAATTGCGTTATTAAAACCACGTATGAATTTCCAGATTGCCCAAACATATACTACTAATATGAAATAATCAGTATCATAATTCATTTTGGTAGATAACGGTTCAACTATTAGATAATCAAGTAAGAAACCAGTACAGTAGGCTATATAATGGAAGGCAATCCAGGCTAAATGGCTTTGGGCATATTTTTCGTCATTTTCAGATTCATTGTAAATTGTATCAAGTCGATAAATTATTACAATTGGGATAGCTGAAATTAACAGAAATTTAAATGTTAAATCAATAAAAATAGAATTATTGAAAACACTAACCAAGAGTATTCCAACGGTGGCAAAACCCATTACAAATGCATAACTTACTGCAAGTAACAAGCGTTTTTCCTGATTAATCAAATTTGACATACTAAAATCCTAAAATACGTAAGCAGCATCAACCAGTATTGCTGATGGGGTAGTAAGTACTCCTGAGTTACCATTATTAGGTCCCCCACCGTAATTGATGTACTCTGCACGGATAAAAGTTTTTGTTTCGGGTAAATCAATTTTTACGCCGGCACCATATTCAAAATTAACTGATGAATTCATTGAAGAATTATAAAAACTGCTGTTCAGGTTTGGAGATACTGCATTCACGCCTAATCTTACAAATACTCCAATTGGCGTAGCAGGTATAATAAACCCGGGAGTAACCCCAAGATCATAAATGGAGCTGGATGGGCTACCCAGATTATTCCAGTTACTGCCTTCAGTTATATAATTATAACCTAACTCAGCTCCAATCCAGTCCGCAAATTGATACCCCAATTGTATCCTTAATCCGAGGCTACCATCTGAAGTACTACTATTCTGGTAATCCTGCTTCTGGATTCCATATCCTAATCCACCCCCGAGGTAAAAACCGGATACACCGGTATCAGCAAAACATTGCGAAATAGTAATTGTTGTTAAAGCAAACATTAATTTTTTCATAAATGTGATAAAAATATCCCTATTTAATATATTTTCGGCCTGTCATCCAGCATTAAATCATACTGGTAAAATGCCTGCTTGGTATATAATATTTATTTATAATTGGTAGATATACTATTTTAGTATGGCTACTACAGGATTAGTTGGCTTAAGAAATTTAAACTTACTAAATCCAGCTGTTAATTATACCATTAAAGAAGAGGCCATACATGACTTGGGAACAAGAGACTATTCAGAAAGTATTATTAGAGACCGTTAAAGAGCAGCGACGTGCCAGGCGCTGGAAAATTTTCTTTAGACTGGTATTTATCTGCATTATTGGGGGAATTATTTATGCTGTAAGCGGCAATGATTCAGAAGATAAATCTAAAACTGGACCACAGATTGCTGTAGTTGATTTTAATGGGGTTATTAGTAGTGATAGTAAAAACTACGATACAGTAATCGAGGGTGTGAATGCTGCACTTAAAGATAAAAAAACAGTTGCTGTTTTGATTCGGGCTAATTCACCTGGCGGGTCACCTGTCTATTCAGATATGATAAATAATGAGATTAGCCGCCTTCGGAAAAAATATCCTAAAATCCCGATTGAGTTTGTGATAGAGGAAGTATGTGCTTCAGGATGTTATTACGCCGCAGTTGCCGCTGACAAAATTTATGCGTCTCCAGCCAGCATTGTTGGTTCAATCGGGGTTATTTATACTGGCTTTGGAGCAACCGAAGCAATCAAGAAGCTTGGGGTTGACAGTCGTTTACTAATTTCCGGGCGCAATAAAGCAATGGGTTATCCGTTCTTACCGGAAAGTAAAGAACAGACAGCTATGCAGCAGCAAATGCTTGATGAAATTCATGAGCAGTTTATTACAGCGGTCAAGAGTGGCCGTGGTAATAAGCTTGGGAATGATCCGGATCTATTTAGCGGGCGTTACTGGATTGGTTCTGATGCTCTTAAACTTGGTTTAATTGATGGTTATGGTACTGTTGATAATATTGCCCGGGAACAGTTTAAATCAGAAAATATTGTTGATTTTACTCCGGATAAAGATCCTTTGGACAAACTTTCTAAAAGACTTGGTGTGGAAGTAGTTGATTCTGCAAAACAGGCAATTATTAATTCTGGAATGAGTGGTAGTATAAATTAGCATAGATCAGCTATATGGCACCCTGAAAGCTTTTATTAGCTTTAATACCTTATTTATTGTACTGGGTGCCTATTTTATTGTTGTCTACTTTTATTTAAGGTGGTTAACCAAAAAGTATTTAAATCCAATTGATCGGACTCATGACCTGAATTTGAGCAGGCGATTTTTACGTACGAATAATCAGGTGCGAGAGCAATTAAAAGATCGCGAAGCTATTAATGTATTAATCCTTACTGGAGGTGGAGTTCGTGGAATGATCCCACTTCAGGTATTAGAGCGCCTCGAGCAGCTGACCGGGATTAAGTCTGGCGAGCTATTTGATATTATGGCAGGAACATCCACAGGTGCTATTAGCTGCGCAATATTGGCAGTACCGGGCATTGATTCAAAATTTGAGTTCTCTGCGAATGATATTTTGCGTGATTACATTCAGAATTGTCGTAAAATGTTTTCTGCGCCGTGGTATCATAAGTTTCTAACTTTGTTCGGGATGCTTGGGCCACGTTACCTGCCGGAAGGCAAGCTGGAAGTCCTCAGGAGTTATTTTGGTACTTGTACGCTGGCAGATATAGATACTAATCTGATTGTTCCAATTTATGATATTACTGATAACTCTCTTAAAATTATTCGGAATTGGGAATTGCCTTTAGGAAGTCATCATACCAATTATATATTGAAAGACTTAGTGCATGGGGCATCTAATCCGCCCATGTTATTTTCTCCCCGCGCATTTTTAATTTCCGGTAAAAAACATGTATTTATTGATCCTGGAGTTATTCTTAATAACCCGGCTACAGTTGCCTTTATGAATTCATGGTTTTTATTTCCCCGAAAGAAGCTACGCTTGATCCTGATTGGTAATGGCGGCACGGATGCTGAGGTATACAATCATGAACATATGGCAGAATTTGGTGCTTATGGTTTGTTTCAATATTTGCTTAATTCTCCGGTGGTTAATACTAAATTTTCTATTGATCTGGTACATGAATATATCCATGAAGCACGTGAATATGGTATGAATATCGAATTTATCCATATTAATGCAGCTGGAGGCAAGGAACTTGCCACTAGCGATACATCAGATGAAAACATGGACAAAATAAGACGATTTGGTGAAAAGATGATTGCTGAAAATCAGGATAAAATTGATTATCTGGCAAATGTACTTAAAGAAAAATAATAGCTAACTGATTTTTACTTCCATTCACGGTTTTTAACTAATTTCGCAAAATTAAAACATAAAATAATCATAATTATTCCGGAAAATAGGTTAACAGCGGCAAAACTGACTATAGTATAGTTAAAATGATCACAAATTTGATTCACTATTTCTAGTGAGGCCGCCATACTGCCTGACTGAATGATATTTAGCATTGCTGCACTCATGCTATTGGATAGTCCTGTTGAGGTTATTGCTATTCTGAAAATGGAGCCGTTAAATAAGCCAATCCCGAATGAAGCCAGAAACATACCAAAAATAAAAATGTTAATATTCTGGTAAAACAGCATTGAAACTAAAAGTCCTGTAAAGGATAGTATGGTTCCTCGTGTAATCAGGGTAAAAAAGCTGAACTTTCCAGCCATAAACTGTATACTGATACTACTAAGAATAAATCCTCCAAAAACAAGTGATTGATAAATAATATACTCACTATAACTCTTACCCAGCGTTTTTAATACTAGCACTGGAGCTAATCCGATCCAGGCAATCATGGGTAAACATACGATAGCTATTATCAGTGCGCCTTGTAGCAGGTATCGGGTAGAAATAATCTTTTTATAGGTGCTGATTATTTCTTTAAATGGCATAACTTCTGTGGTCGGTTTGCTATTAGGCATATTTTTAGCTAGTCCAATTAGTGAGACTATTGCAAGAACTGCTGTAATAATGAATATATAACGCCAATTTGCAGCTATAATGATTGCACTACCAATTACCGGACCAATTAATGGGGCGAAGACACTAATATTCGAAACTAGAGAGCATAATTTTACGGCCGCTTTGTCATCAAATAATTCATGGATGGTCGCATAGCCGATAAAGATGAAGCATAACCCCAAACCTTGAAAGTACCTGGCAGCTAGAAACTGATCAATATTGGTTGCAAAAGGAATAATTCCACTAGCTATAAGAAATAACAGATTTCCTGCCAGGAGGATATTGCGTTTACCAAACCTGTCACATAATGGCCCTAAAAATATCTGTAGCGAACTTCCTCCAATTATGTACAAGGATAAGGATTTTGCAATATTATCGGCAGAACTGTGGAATTCATTCACGACATTAATCATTCCAGGCATGATCATATCATTAGCAATATAAGCATTAAATTCATAAATAATAAAAAATATTGCAAATAAAGCTAGGCTTTTTTTATTGTCC
>Ga0206102_1000376_pt1 | contig 14644 bp, 15 predicted proteins | sample 1B1Ametagenome_FD_148645 | JGI IMG/M metagenome (GOLD analysis project Ga0206102, IMG submission 148645) | Enriched microbial communities from leaf-cutter ant dump, University of Wisconsin, Madison, United States - 1B1A | ecosystem: Environmental > Terrestrial > Nest > Insects nest > Nest dump... | reverse complement strand
TGCCGGCGCCGGCACCGCCGGCCACCGGCCGCGCGCCGGAGGCCAGCGCGTGCTTGACGTAGGCGCTCACGTCCTCGCGCTGGATGCGACCGCCACGGCCGTTGCCCTTGACCTGGGTGATGTCCACACCCAGCTCGCGCGCAAACGCGCGCACCGCCGGGCTGGCATAGGGCGCGTCGCCCGGCATCACCAGGCGCGCATCGACCGGCGGTCGGGCCACCGGCAACGCGCTGCGGTCGACTTGCGGCACGGCCGTCGCCGCAGCGGGAGCCGGTGCGGCGGCCGCGGGGGCGGGGGCGGGAGCTGGCGCCGGTGCGGCGGCCGGTGCGGCATCGCCGCCTTCAATCATGGCGATCACGTCGCCCTCGGAGAGGGCGTCGCCCACCTTCACCTTCAGTTCCTTCACCACGCCGGCAAACGGCGACGGCACTTCCATGGTGGCCTTGTCCGACTCCAGCGTGATCAGGCTCTGGTCCTTGGTGACGGTGTCGCCGACCTTCACCAGCACTTCGATCACCGGCACGTCAGCATGACCGATGTCCGGTACCAACGCGGGGCGCGCGCCGCCGGTGGATGGTGCGGGCGCGGCGGCGGGCGTCGCGGGCGCTTCGGCCTGCGTGGCGGGTGCCGGCGCGCTGGCCGCGGCCTTGGGTGCCTCCTGGGCGGCCGGTGCGGCGCCAGCACCATCGGCCTCGATGATGGCGATCACGGTGCCTTCGGAGACCTCATCGCCCACTTTCAGCCTCACTTCCTTCACCGTGCCGGCGAATGGCGCGGGGACTTCCATCGTGGCCTTGTCCGACTCCAGCGTGATGAGGCTCTGTTCTTTCTCGACGCGGTCGCCGGCCTTGACCAGCACTTCGATGACCGGTACGTCAGCATGGCCGATGTCGGGAACACGAGCTTCTTTGAGATCGGCCATGAATGGCTCCTGGAGATGGCGATGGCGATAGTGCGCCGCCCGGGGTTGGCGGCCGAAATAAGTGCCAATCATAGCGAACGGGCGGGTCTTTCGCCCACTATGCGGCAGCGTATGCCTGCCTCCGGAAACGCGCGGCAGGCCATCGCCCGCCCACGGAGACGCGGTCGAGCGACGGCCGTGACGCAACCGGGTGGCTCCCGCCACGCGGACGTCCGGTCATGAAAGCCACACGCACGACGGCGCGGGATGGTTTTTCCTCAGCGGCGCCGGTCGTCGATCTCGCCCACCACGCCGTCGATGATGATCACGGTGGTGAGATGGTCGCCGCGGTGGTATTGCCACCGTTCGCCGCGACCGTCGTCGGTGATGACCCGCATGCCACGACCGCGGCGCGGCACGCTGGCGTGGCGGCGTATCTTGCGTGACGGCTTGCCCAGCAGCTCGACGACGCGCATTTCGCTGTCACCGGTGGCAAGGACGTGGCTGCCGACACGCAGGGTATTCGACGCCTCGGCCGGCTTGCTGGAAAGGCCGAGCGCGGCGGCGAATGCCAGCACGCAAAAAGTGGTTGGTTGGCGCATGGTGGCTCCCGATGGACAGCGGCGTGACCGGGGTGGCTCAGGTCGCGTGCCCCGGATTCGCCGGCCAGCGTGGGCCAGCGCGACGCCAGCCGGTATCGGAACCGGCAGCATGCACGCGAAAGGTTTTGCCGCAGCGACGCCGTGGGCGCCGGTCGATCAGAAGCCCGCGCCCGGCTGTGCCAGGTAGATCGCCTCCTGCGCCGTCGAGGGCCGGCCCAGCACCGCGTTGCGATGGGGGAAACGACCGAAGCGCGCGATGACCTCGCGATGGCGCCGCGCATAATCGAGAAAGCCCTCGAACGCGGCACGCTGCTCCGCGCCGGCCTCGGCGCAAAGCGCCTCGAACAGCGCCACCGAACGCTGCTGCACGGCAAGGTCTTCGGTGTGTTCCAGCGGGAGGTAGGCGAACACGCGCTGCAGCGGCGGCAGGGCGCGGTCGTCACCGCGTTCGATGCCCGCCAGCGCCAGCGCCAGCGCCCTGGGGTCCTGCGCCCATGCCCTGGCATCGTTGCGGTGCAGATTGCGGCTGAACTGATCGAGCACGATCAGCAACGCCAGCCAGCCCAGCGGCGTGCGCGTCCAGCCATCGAGTTCGCCATCGGCCGCGGCATCGGCGACGGCGCCAAAACGGGTGCGGATCCGGGCGTCGAAAGCGGCGTCGGCGGCAAACCAGCGTGCGGCGCTCTCCTCGGCGAACCAGAACGCAAGCACGGCTTCGGCAGTCGGTGACATGGGCTCTTCCTTCAATAGCGGGCGGTACCGCCCAGACCGTGCATGTCCAGATGGATGCCGTGCAGGCGTGGCAGTTGCCGGCGCAGCACCAGCGCCACGTCGGCGGGCGCGGTGGCGATGGTGGCGCGCTCGAACAGGTGCAGCAGACGCCTTTCGTGCAAGCCCAGGTCACGGATCCAGTCGTTGTCGGTGCGCGACGCGCTGTGCGGCAGGCCCGCCGCCCACCGCGCCCGCATCGTGCCGCGCCAGGTGCCGCGCTGGCTGGCCGGCTCGCCGGTGCGTTGTTGCTGCGCCTGCAGGTCGGTCACCACCTGCATCAGGGTCTGGGCGTTTTCGTTCAGCACGATGCGCAGCCCCGGCTCGCGCGCGGCCGTCGCGGCGCGACGATAGAGCCGGCACAGATCGATGCTGTGCCGGATCAGGGGGTCATAGATCGAACAGGGAGCGAACAACGCCACAATCGCCTCCAGCGGACGGTGAAGCGAGGAGACGCGTCATCCTCGTCGCTCACCGCTTAGGGAGCCCTGAACGGCGAAGGACACGGTCACTGCCCGATGCGCAGCAGATTCAACGGCTGCCCGTCGGGGCCGCGCACGCCTTGCTGCAGGTCGGCCAGGCGCGTGATCGCCGGACACAGGGCGGCGACCTGCGGCTGCAGCGCCTGCATCCGCTGCTCCAGTCGCGGCCGCAGGCCGCTGGCCAGGCCGGTGGCCTGGTCGCGCAGCCGGGTCGCGGTTTGCAGATCGCCCCGCATCGCCGCGTCAAGCGCCTGCTGGCCAAGGTCGCTGGCCAGCAACGGCAGCACGTCGGCGGCGATCTGGTTGGCGTACTGGTCGATGATGTCGCTCTGCCAGTCACGGGTGCTGTTGCTGGCGGCAATGCGTTGCCGGAACCTGGCGGCATGGCCGGCCAGTCGACGATCGAGCTCCGCCCGGGTGTCGGCACCCAGGCTCATCGTGCGGGTCTCGTCCTGCAGCGCCTGCACCGCCAGCTCGAGCCCGTGCTGTGCCACCGCACGCACGCGCGGCGCCAACGCACGCAGCTCGCGCTCGAACAGGGTCAGGCGATCCTGCTGCTCCGCGTTCAGGGGTACCGCCATGCCGTCGGCGCGCAATGCGCCCTGCTGGATCTCGACGTGGAACGGAGCCGGCGATGGCCGGTCGAACAGGATGCTTGCGGGCTTCAGGGTGACGTCGTAACTGCTGCTGGCATGGCAGGCGGTCGCCCACTCCTGCGCCGACAGCGATGTGGCCGCCAGCATCGCGCACAGCAGGACAAGCAGGCGTAGACGCATCGGTTGGATCCCTCGTGAAAAAGTGCGCCACCCATAGCGGCCGGCGCGCCAACCCCTGCTGAATGCAACAGCCGGCTGAAAGGCCGGAAAATCAGCGTCTGCGCACGAACCGGGCGCGCACGTCCGGCCGGCCCAGACGCCACGCCAGCCACAGCAGCACCGGCACGGCGGCGGCCTTCAGCGCCAGCGCCAGCACGTAACTGCGGGGAAGCTGCGCCACCATCTGCGCCACGGATGTGTCCTGCGGAAACACCACCCGCAGCGCCGACACCAGCATCACGCCGCTGATCAGCGCCCACAGCGCCAGCATCATGACGGCCACGCGCAGAGGGGAACGCGACCAGGCCTGGCGCAGGATCGCGCCCGCGCACAGCACGATGATGACGAACGCGGCCAGCAGGTATACCGCATCCCACACCAGCATGCGTTGCAGCGCCGACAGATGCTCGGTATCGCCCGCGGGCCAGCGTTGCAGCTGGCTCCAGACGGCCCGGCCATGGTGGATGTACTGCACACCGCCGAGCGCGGCGAACAACAGCAGCAACCAGGTCACCACACGCCATGCCGCCAACCCCCGTCCGGGCGCCACCCGGCCTTCGGCGCGCACCAGCAGCGGCATCAGCGTGCCGCCTTCGACGCGGCCAGGTCGGCCAGTACCTGGGTGGAATTCTTCTCCGGGTCGACATCCTCGTAGACCTTGGCCACCTTGCCTTGCGGGTCGATCAGGAAGGTGGTGCGACGGGCGTAATGCGACTGGCCGCGGGAAGCGAGCACGCCATAGGCCGCGGCGACCGTGGTGTCCGCGTCGGACAGCAACGGGAACGGCACGTGGTACTTGCGTGCAAAGTCCGCATGCGATTTCACGTCATCGAGGCTGATGCCGACCACCCTGGCGCCAGCCTTGCGCAGCCTGGCCACGTCGTCGCGGAAGGTGCACACCTCGGTGGTGCAGCCGGGAGTGAAATCCTTCGGATAGAAATACAGCACCAGCCATTGGCCGCGGAAATCGGACGGCTGCAGCCAGTGGCCGTTCTGATCCTGCAGATGGAAGGCCGGTGCGGCCTGCCCCACCTGCGGCCCCGCTGCCCATGCCGGGGCCGCCAGACCGAACAACAAGGCCACGACAAGCAAACAGGAAATGCGACGCATCGGCGGACTCTCCATGGAGAACGGAAAAAGCGGCAGTCCGCAGTTTACGCGTAGAAACGCGCAAGGGCGCCACCGGCGCCCTTGTCCGATCCGCATCCCGTTCGCCGAAGCCGGTGCTCAGCGTCGCCTGATGGTGAACTTGCCCACCGACACGCCGAGATTCACGCCTTCGCCCGTGCCCGCCAGCGCCAATGACGTGGTGCCCTTGGTCAGCACCTGCGCATTCGAGCTTTTCACCACGCCGGCCTCGGCACCGGCCTGGGCGTAATCGCCAAACACATCGGCAATGTCGTGCACGTCGCTGATCTCGCCCTTGCCGTTGTTGATGCGGTACTTGCCGGCGGTGAGGCCGCCGCCGACAACCTCGATATCCACCCTGGCCGTCTGGCCGTTCTCGCAGGTGATCGTGCCGGTGCCCTCGGCATGCTTGTAGATCAGCGACCACCCGGACAGGTTGTAGACCAGATGACAATCCACCTTGGCCTCGGCCGCCCGTGCCTGGCCCGCCGGCATCGTCGTCGCCGCACCTGCGCAGGCCAACACGAGCGCCGCCATTCCGAAAGTACGCCTGATCATGGTCATCTCCTTGAGAGGTGGGAGGCGAAGCGTGGACATCGCCACGTGATGCCGATGTAAAGCCGCGGCCGTTTGTGTTTCCGGCGAGGGGGCTCCTAGACTCGATGCATCCGATACTGGAGGCGCCAAGGAGCAACCATGGTCAAGTATTCGCTGGTGGGTTACGACGGCTCCGATGCGTCACGCCGCGCGTTCCAGTTCGCGATCGACCTGGCCCGCTGCAACCATGGTCGCGTCCGCGTGGTGTCCGTGTTGCAGGTGACCGAAGGCGGTGCCGACGCGGCGGCGCTGATGATGGCGGACTCCGGCACCCAGCGTGCACGCGAACTGCTGGACGAGCTGGTCGCCATCGAACCGGACGCCAACGAGCTGGTCGACGTGGAGCTGGCCTACGGCAGCCCCGGCGACGTGCTGCTGAGCCAGATCGAGCAGCACGGCGTGGACCATCTGGTGATCGGCCACACCGAGCGCGGCGCGCTGGCGCGCTGGCTGCTGGGTTCGGTTTCCACCAACGTGCTGGCCAAGGCGCACGTGCCGGTCACCGTGGTGCGCTGAACAAGCCCGGCCCGGCAAGTCGGGTGACGTTAATCCGGCCGCGCACGCACGGCCTATCCTGTCTCATCCCCTCGTCATGTGACTGCGCGCAAGATGCCGTCACATCCGGTGACCTGCAGGAATCGCGTTGACCTATGCCGCCGCCCCGCCCTGGACCCTCGCAAGCCTGGACTTCGGGCGCATCGACGTTGCGCGCATCCGGCACAACGAGGATCTGTTTTTCCTGTTGTGCAGCTCGTCCTTCGTCGAGAGCGGATCGGATCTGTACGCGCGCAATCTCGTCGACCACTTTGCCGACGATGCGGAGCTGCAGACCTGGCTCAGCCAGCACTGGGAATTCGAGGAACTGCAGCATGGCCGCGCATTGACCGCTTACGTGCGCGCCGTATGGCCGGAGTTCGACTGGGATACGGCATTCGCCGCGTTCTGGCACGACTATGGCGCGGTGTGCACCACCGAACAGCTCGAACCGTGCCGCGGGCTGGAACTGGCCGCGCGCTGCGTGGTGGAAACCGGCACCGCCAGCCTTTACCGGGCCCTGCACGACATCACCGACGAGCCGGTGCTGAAGGAGCTCACCGGCTACATCAAGAGTGATGAAGTGCGCCACTACAAGCACTTCTACCGCCACTACCTGCGGTACCGCGAGCGCGAGGGCTTCGGGCGCTACAAGGTTTTCCGGGCGATCCTGCGGCGGGTGCGCGAGATCAAGAGCGAGGACAGCGACATCGCGCTGCGCCACGTGTTCAACCAGTGCTATCCGCATCAGCGCGAGAACGGGGCGGAGTTCCGCCGCATCAGCGACCGGGCCCAGGGCTTGCTGCGACGTCACATCCCGGCGGACATGACGGTGAAGATGCTGCTCAAGCCGCTCGACCTTCCACCACGGATGCAGAAGGCCATGGCCCGTCCGCTGGCGCGCATCACCGAGAAACTGTTCCTGCATTGACCCGTCACGCACCGACACACGGTGCCGCGGACGCGGCGCGAGTGCACGCGGCGGCTATTTCTTTTTCGGCTTGTCCAGCTTCTGCCACTTCGCGGGGTCGAAGCCGCCGACCTCGTACAGCAGCGTTTCCTTTTTTTCGCCGTCGACCAGGGTGACGTCCATGGTGATTTTCCTGGCCCCGTGCAGCAGGGTCAGAAACTTCCTGTCGTCGCGGATCATCAGCGCCGGCTCGCCGCTGGGCGGCGCAAACGCCGTGATCCCGACCGGCTTGCCGTCGACGGTCGCCTTGATGGTGCAATTGCCGCGGCACACGAAACCCGGTGCGGTGCCGTACAGGAACACGCTCTGGCCCCAGTCGGTATGCCGGCGCAGGATCAGCCGCACACTGTCGCTGCCGCCGGGCTTGCTGCTCTGGATGGTGGCGGTGGACTGGGTGCCGCCCTGCATCGGCGCCACCTGGTACAGCCACAACTGCGCCAGCCGGTTTTTCTCGCTGGTTTCGCGGTAGCGCTTCTCGACGTCCGGCAGGGTCTTGCGCACTTCCGCGGCGGCGGCACTCTGCGGGAACCGGCGCACGATGTCCTGACCCATCGACACCGCCATTTCGTCGTTGCCGATACGCAGCAACTGACGGTACGTGTCCAGGTTGGCCGAGGCCGCCTGCGCCTTGGCGGCGGCCTGCTGCTGCGCCACGTCGGCTGCGGGAGCGTGGCCGCCGGAACAAGCGGCAAGCATCAGCAGGCCGCCGAACAGCGGGGCCACGGCCAGGCGGGGAAAAGGCGGATGAGTCATCGGCTCGGCTTCGGATGGGCAAGATCACTAGCTTGGATCGTCCATCGTCATGGCGCAACCGCGCACCGCCACATTCGCGCGGCCGCCCACAACGGGTGACGTCACGCCCGCAACTGCGCGTTCGTATCGAGCGGCTCAACGGCGTCGATCTGGTCGAACCACACGCGGCGGCGCCAATCCGGGAGGTCGGGGTGTTCCAGTTCCACCACGCCGTTGACGCCTTCCCTGCCGCTGCCGTCGTAGAACATCTGCACGGTGGGACGAGCGCACACCACACCCTCGCAAGCCTGGCCATCGGCCAGGTGCAGGCGCACGCGTGCGCCATTGGGCAAGGCCTGGACCAGGGCGTCAAAACGCTGGATATCCTGCGGATCGGTGTAGACGTGCGCGGCTTGCCTGCTCATGGACGCACCTTTTGACGGCGACGCGCCATGCTGGCCGCAACGACGGCAACACGGCGTCAACGCCGGTGGCGCGACGACGGGCCGCCCGGCAAAAAGCCCCTCCGGCATGGCCGGAAGGGCTTTCGGATGCACCTTGAGCGGAATTACTTGCCGTTGACGTCCAGTGTCGTGGCCGGCAACTTCACCGTCACGCTGGCCTGCGGTTCGGCCGCGGATTTGGCCACGGTCACCTGGTAGTCGCCGCTGGCGATTTTCCAGGTCTTGTCCTTGCTCTGGTACATCGCCAGCAGGCGCGGGTCGACCTTGACGCTGACCTTGCGGCTTTCACCCGGCTTCAGCTCCAGCTTCTGGAACGCACCCAGGCGCTTGGGTGCTTCCCACAGGCCTTTCGGTGGCGCGACATAAACCTGCGCCACGTCCTTGCCGGTCACGGCGCCGGTGTTCCTGATCGTGAAGCTCACCGTCAGCTGGCCACCGGCCCAGTGGGCAGCCAGGCCGTTGTAGCTGAAATCGGTGTACGACAGGCCGTAGCCGAACGGGAACAGCGGCTTCAGGCCTTTCAGGTCAAACCATTTGTAGCCGACGGCTGCGCCTTCGGTGTAGTTGACGTCGAAACGCAGCTGCGGCTGTTTGGGGTCGCCATCGAGTACCGGACGCGGCAGTTGCTGCTCCGACGCCGGGAAGGTGATGGGCAGATGACCCGAGGGGTTCACCTCGCCGAACAGCACCCGGCCAATGGCTTCGCCACCGCTGGTGCCCGGATACCACGCCTCCAGTACCGCGCCGACGTCCTGCAGCCACGGCATCAGCACCGCGCCGCCGGTTTCCAGCACCACGGCCGTGTGCGGATTGGCCTTGGCCACGGCCGCGATCAGTGCGTCCTGGTTGTCCGGCAGCGACAGGGAGGGCACGTCCTCCGATTCGGCCGTCCACTGGTGGGCGAAGACAATGACCAGGTCGCTCGCCGCCGCCAGCCGGGCCGCGGCGGCGGGATCGGAGCCATCGTTGAACGTGACCTGGGCCTTGCCGGCTCGGGCCTGGATCGCCTTCATCGGCGACGAGGGGTCGTACACGATCGGGCCGGGGAACGAATCCGGACCCAGCTCCTTGACCGCCATGCCGCCCACCGGATAGACCTGCGACGAGCCGCCGCCGGAAAGCACGCCCACGTCGGCGTGGGAGCCGATGATGGCGATCTTCTTCAGACCCGGCTTGATCGGCAGCAGTGCGTTGTCGTTCTTCAGCAGCACCATGCCTTCTTCGGCATCTTTCTGCGTGACCTTCGCATGGGCGGCGAAGTCGATGTCGTCCTTGGGGCCGGTGACCGGATCGTCGATCAGCTTGTGCTCGAACATGGCGTACAGGACACGCCCGGCCATGTCGTCAAGACGCTTCTGCGGCACCCAGCCATTGGCCACCGCCTCGCCCAGCGCCTCGCCGAAATAGCGCGACTTGTCGAACGGCACGCCCGACTGCTGGTCCAGTCCGTTGTTGGCTGCCGGCACGGTGCTGTGGGTGGCGCCCCAATCGGACATCACGAAGCCCTTGAAGCCCCAGTCTCCCTTCAGCACCTCGTTCAGCAGGTAGGCGTTCTCGCAGGCGTAGATGCCGTCGAGCCGGTTGTAGGAGCACATCACCGAACCGGGGTCGCCCTTCTCGTTGGCGATCTGGAACGCCAGCAGGTCGGACATGCGCGCCGCCGCCTCGTCGATGTTGACGTTGAGGAAGTTGCGGCCGTTCTCCTGGTCGTTCAGGGCGTAGTGCTTCATCGTCGAGATGATGTGGTTCGACTGGATGCCCCTGATCTGCGCGCCGACCATGGTGCCGGCAAGCAGCGGGTCCTCGCCGCCATATTCGAAGTTGCGGCCGTTGCGCGGTTCGCGCACCAGGTCGACGCCACCGGCGAGCATCACGTTGAAGCCGGACGAACGCGCCTCGGCGCCGATCATCGCGCCACCGGCAAAGCCGACGTCGGGGTTCCAGGTGGCCGCGGTGTTCATGCCCGAGGGCAGCGAGGTGCGTTCGCGCACGTTCGGACCACGCTGCGATGCCACGCCCACGCCGGCGTCGGTCTGCCACTGGGCGGGAATGCCCAGACGCGGGATGCCGTAGACGAAACCCGCGGACTGGTCCAGCGACTCCTTCGGCCGCTTGAAATGCTTGCCGTCCAGGTCGGTGCCGAAATAACCCATCACCAGGCGCAGTTTTTCCTCCTGCGTCATCTCCTTGAGGACCAGCCGGGTGCGCTCGGTGGCGCTCAGGCGGGTGTTCATCCAGGGCTTGCCGGCAAGCTCCTGTCGCGTCGGCGCAGGCGCCTCGTTCCGGGCAAATGCCGGCGAAGCCAGCAGTCCGCCGAATGCGCACGCGGCGATCAGACCCACTTTCCTAGGTAACGTCATCTTTCGTCCTCGGTTTGCGTGGTGGATGGCGCTTCTGCCGGAATGTGTCCGCAGCAGCCTCGAAGCGCCAGGGGAACGGCGGGGCTCTGCTGCGCCGCCAGACACCGGAACAGACGTCGCTGTTTCCGGCCGTGGAGGCTGGCGGGTTCATCGCCCCTTGGAAGCCGCCCTACAGTAGTCGTAGCTCCATTCGGATGTCCAGACGACCGCGAGCGGGCGCGGCGCGGCGACGGGGCCGTCCCGCTTGGCGTGATTCCGCGGGCGCCGGATAATGCGCGCTTGCCTGGAAACACCATGCCACCTCATGCAATGCCGTCGCTGACATCTCCCTGGCGGTATCCGACGTTCGTCGCCTTCTGGCTGGCGCGGATCGCCTCCGGTTTCGGTTTCCAGATGCTTTCGGTGGCCGTCGGCTGGCAGGTCTACGCCACCACCGGCCGTGCGTTCGACCTGGGCCTCATCGGGCTGGTGCAATTCATACCCTCGGTCGTGCTGGCGCTGCCGGCGGGCCACCTGGCGGACCAGTTCGAACGGCGCCGCATCGTGCTGCTGGGACAGGCGGCCGAGTGGCTGGCGATCGCGGTGCTGGCCGGCCTGAGCCTGACCCATCACATCCACGAAACCGGCATCCTGGCGCTGGTGTTCGTGGTCGGCGTGGCCAAGGCCTTCGAATCGCCCGCGATGCAATCCATGCTGCCCGCGCTGGTGCCGGCATCGATGCTGCCGCGCGCGATGGCCATGAACGCTTCGGCCGGCCAGGCAGCGATGATCATGGGGCCGGCACTGGGCGGCTTCCTCTACGTGGCGGGGCCGGGCGTGGTCTACGCGGTGGCAGCGGTGCTGTATCTGGGATCGATGATCATGCTGGCGCGGCTGCGCTACGCGCAGGCCCCGCCCCGACGCGAGCCGGCCACGCTGAAGACGCTGTTCGCCGGTGTGCATTTCATCCGTCGGCGGCCCGATGTGCTGGGGGTGATCTCGCTGGATCTTTTCGCGGTGCTGCTGGGTGGTGCCACCGCGCTGCTGCCGATTTTCGCGAAGGACATCCTGCATACCGGCCCATGGGGCCTGGGCCTGCTGCGCGCGGCGCCCGCGGTGGGCGCGTTGCTGATGTCGGCATGGCTGGCGCGACGCAGCCTGGAGCGCCGCGTGGGTGCGATCATGTTCGCGTCGGTGGCGGCGTTCGGCGTGGCCACGCTGGTGTTCGCGCTTTCCAGGGCCCTGTGGCTGTCGTTGCTGGCATTGTTCGCACTGGGCGCCTTCGACATGATCAGCATGGTGATCCGCGGTTCGCTGGTGCAACTGGACACCCCGGACGACATGCGCGGACGGGTCAGTGCGGTCAACGCCATTTTCATCAACACCTCCAACCAGTTGGGCGAATTCGAATCGGGCATGCTGGCGGCGTGGCTCGGCGCCGTCGGCGCCACCGTGATCGGCGGCGCGGGTACCTTGCTGGTGGTCGGCCTCTGGATGGCGATGTTCCCCACGCTGCGGAAGCGCCAGCGCCTGCACGTGGATGCGCCGCCCGAGGAGAGAGTCGCCGATACTCTCCAGCCAGCTGGAACACCCGGCGTGTCCGTCGACCCACGACCGCCACACCCCTGACCTTGCGGAGCCTGCATGATCACCGTCCACCATCTGAACAACTCGCGCTCGCAGCGTATCCTGTGGTTGCTGGAGGAACTGGGCCTGCCGTACGAGATCAAGCGCTACCAGCGCGATCCGGACACCATGCTGGCACCAGCCGAACTGCGCGCGGTGCACCCGCTGGGCAAATCGCCGGTGATCACCGACGGCGCGCTGACCCTGGCCGAATCGGGCGCCATCGTCGAATACCTGGCCGATCGCTACGGTGCGGGCACGCTGATCCCCGCGCATGGCACACCCGAGCGCCTGCGCTGCAATTACTGGCTGCACTACGCCGAAGGTTCGGCGATGTCGCCGCTGCTGCTCAAGCTGGTGTTCCGGCGGGTGGAGAACGCGCCGATGCCGTTTTTCGCCAAACCGATCGGCAAGAACATCGCGCGCAAGGTGCAGCACGATTTCGTCGATCCGCAATTGACCTTGCATCTGGACTACCTGGAATCCCAGCTGCGCAACAGCGACTGGTTCGGCGGCACGGCGTTCGGCGTGGCCGACATCCAGCTGAGTTTTCCGCTGGAGGCTTTCGTCGCGCGCGGGGGGCTCGATGACCGGTATCACCGGCTCTGCGCTTTCCTGCAGCGCATCCATTCGCGGCCGGCGTACCAGCGCGCCCTGCAGCGTGGCGGGGAATACGTGCTGGGTTGAACGGCGACCGCGCCGGACCGTGCGGGTTTACGCGTCACTCACGAACGCACTGGCAGCCTGTGATGCCGGAAACGTCCAGGAGAACGCCATGCACAGACGTGATATCGAACGGCAGATCCGTGATGCCAGCGAGCAGGCCGGCCAGCGCGTTCGCCAGTCCACCGACAGCGCGGTGGACAATGCGCAGAGCCTCATCGACCGCGGTCGCCGCCGCATCCGGGAGCACTTCGGCGACAGTGGCCGCTATCGCCGGCAACTGACCCGTGCCGCGGAGGATCTGGCCGACGAAACCAGCTACCACTACCGCCGCATGCGACGGCGGGTGAACCGCCATCCGGTCGCCACGGTGGCGATCGTGGCCGGCACCATCGGCGCCTTCCTGCTGCTGCGCCGCGCCTTCGGCAGCGACGACGACTGAGAGGCTGTGATTTTCAGCCTCTCAGGCCGGCCATGAATGGCCGGCAGCGAATCGACCACGCAAGTGATGGACTCGCGGGAGAACAAAACCACGGGGCGTGGTTTTGTTCACAAGCTTTGAGCGCGACAGTACCCGCCGGCACCAGCGGGCGACAAAAAAAACCGCCCGGAGAGGGCGGTTTTCTTGTTGCTGCGGGATCAATCAGACGCTCAACGGATTCGGCTTTTCCGGATCCAGGTCGTACTGCTTGATGGCGCGGCTGACGTCCTTGGCGCTGACCTTGCCTTCCTTCGCCAGCGCAGCCAGCGCCGCATGGGCGATCCAGCGGCGATCGACCTCGAAGAACTCGCGCAGGTGCTGACGCGTGTCGGAGCGGCCAAAGCCCTCGGTACCCAGCACGGTGTAGTGCATGCCGTCGGGGATGAACGCGCGGATCTGGTCGGCGAACTCGCGCACGTAGTCGGTGGCGGCGATCGCCGGGCCGGCGCGGCCCTCAAGCAGCGAGGTGACGTACGGCACGCGCTGCTCGGCCTCAGGATGCAGGCGGTTCCAGCGCTCGGCGTCGAAACCGTCGCGACGCAGCTCGACGAAGCTGGGGCACGACCAGATGTCGGCCTTCACGCCGAAGTCCTTCTCCAGCAATTCGGCCGCCGCGATCACCTCGCGCAGGATCGTGCCCGAGCCCAGCAGCTGCACGCGCGCCTCGCCCTTCTTGCCCTTGCCGCCATCCTTGAGCAGGTACATCCCCTTGATGACGCCTTCCTCGCAGCCCTTGGGCATGTCCGGATGGCTGTAGTTCTCGTTCATCACGGTGATGTAGTAGTAGTGGTCCTCCTGCTCCTGCAGCATGCTGCGCACGCCGTCCTGCAGGATCACCGCCACCTCGTACGAGAACGTGGGGTCGTACGCCTTCACGTTGGGGATGGCGCCGGCCAGCAGGTGCGAGTGGCCATCCTCGTGCTGCAGGCCCTCGCCGTTCAGCGTGGTGCGGCCCGACGTGCCGCCAACCAGGAAACCGCGCGAGCGCATGTCGCCGGCGGCCCAGCACAGGTCGCCGATACGCTGGAAGCCGAACATCGAGTAGTAGATGAAGAACGGCAGCATCGGCTGGTTGCTGATGCTGTAGCTGGTGGCCGCCGCCAGCCACGAGGCCATGCCGCCGGCCTCGCTGATGCCCTGCTGCAGCACCTGGCCCTTCTGGTCCTCGCGGTAGTACAGCAGCTGGTCGGAATCCTGCGGACGGTACTTCTGGCCGAACGGCGCGTAGATGCCGATCTGGCGGAACATGCCCTCCATGCCGAACGTGCGCGCCTCGTCGGCCACGATCGGCACCACGCGCGGACCGATGGCCTTGTCGCGCAGCAAGAGGTTCATGCCGCGCACCAGCGCCATGGTGGTGCTGATCTCGCGCTCGCCGGTGCCCTTGGTGATCTGCTCGAACGCGGACAGCTCCGGCGCCTGCAGCGTCACGTCGGTGGTGCGGCGGCGCTGCGGCAGGAAGCCGCCCAGCGCGCGGCGACGCTCCAGCATGTACTCCACTTCCGGGGAATCCTTGCCCGGGTGGTAATACGGCACCTCGTC
>Ga0206102_1000375_pt1 | contig 14654 bp, 13 predicted proteins | sample 1B1Ametagenome_FD_148645 | JGI IMG/M metagenome (GOLD analysis project Ga0206102, IMG submission 148645) | Enriched microbial communities from leaf-cutter ant dump, University of Wisconsin, Madison, United States - 1B1A | ecosystem: Environmental > Terrestrial > Nest > Insects nest > Nest dump... | reverse complement strand
CCGACACCGGCATCGAGAACGCTCATCGCCCCCGGCCAGAGATCCTCGTCCGGAGACATACGCAGCACGCCGCCGAACCGGGTCGCGACGGCAACCTGTGCCGCAATCTCGCTCCGGCACGAGGGACAGGCGGCGAGATGTGCGTCGATCTCCGCGCGCGGCATATCGGGCTGCTCGCCATCGGCCATCGCCATCGCCGCCATTCTCACCCGCAGACAAAATTCGTCATCCATGTCATGCTCCCGTTCGTTCACCAGGTTCTTCATGGCCGGACACCATCCTTCTCCAGCAGCGCCCTCAGCCGCAGACGGGCATGGTACAGCCGGCTCATCACGGTGCCACGCGGTATCTCCAGTCGTGCGGCAAGTTCATCATAGGTGAGCCCATCCAGGTATTTCAGCATCAGGATCTCGCGATCTTCCGCCTTCAGTTCCGGCAGCACCGCATTGAGCGAGGCGGCGTCGCCATCACCGGCGGGAATGCAGAGCACCCCGGGCGCCTCCAGATCGAGCGCCGGGCGAACGGCGCGATCGCGCAGGAGCTTGTAGCATCTATTGCGCAGCATCACATAGAGCCACGGATAGAATCGCCGGGAGGTATCGAACCTGTCCAGTGCCCGCCAGGCATCCAGGAATGCTTCCTGCACGACGTCGAGCGCATCTTCGCGGCTCCCCACGATCGCAAGAGCATGTCCTATCGCCTCCGACTGGTAGCGCCGCACCAGATGACGGTACGCCGTGCCGTCCCCCTGCCTGCATTGTTGTATCGCTGCCGTATCATCCATCGGTTTTCAATTCACACGAACGTATCCGAACGGAAGCCGCAATATTCACGGCCCGGGAGGATGGCGAAGATTTTTTCGAGCGGCCTGCATCACGCGGTTGCGGCCGGGGAGAGCACGAAGAGAAGAGTAGGGAAGATGAATGATGCTGGAAGAGCATGGATTCGCTGGCGGGGATTCGGGATCGGGCGCCTTCGCCGGCGGGCACGCCATGAAGAACATGCTGCGGAAGCGCATGGGTCGGAGCGCCATACGTATTGACAAATTTCACCTGTACGTTGTCAATCGTCACGATTCTGTTGTATCTTGCCCGGGTTGATTCATACCGCCGGATACTGCCTCCGGAACGGATGATGGAACGACTGCCCGCGAACGTTCACGGAATCGTCGCCGACGCAGCATCTTCGATGCCCACGTCGTACTGCTGAAGCGGAAACCGGTTGCGGCACGGTCCCCCGCCGCATGGCTCTCGCAGCCTCGCGTCTGATCCGGCCAGAGTTGCTGAACACCCCATCCCGACACATTGCGTGGTTGCAATCGGCTGCGTGAAATCTACGGATTGCGGGATATGGTCCGCAGTCCTGCCGTATGCCCGCTTTACGGTTATTCCGGCGAACCGGCTTCACGCCGGATGACGGCGTGGCATGGTGACGTGCTGTTCATTGCATGCATTCCCTCCAATGAAACGACGATCCCAACCTACGAGCGACGGCAGGCGTAACGTCCTCAGGACATTAGGACTTGCGTCGGGTGCCGCCGTAGCCGCTCCTGTGGTTCCGGCCGCGGCCGGACGTACAATTGCCGGCGCCGTGGGCGGTTTCTCCGATACGAGAAGCGCGCTGAACGTCGGCGTGCTCCTTCCCGTCTCCGCTTCGTCGGAGAATCTGCTGGCCGGTATGAACCTTGCGTTTCGCACCCTGGGCTATCGCGCCGGGGGACGGAACATCGCGATCATCACGGCACCGATCGGCCCCGGCGGCTCCGGCATGTACAGACAGTCGGCGCATCTACTCGCGGATGATCCGGTGGATCTCGCAGTCGGCCTCGTCAACCCCCGTACCACCTATCTCCACACTCCGCTCTACGAGAAGAAGCGCATCCCGTTTATCGAAACGAGCATGGGCGAGCGGATATCCGCAGACACGGGGGCTTCGCGATATGTGCTCCACAACACGTTCGGCTGCTGGCAGTCCTGCCTGGCACTTGGAACGTGGAGCGCCGCCAGCATCGGCAGGCGCGCGGTCATCGCCGGCTCCCGGTACGAGAGCGGCTTCGATACGCATTATGCATTTCGCGCGGGATTCGAGCGTGGCGGCGGCCGGGTTGTAGCGGCATTCATCGACGCCGATCCGGAAACTCCCGTGGATGCCGATACCATGATCGGGAATATCGCCTCCCTCCGCCCCGATGTCATCTTCGCCGCATATTCCGGTCGGGAAGCGGCGGAGTTCGTCCGGTGCTTCCGGCGTCACGGGCTGTCCGGACGAATCCGGCTTGCCGGTTCCGGATTTCTGGCGGAAGGACTCGATGAAGATACTGACATCATCAGCGCCTCGGCGTGGTCGCGGCATCTGCAAACGCCGGTCAACGAGGAATTCATCGCGGATGCATCCGCGGCCGGGCTGCATCCGGACCCATTCCTGGCGCTCGGATACGATACGGCCCGCATGATTGCGGCGGCGATGGACGAGGCGCAGGGAGATGCGACCGCATTGCCCGCCATCCTCGGAAATCTTCGCATGGAGAGCACGCGGGGCCCTCTTGCGGTGGCCCGCAAGACACGCAGTACGGTCACTCCCCATTATCTCCGATGCCCGGCCGGAGATGCGGGCGAACCGATGCTCACGCAGCTTCCTTCTCCCACGGCGCTGGCGGAACATGCGCGTATGCGTTCGCAGCGAAGCGGGCTATGGAATTCCTATCTCACCATGTGACCCCTGAGGCGTCTGATGAAATGAGATGCTGCGCGCCATTGTCGCATCGGCTGTGCCGCGGTCGGCAGCCCATCGTCCGTGGCAGGAATACGCAGGCTCCCCTGCACGACAAGGCCATTATGCCAGGCGCCTGTACGGGGTCCCCGGGAATGGGGACCGTCGGCGGCGGCCAGCCGCACAACAGCATGCGACCATATTCCGCGATCAACTTCTGCATCGCTATGGAGGGGCTCCTCCCGCCGCACAGTTGATCAGCGACCGATGATGTTCGGGCGGATCGTGGAACAGGTTTCTCCGGCCGCTCGATGGTCCGGCGGTCTTCCGCCGCGATTGTCTCGCTCCCTCGCACCGACAGACATACCGGCAGCATTCCCCCCTCCCCGCACGAATGCCGGAGTCTGCGGCGCCCTGCATGGCACAACACCGCCATCCTCCGCACATCATACATACGATGGCCGCATCGAGCCTACCTGAATGAGATGCCGCCATCAACAACGACTTGAAGCGGAACATCCGCGCGTCGATACTCCACGGCCCGATGGCCGGACCGGAGAAGGGCGCGCCGGCTGCCTGTCCGGCAGCGCATGTGTCCACACCGCGGGCAACGGTGGTACCAGCCACCGGTTCCCGCAGTTTATCACCTGTTAGAATACCGATGATAGCATCGTATCCCGCACAGAACCTTCCGGACCGGCCCTGCCAGCGGCCTTTACTTTCGAATACACTATCAAACCCGGGCTGGTTCACGGACGAACCGCCTGATACACACACATCAAATCATTAAGAGACGCGACATGTCAGAACCATTTCTCGGACAGCTCATGATTGTGGGGTTCAACTTCGCTCCACGTGGCTGGGCCTTCTGCGACGGCCAGATTCTCTCGATCGCACAGAACACCGCACTCTTCTCGCTGCTGGGAACCACCTACGGCGGCAATGGCCAGACCACGTTTGCGCTTCCCGATCTGCGCGGCCGCGTGCCCGTCCATGCCGGACAGGGCCCCGGGCTCACCGATCGCACGCTTGGCGAATCCTCCGGCCAGGAAACGCATACGCTGATCAGCAGCGAGATGCCGATGCACAACCATCTGCTCCAGGCGTTCAACAACGGCGGCGACCAGCAGAATCCCCAGGGGAACATACTGGCCGCCTCGAATCAGATCGGCGAGAACATCTATACCAACGTGAATCCGGACACCACGATGAGCCCGCAGGCGGTCGGACTTGCCGGCGGCAGCCAGCCGCACAATAACATGCAGCCATACCTGGTGCTCAACTTCTGCATTGCGATGGAGGGGATTTTCCCGCCCCGAAGCTGATGCTTCGTGGAGGCATGAACGAGCTGACGGCCGGATGACGGGGCTCCCCCCCGTCGTGACGCACCGCCGTGACGCCCGAGGCATCACGACGCCATCGGGAATCGGCGGTGCAGCCGTGCGCTCGTACGACCAGCGTTTCACACGGTCCACCGGCGACCGCCGTATTCACACATGTCCAAGACCAAGAGGAGTATCATGGCAGAACCATTCATCGGACAGATCATGATTGTGGGATTCAACTTCCCGCCGAGAAACTGGGCCTTCTGCGACGGCCAGCTTCTCTCGATCGCACAGAACACCGCACTCTTCTCGCTGCTGGGAACCACCTATGGCGGCAATGGCCAGACCACGTTTGCGCTTCCCGATCTGCGCGGCCGCGTGCCCGTCCATGCCGGACAGGGCCCCGGCCTTACGCCCCGTCCGCTCGGGCAGAGCGCCGGTTCCGAAACCGTCACGCTCATCACATCGCAGATGCCGGCGCACACCCACTCGCTTCAGGCATTCAACAACGGCGGCGATCAGCCGAACCCCCAGGGGAACATACTGGCCGCAGCGAATCAGATCGGGCAGAACATCTATACCAATGTGAATCCCGATACAACCATGAGCCCTCTGTCGCTGGGAACCGCAGGGGGCAGCCAGCCGCATAACAACATGCAGCCATACCTGGTGCTCAACTTCTGCATCGCACTCTACGGCATTTTCCCGCCCAGGAGCTGACGGCACATTGCATCCGTCCAACGGCGGGCCGGCACAACTCCGGCCCGCCCCTCATTCGGCGATGCCTGTTGATGGAGGTGTCCGCCCGCGGCGCTACCCGCAGGCATCATGCGACAACGTTGCCCACAACATGATACGGCTGGGCTACACACCGCGCCGGCCGCCGCCCTTCTTCATACAAGAAACGCCATGCATGGCCGAACCATTTACCGGGCACGCAATGCTCTCTGGAGAGAACATCACCCCACCGGGGCAGCTCTCCGGGACGGCGCAATCCTGCCGGTCTCATAGGACGGGACGCTGTTCAACCTCATCGGCAACACATTCGGCGACAGCGGGCAGACTACCTTCGCACTCCCGGATATGCGCGGCAGGCTGGCGACCCACATGATAGCCGCGCAGATGCCTCATATCGCCGGGGAATGTATCTTGACGCTCACCATGCAGTGAATCACGGCGTGCATCGGCGCGATGGGAACCCGGCGTACGGGAACCTCCCCGCCGCCGGCGGAATGCGAACAAACGGGCCGGCGCCTGAACTGCACCGGCCCGTCATCAACGACACAGGCTTTCTCATGCCGGGAGGGTGAATCTCTTCCGGCATGGACAGATCAATCATCTTCAGCAATCGGCATCATGAACATCAATGGAATGCGGATCACAATGCGCCCGGTGCGGCCGGAGGATGACCCCTTCCTCTACGAACTGTATGCAAGCACACGCGAGGAGGAGCTTGCGCCGGTGCAGTGGAGCGCCGCCGAACGGGAGAGTTTTCTCCGCATGCAGTTCGCCGCCCAGAAGCTTCATTATAGCACTGCCTTCCCCGACTGCGAGTCCCTCATCATTCTCCACGACAAACGGCTGATCGGACGGCTGATGGTCTTCCGCGACGTCACCGAACATCATTTCCTGGAGATCTGCCTGCTCACCGAATACCGTGGATGCGGGCTTGGCACCAGAATCATCACCGACCTTATGAACGAATGCAGGCGCATGAACAAGCCGGCCTGGTTCCATGTGGAGAAGATCAATCACAAGGCGATGAAACTGTACCACCGGCTCGGCTTCGTTCTCACCGGCGAGATACCGACGCACTACAGGATGGGCTGGCATCCCAATCCGGAAAAGATGCCCGAACCATATACGCCCGATCCCGCATCGATGCCCGTGCCGATCAGGTAAAAATCGCCTCGTAGGAGACCGCCTCGGCATTTGCGCCGACAGGGACGATAAAGATGTCGAACTGCCCCATCGCGGGATGATCGAACCGGTAGAGCCGCTGTGGCAGAATCAGATCCGCCGGTCCCTTGAACAGCAGCGAAAAGGGGGGGCGCCTCTCCTCGGGAGACTGCCCGTAGCGTGCATCCATTGGCAGAACCTGCTTCATCTGCACCTCCGCCAGCCGCAGAGGGATCGGATCGTGATCGTCGAAAATGATGTTGAATGTCTGATCGACATGCTGCGCAAAGTTGGCGCCGGTCAGGTTGTCCTGCATGGTGGTTGAATGGGCGTGTGAAGTATCGGATATGGTATTCGGAAATGACGAGGGGACATTCCTGCATCGGAATGCCCCCTCTCTTTTGCATCGTCATCCGGTGGACACGATTCCGATAGGGATCAGAATGTGTACCACGCGTTGGCACCGTCACTGTAGAGACGCCGGGTATTGTACAGTGAGTTGATCGTTATCGACGAACTGCCATTGATGGTGTTACCCGGTGCGGCCTGAATCGTGAGCAGATTGCTGTTGTTATACGTCCCCTGCTCCGGATTCACGATGATGATCTTGCCGGCACTTACCGAGTTGGCAGCCGGCAGTATCACCGTGATCGGCGTGCTCTGGTTGACGCCAATGATCTCCTGCGTCGTTCCGACAGCGTACGGGCTGTTCGCGCTCGTGATCGACACGCGGTTGAACGCCGGCGCGGCCGTCGGTGCCGTCCACACCACGTTCGATCCATTGTAGCCCAGCACCTGGCCCGTCGTCGCACCCGATGTGCTGATCTTGTCCGGCGTCACCGCACCCGCCGCAAGATGACGGTTCGTCACCGCATACGTCAGAAGCTTCAGACCGCTCACCGCGCTGTCCGCAAGCTTCGACGTCGTCACCGTCCCGTTGGCGACCTTCGAGGTCGTCACCGCGTTGGCAGCAAGATCCGGGTTCGTCACCGAGCCGTCGGCGATCTTCGCGCTCGTCACCGCATCGTTCGCAATCGTCGGGTTCGGATATGTGCCCGTCAGATCGCCGCCCGCTGCGCCCGAAAGCGTCGGCGTCGTCCATGTCAGCGACGCGGAGTCGTTGTGTGTGCTGGTATTGCTGGAGAGAATCGTCAACACCTGCCCGGGCTCGCCGATCGCCGACGGAAGCAGGTAGTTCCCGTTGAACGACACCGCAGGTGCGCGGAAGCCGACGTACTGGGAACCGCTGCCGCTCGGCTCCTGGAACCGGATGTCGCGGGCGTTGTTGTCGGAGTTTATCATCGCGATCCGCGCGTTCGACGTGATCAGGAACGGGCTGGCGAACGTCTGGATCGCCGTCCACGTGTTCGAGCTGCCAAGGTTGATTCCCAGCGGCGACCCGGAAGATCCGTCACCCACAAGCGTCGAGTTCCTCACCACCGTGCTGCCGCCCGGCGTCGTCCACACCACATTCGATCCATCGTAGCCCAGCACCTGGCCCGTCGTCGCACCCGCTCCGCTGATCTTGTCCGGCGTCACCGCACCCGCCGCAAGATGGCGGTTCGTCACCGCATACGTCAGAAGCTTCAGACCGCTCACCGCGCTGTCCGCAAGCTTCGACGTCGTCACCGTCCCGTTGGCGACCTTCGAGGTCGTCACCGCGTTGGCAGCGAGATCCGGGTTCGTCACCGAGCCGTCGGCGATCTTCGCGCTCGTCACCGCATCGTTCGCGATCGTCGGGTTCGGATACGTACCCGTCAGATCGCCGCCCGCTGCGCCCGTGGCGCTCGGCGTCGTCCATGTCAGCGACGCGGAGTCGTTGTATGTGCTGGTATTGCTGGAAAGGATCGTCAACACCTGCCCGGGCTCGCCGATCGCCGGCGGAAGCAGGTAGTTCCCGCTGAACGACACCGCAGGTGCACGGAAGCCGATGTACTGGGTGCCGCTGCCGCTCGGCTCCTGGAACCGGATGTCGCGGGCGTTGTTGTCGGAGTTCGTCATCGCGATCCGCGCGTTCGACGTGATCAGGAACGGGCTGGCAAACGTCTGGTTCGCCGTCCACGTGTTCGAGTTGCCAAGGTTGATCCCGAGCGGCGAACCCGAGGTGCCGTTGCCCGTCAGCGTCGAGTTCGTCGTGACGCCGCTGCTCGGCGTGCTCCAGACGACGTTCGTTCCGTCGTAGCTGAGCACCTGGCCCGTCGTCGCACCCGCTCCGCTGATCTTCGGCAGCGTCACCGCACCGTCGGCGATGTGGCGGTCGGTCACTGCGTACGTCAGCAGCTTCAGGCCGCTCACCGCGCTGTCCGCAAGCTTCGATGTCGTCACCGTCCCGTTGGCGACCTTCGAGGTCGTCACCGCGTTGGCAGCGAGCTTCGGGTTCGTCACCGAACCATCCGTCAGATCGCCCGTCACGATGCTGTTGGTCAGATTCAGCTTCGAGTATGCGATCGCTGCTGCCGCATTGACATCGGCATCCACGATCGTGCCGTCGGCGATCTTCGCGCTCGTCACCGCGTCGTTGGCGATCGTCGGGTTCGGATACGTGCCCGTCAGATCGCCGCCGGCCGGGCCACCCGGGTTCGGAGCGGACCAGACCACGGTGGTTCCATCATAGGTTGGAGCCTGGCCGGTTCCGGCGCCAGCCGTGCTGATCTTCGGCAGCGTCACCGAACCGTCGGCGATCTTCACCGTCGTCACCGCATCGTCGGCGATCTTCGCGCTCGTCACCGAGCCATCCGTAAGATCGCTCGTCACGATGCTGTTGGTCAGATTCAGCTTCGAGTACGCGATCGCCGCTGCCGCATTGACATCGGCATCCACGATCGCGCCGTCGGCGATCTTCGCGCTCGTCACCGCGTCGTCAGCGATTTCGGTCGTGCCCACTGCACCATCGGCGATCTTCGTGCTCGTCACCGCGTCATCGATGATCTTCGGCGTCGTCACGGCATCGTTCGCCAGATCCATCGTGCTCACTGCACCATCGGCGATCTTCGTGCTCGTCACCGCGTCATCGATGATCTTCGGCGTCGTCACGGCATCGTTCGCCAGATCCATCGTGCCCACCGCACCATCGGCGATCTTCGTGCTCGTCACCGCGTCGTTCGCGATCTTCGGCGTCGTCACGGCGTTATCGGCCAGCTTCGACGTAGTCACGGCACCATCGGCGATCTTGGCATTCGTCACGGCGGCGGCGGCGAGATCGCTGGTATTGACTTCACCGTCGGCGATCTTCGCGCTCGTCACCGCGTCGCCCGCGATCATCGGGCTCGGGTACGTACCCGTCAGGTCGCCGCCGGCCGGGCCGCTCGGCGGGAGGGTCAACGGAGCGCCGGAGAGCTTCGAGTAGCTGATGCCGTTCGCAACCTTGGCGTCGGTCACGGCGCCGGGAGCCAGTTTCTGGGTGGTCACGGCTTCATTCGCGATCTTCGGCGTCGTGATTCCGAGCTCGGAAACACCGATCTGCGCCATTGGGCCAAGACCATCCTTGATCGAGATCGAAGGATCGAGCGCGACGACGCCCTGAATGCTTCCCGCCCCCGCGCTCGTAGCGATCGTCAGGCGGTTCCCGCTGCGGGTGACGGTCGTTCCGCCGGCGCCGACAATCTCCACATCGCCGGTCACGCCATTGATGTTCGCGACGCCATCGCTGTTGATCGCAATGGTATTGCCGGACTGCGAGACGGTCGTGTTGCCGCTCCCCACCACCTGCAGGTCTCCTGAAAGTCCGTTCACCTTCGTGACGACCCCGCGCGCATTCGGCGAGACCGAATCGGCGACATCAGCCAGGGCCGCGCGCATCGCGTAGGCTCCCGTGGTGAAGGCCGTCCGGGGCGAAAATTCCCGATCGCTCTCAACGGTGATGCCGAGATAGTACGGGCGGTCGAACTGCAGCGTGTTCGGCAGCGGCGTCACCGTCCCGATGGCCACATTGAACACACCGCGCACGAACGAAACCGTCTGCGTTTCGGTATACAGGATATTGCCACCTGTCGGCTCGTCGTAGATACGCAACGTCATAGTACGGGCACCATCAGGGACGGGATTCCCGCTCTGGTCGGCAAAGACCCCCTGATAGGTGATGATTCTTGGGACCTGGGCAAGGGCGTCTCCTGTCACCATGAAGGTGAACAACGCCAGCGCAGGTAGAAGGGACCTCTTCAGCATAATGCGTGTGAGTTAGGTTAGGGATAGTTTAGGGACGCATCGATGAGGATCTCACGCCCGTGTGAGTCCTGCCGGACGCGCATCCGGAATATCGATGCAGGGCCATAATGCACCGCCGCTCCAGCAGCGCAGGCCATTGAACGAGAAGATCCGGGATGATTGCGACGCAGGCAGGGCAGCACTGTCCGCAGGGCAATGATTGAATTGATATGTTTCGGAGTGCAAGGAGAGAACGCGCCGAGGAATATCAGAGGTTGCAGACGGCCATGACACAGGCCTCATAACTGCGAAAAAGCCTGGATTTCTTCTGGACAGGATCATAGCCTTTTCACCGCCAAGCGTATGGACATTGCCACGATGCTCTTCACCGCCAACCGACCAGGGCTTTCTCCGACTGCATGAGGACCATACACATCATGGACCGACAAATATATATCCCGCTGGAATCACCTGTCAAGCGTTTTTACAGAAATCGGACACGGCAGATCGTGCGATGCTGCTACAGAAGGCGAAAATCGGCGTGGATTTCAGGTTTTTACACCTTCACCACCGATCGAGCCGGCCGACACGCCTCATCATGTTATGGAACCATCAGCAATACGATGCGACAATTTGCAACGAGGAAGTCTCCCCACCCATCTTCCCTCGCAGAGCCGGCGTTGCCGCGATATGCCGGATCGCACACTCCAGCAATGGCGCCGGGCAGATGGCGGATGGATATGCCGCAGAGGAATTTCCCTCCGGTTTCCCCGGACCATCGGCGGCTTCGGCCCGCATGGTGACGAACATGCGGGAACATCCGCCGCCCGGCGAACGAAGGTTTCATCACGTCTTCGTCAGGACCTATCTTGCGCGCCTGGCGCACCGAGCCCGCTGCGGCGGGGCGGCCCCACAATCCCCATTCTCCGGGTCATCCCCGTGCTCCGGGCATTTCTCATGTATCGCATCATCCTGTCATACAGGAAATCAGATGGGACGCTATATCGCATTTCTCCGCGGCATCAACGTCGGCGGGCACACCGTAAAGATGGACCGGCTCAGAAAGATCCTGGAGGACTCCGGACTTGAACACGTGGAGACATTCATCGCGAGCGGGAACGTGATAGTCGAGTCATCGAAGAAGGGAGCGGCGCTCGAACGCCACATCGAGGGGCATCTCCGCGAGTCGCTTGGCTACGACGTCGCCACCTTTGTCCGGTCGGACGCCGATCTGGCGGCGATCGCCGGATATCAGCCATTTCCGGTGGAGGACATCGAATCCGCTGGCGCATCGCTGTATATCCTTTTTACACACGAGCCGCTCTCTGCGGAGCGCCGCAGGAATGTGCTGGAGTTGAGCACCGGAACCAATGAATTTCATGTGCACGGCCGGGAGGTCTACTGGCTGTGCCGCACGAAGCTGAGCGACTCTCCATTATTCAAGCGGGGCCTGACCGAAAAGGCGATCGGCGTTCCGACGACCTCGCGCAATGCGACGACGATACGGAAACTGGCGGCGATCTACGGCGCGAAAAGCAGGCCGAAGGGCACGCGCTGAATATTGAAGGTCGATGTGCATCCGGCGCGGGCGAAGGCGTCCACAACGCCGTGACGCCGGATACACCTGATCCATGCGATCATTCCGGAAACCGTCTGAGCTGTAACGGAATATCCGAACGGCGGGATCATATTCCTGCCGCTCCCGATCGGCTTCCCGGTTCTATTTCTTGTAGAAATGGATATAGGCATTTCCCCTGGCGACATCCCCGCCACCGATATTATAGAACGGCCCATATTTCTTCACCCATTTCAGCGTACTCATGGTGGGATGGGTATTCAGTTCGGATTTCGGAGACAGATAAAACCACTTCACGCCCGCATCGCTTATTTCGGAATCGAGCGGAAGGAAATTCTCGATAAAATGATAGGGCTTGAGTATCTTCTCGACACCACCATTTCCCGGTTTGGCCTTGTGCACCTTTTCGCCGCGCTTTCCTACCTCATGAATCGCGCCCCGTGCACGTAACAGCTCGCAGGTTTTGTCCGGGTCCCATTTTTCCGGCGCGTATTTATCAGCACTGGAAGGATACAGTCCGGATGTCTCTCCCCAGGATACTTCGCTCACCGTTCCCTCCTTCTTCACGGGACAGGTTCCCTTTGCAATATCGTCCCCCGCGAGCTGGCGCTGCACCCCGTGCGACGCCCCCTGCTGCACCACATGCGTAAGCTCATGCGCCAGCAGATGACGCCCGCCGCTGCCCGACGGGTCGTACTCCCCCGCACCGAAGACGACATGACTGCCGACGGTGTAGGCCCTGGCGTTCACGGCACGCGCCGATTCTGCCGCCCGGGCATCGGTGTGCACGCGCACACTGCCGAAGTCGTGGCCGAACCGCGGCTCCATGAACGACCTGGCGTCGCTGTCGAGCGGGCTTCCGGCACCGCCGATAACCTCGTGCACCACCGGAGGAGCCTCGACGGGTGCGGGACCGGCTCCCGATTCCGCCCGCATCACCCCCTTCTTCTCCTCCTTCCCGCAGTCGGCGCACATGCGCCGCACCTGCGCATCGCTCATCCGCATCACCCGGTCGGCCGTGCGGTCGGCCTCCTGTTCGTACGCGTCACCCGGGTGGCTCACCGTCAGTTTCGCCTGCAGGGCAAGCGGTGGCGCTGTGGCGGGGGCTTCCCTGCGGAGCAGGGAGGAACGCTCCGGCCGTAACATGTTCGTCAGCGCATCGCCGACAGAAACCGCAGTTCGTTTCTTCTCCGTGGCCGCATGCTGGTACATAGGTTCCTCCGCATGAAGCGGCCGGACAGGTTGCAGCCGACCGCCTATATGGTGAATTGTGAGAGATGTGGGGGTATATCACGCAACTCCGGCGGGCCTTCCCTGAAGGAGATGGCCCGCCGGCATATCAGATCACTCGTGCTCCTGATCCATCGCAGCCTCGGCCGCCGCGACGGCATCCTTCGCGGACATCCTGCCGACCGCGACCTCGACCATATATGAGCCGAACGCATCGGCGCCATTCTGCGCGGCGATGATCACATTCTGGACAAGTTCGGGGGATAGTTCCGTCCCGTCGTAATCCACACTCGACCGGTACAGCACCCGCCCATCATCATAATCCATCTCGAAGTTGCCGATCAGGATGCCATTGTTCGCGCGGGTAAGGAATTCCGCCACCTCCGCGCGCCTCTCCGGCGGCACCTCGACGCCGAATTCGATGTAGAAGACGAACTGATCCTGGTCCTCCAGGACATGCGCCACCGCCCCCTCATACAGATCGTCGGCGAGCGCCATGATATATCCGCTTCCCCCTTCGAACTCCTGGGGCTGCAACTCGTAATCGTCCAGGACTGCGCGCACGGTCTCCAGGGGGGACGATTTTCCCGGACGATTCGATTCAAACGTTGCCATAACTCTGTGTCGTTGAAGTTTCTCGATGATCTGGATCACTTCAACATATACTTTTTCCTGATATTTCTCATGTGGGCCTGGACGTCGGCGTTGGTCCATCCCGGCGGGAAATCCCGCACATCCTTTATGGTACTGTTCTCCACGCTGTTGCCCACCCACAGGTTTTCCACGTCGTTGAAGAAGGCGCGCAGCAGCGCCTGGGCCGCCTCCTGAATCTTTGCATTGCTGAGCCCACCGACCGTGACGGACTTCTTTTCCAGAAGGACCTTCGCCTCCTTCGGCTCAAGGCCGTTGAGCGTCGATTCCAGATGCGCAAGGAACTCCTGCGACGGAACGATATGCCGCCGCGCCTCGGTCACACGCAGCAGGGGGCGGGAGCTCACATTCTTCTTGTGCAGGTCCGGGAAGTTCGCGCGCAACTGCTCCTTCGTCGCCAGCCGGAATCCGGAGGGGCGCCGCAGCCTGATTCTCACCTTCCGCACCTTCCTTGCCGGCGGCCCGTTTCTCGTCGGGTTCACCATCCCGCGGATATGATCGATCTCCTCCACCTCGGTCGAGCTGTCGGTGATGAGATCGAGCTGCACCAGCCGGTAGCGTGTTCTGATGTCGGCAAGCTGCCGCCTGACATCCTCGCCCGTCTTCTCCTCGTCCTCCAGCAGACGCTGCGCCTCGGCCATGCCCCGGTCGAGATCGGCCCCCTTCTGCTCCGGCGTCCTCGTATCGGCTCCGGGCGCGACTTCGGGAGCCGGCGCCGTTCCCGGCGTTCCGAATGCCCTGGCAAAGAGCCTGCGCGCCATCATCACGATCCATTCCACCACCTTCTCCAGCGCCTTCTCGATGGGGACGCGAAGCTTGCTGATGATGTCGGCCACGGCGTCGCTTACCTTCCCCAGCCCGGCGATGCGTGCAAGGAAGCTGATCACGAGCGTCAGCAGCCCGGCCATCGTCTGCTCCACGCGGCCGGCCGCGGCGGCGATTGCCCCGCCGGCGATGGATGCCATGGAATCAAGGAAGGCCATTGCCACCTGCCCTATCTGCCGCAGCCGCTCCACGAAGAACATGATGGTGTTGTAGATGGCGATGACTGCCTGGATGAAGGCGCCGGCCGGGTTCAAGCTGGAGACCAGCATCGTGATGGCCTTCTGCACCACCTTCTG
>Ga0206102_1000374_pt1 | contig 14670 bp, 10 predicted proteins | sample 1B1Ametagenome_FD_148645 | JGI IMG/M metagenome (GOLD analysis project Ga0206102, IMG submission 148645) | Enriched microbial communities from leaf-cutter ant dump, University of Wisconsin, Madison, United States - 1B1A | ecosystem: Environmental > Terrestrial > Nest > Insects nest > Nest dump... | reverse complement strand
CCAAAGTCTCGCCCACGCAGAGTATTGGCGTTATCGAATGCGCTTGTGCAGCACGAAATTTTTCAGCCACCACCTGATTTCCTTCACCGAACAATGTTCGTCGTTCTGAATGACCGACAATCACGTACTGGCACCCTAAATCAGCCAGCATATCTGCCGATACTTCTCCAGTATAAGCTCCGTGCTGATATTGACTGACATTCTGCCCCCCCCATGCCATATGAGAGCCCACGAGTATTGACTGCGCCTGTGCTATATATGGATAAGGCACACACACTGCACAGGATACATTCTGTAGCGAGCGAGTTCCTGAAATAACTGCTTCAAGTAGCTCCTGATTCCGAACCAAGCTGCCATGCATTTTCCAGTTCCCGGCTACAAACCCTGCACGCCCCATCATCCCTCCCGTTTATCCAGCTTCAGACTCGTAAAACCGGGGGATGCTACCCGCGAAACCGGGTTGCGTCAATGCCCGTATCGCCCGATCCAACATATCCACAATCGGAATTACTCTGATTTGCTGCGCCCTGAGGCAAAATATAATAAAATACTATACATGGTGTTTTGCATAAATTTGCCCCTCGTTTAACCAAGGTTGACATGAAAAAACTCGTTCTCCTGCGACACGGAGAAAGTACCTGGAATCAGGAAAATCGCTTTACCGGCTGGACTGACGTCGACTTAACGCCCAAAGGGCTAAAAGAAGCAGAAGATGCCGGCAGATTACTTCGCGCAAACGGCTTTTCCTTTGACATTGCTTATACATCTCTACTCAAACGGGCAATTCGTACACTCTGGATCGCACTGGACGAAATGGATCAGATGTGGACTCCGATCGAGCTCAACTGGCGACTCAATGAACGGCATTACGGGGCACTTCAAGGTTTGAACAAAGCTGAAACCGCCAAACAATATGGCGACGAACAGGTGCTCGTCTGGAGACGCAGTTACGATATCCGTCCACCTTCCATCACAATCAACGATGAGCGCTATCCCGGCTTTGATCTTCGCTACAGAAACATGACATCCGGCGATATTCCGGTTGCTGAAAGTCTCAAGGATACGGTTGCAAGATTTCTGCCCTACTGGAATCAGTCAATCGCTCCGCAAATCAAGGCAGAAAAAAAGGTAATCATTGCTGCACATGGAAATTCGCTGCGCGCTCTGATCAAACATCTCGATAATATCTCGGATCAGGATATTCTGAATTGCAATATACCCACAGGGATTCCATTAGTTTATGAGCTGGATGACGACTTGAAACCACTCAACAGTTACTATCTGGGAGATGCTGGCCGAATTGGAGAAGCCATTTCGGCGGTCGCCAATCAGGGTAAATCCGGAGTTTGATGTCTGCCGATTTAATTACCAGCTCAAAACTAGCGCGACATTGTCTTTCCCGGAAAGCAAATAGATTGCTTAAAGCTACCTTCTTGCTGCTTTCAGTCAATGTATTTTTATCCCCCTTACTGTATGCAATTCCCCAGGCCAACCGGGATAATCAAAAACAGTTACAGGAATTACGTACCCGTATCGATGCTCTGCAGAAAGATCTGGTTGATAAAAAATCTTCCAGAGCCAAGGCGGCTGATGCGCTGCGTGAATCTGAACGCTCCATAAATGATCTGCACACCAAACTTGCCAGACTCGCACAGCAGCAGAAAGATGCACAAGAAAAACTGAATCAACTGCAAAACAACTCAGCACTGCTTCAAGACGATATCAACAACAGGCAAAAGCAGCTTGGAAAGCTGATCTATCATCAGCATCTGGCAAAATACGGGAATTATTTGCCCTTGTTACTCCAGCAGCAAAACCCTGATAAAACCACACGTAACTTTTATTACTACAGTTACATTGCACAGGCGCGTTCAAAAAATATTGATAACTTACGCAATCAATTGACTGCTTTGGACACACTGGCTCACGAAAGCCATATTCAGAACGAATCGCTTAAGCGGATCCATAATGAGCAAATTCATCACAAACAACAGCTTGAGCTGGAAAAAAACCGGAAATCAGAAATTCTGGCAGCACTCTCTGAAGAGGTTACTCGCCAGCAGAAAAAAATTGATGAACTTAAACAAGATGAGCAGCGCCTTTCCAATCTGATTGAAAAACTTAACCGACAGCTCGCCCGGAAAAAAAATACTCCGGCTAAAGCAGATGGAAAGTCAGTACTACGCAATGATAAATTACCTGATAGCACTGAACATAGAGGTTCTTTTGCGACACTGAAAGGAAAGTTGAGACTACCCGTCAAAGGGGAACTTGCCAATCGCTTTGGCAGTCCACGCGAAAGCGGAAGCATCAAATGGCAAGGATTATTCATTCGTTCTGTTGGTGGTAACGAAGTCAAAGCAATTGCAGGTGGAGAAGTAATATTTGCCGACTGGCTGCGGGGATTTGGAAATTTGATGATTCTGGATCACGGCAACCACTACATGAGCCTGTACGGTAATAATGCAGCAATCCACAAACGGGTAGGCAGCAAGGTTAAAAGTGGTGATACGATAGCAACCGTTGGTAACAGCGGTGGGAACGTTGAAACAGGTTTATATTTTGAACTCAGATATCAAGGAAAACCATTTGATCCATTAAGCTGGGTAAAGTTGGAGTAGTCGGGATTCAACCGGTACTTCTATTAGATAATGGCTTAAATTTTAATTGGCATATACAAATTTTCCGAAAACACAAAGTGCGGAGCAAACACATACCATGCATAATTTTATGAAGAAAATCAGTTTAGTTTTTGCCGGCGTCATTGCTGGAATCATGGTCAGTCTGAATTTCTCCGCCATCGCCGATAAAGAAATCAAAGAAGAACTGCAAACGCTCCCGATTGAGGAACTGCGTACATTTTCGCAGGTTTTCGGGCGCATCAAAAGCGACTATGTCGAACCTGTAGAAGATAAAAAACTGATTACTGAAGCGATCAACGGAATGCTGGTCGGGCTGGATCCGCATTCGGCTTTTCTGGACAGTGAAGAATACAAAGAACTGCAGATCGGTACACAGGGAGAATTTGGCGGACTGGGCATACAGGTAACAATGGAAGATGGCCTGGTCAAAGTTATTTCTCCGATCGAAGACACACCCGCTTTCCGTGCAGGCGTCAAAACCGGTGACCTGATCATAAAAATTGATGACACAGCCGTAAAAGGTATGACTCTCAACGATGCTATCAAACGGATGCGCGGAAAACCGGATACCTCGATTACACTGACTGTCATCCGTGAAGGTGAGGCGGAACCCCTTACTTTCACACTCGTTCGTGCCATTATCAAGATTGACAGTGTCAAGTCCAAGCTTATTGAGCCGGGTTATGCTTATGTCCGCATTACCCAGTTCCAGGAACGTACTGGTGAAAATCTGGCGGAAGCTATTACTAAGCTTTACAGCGGAAGCAAAGTTCCTATGAAAGGTCTGGTACTGGATCTACGAAACGACCCGGGCGGATTGCTGAACAGTGCTGTCGCAGTCTCAGCTGCTTTCCTGCCGAGCAATGCGCTGGTGGTATACACTGAAGGACGTACAAACGATGCCAAGATGCAACTTCGTGCCAATCCTGAATATTATCTTCGCGGATCAGGGCGTGATTTCCTGGCAAATCTCCCTCAAAGCATCAAAACCATACCTATGGTAACACTGGTCAATGGTGGTTCGGCTTCTGCCTCGGAAATCGTGGCAGGTGCTCTGCAAGACCATAAACGATCCATTGTCATGGGTTCGCAAACCTTTGGCAAAGGGTCGGTACAAACTATCCTGCCGCTCAGCAATAACACAGCTATCAAACTGACGACAGCACGTTACTTCACGCCTAATGGTCAGTCGATACAGGCAAAAGGTATCACTCCGGATATACTGGACGAAGAAACCGACAATGACTCACGCCTGTTGAGAGAAGCTGATCTCAACCGCCATCTGAGCAACGGCCAGGAAGAAAAAACCGATAAGGTAGCAACATCTGATAAAAAAGGTGCACAATCTTCCAAAAGATCAAAAAACAAGGCAGATAAGAAGCAGAAAAGGCATGAACCCATGGAATTCGGTTCCAGTGATGACCTGTTGCTGGCCAAAGCAGTCAATCATTTGAAATCCATGGCTCAGAAATCCAAGCATAAAACAGCCAAATCAACTCAAAGCTGATTTTTTCCTGAATGAGGTGGTGGGAGCACTGTGGATGATCAGCAGCTTTTGCGTTACAGCCGCCACCTTTTATTACCGGAAATCGATATTCCCGGTCAGGAAAAGTTAACACGTTCCAGTGTTTTCATTCTGGGAGCAGGTGGTTTAGGCTCTCCCGCTGCGCTTTATCTGGCTGCCAGCGGAGTTGGGAAATTGATTATTTGCGACCACGATCAGGTCGATTTGACAAACCTGCAACGCCAGATTCTGCATGAGACCGCCTCGATTGGTGAGTTTAAGACCGATTCCGCCAGAAATACACTACAACACATCAATCCGGAAATAGAAATTATTTCCTTGCCAGAATATGCTACTGCCCGTCTACTAAACCGAGAAATTGGAAATGTTGATGTTGTCATCGATGCGAGTGACAATTTCTCAACGCGTCATCTGATCAACCAGACCTGCCTCACCCATCGCAAACCTTTGATATCAGCAGCAGCTGTCCGGTTTACTGGGCAGGTAACCGTATTCGACATGCGCCATCCTGATAGCCCCTGTTATCACTGTCTATTCCCTGATTCAGGTGACAGTGATGACCCCGCATGCGCGATCATGGGTGTATTTTCTCCATTGACAGGTATTATCGGCTGTATCCAGGCAGCCGAAACCATCAAAGTATTGCTGGGAATCGGTGAAACACTCCATGGCCGGCTGCTTCTCCTGGACGGACTAACCATGCGCTGGCGTTCACTCAAGCTGAGTAAAGATCCACAGTGCCCGACATGTCACACTGCTTCAGTGCAGAACCTATCTGATTCTCAGTAAAACAAGTCATCTGGGGATTTGAAACTGCGCCATCGCCAGACGCGCATACAGTTCACTGGATTCCATCAATTCCACGTGTGTACCTAGTGCTTCCAGACGGCCATGATGAATAAGAGCAATGCGATCAGCAGTCAGAACGGTACTCAGGCGATGTGCAATGACGATGGTTGTCCTGCCTGTACTCAATCTGGCAATTGCCTGTTGCACCCAGTGCTCACTCTGACTGTCCAGTGCGCTAGTAGCTTCATCCAGTAATAAAACCGGAGCATCTGCCAGAATAGCTCGGGCAATTGCCAACCGCTGTTTCTGGCCACCCGATAATCCCAATCCAGTATCACCCAGGCTGGTCTGGTAGCCCTGCGGCAGAGAAACAATGAAATCATGTATAAAGGCGGCCTTGGCCGCCATTTCGATCTCCACATCCGAAGCATCCGGGCACGCATAGCGCAGATTCTGTTCGATACTGCCATGAAACAGCACAGGGTTCTGAGATACCAATGCAAAACTGCGCCTGAGATCAAATAAATCCAGATCGCGGATACTCACGCCTTCTAGACTGATACAGCCCGACTGCACATCGTAAAAACGCAGCAATAAATCGAATAAAGTTGACTTGCCTGCGCCCGAGAGACCGACCAGCGCCAATGTTTCGCTCGGGCGTACCATCAACGAAAAATCATGGATTACCTGTATTTCAGGGCGTGATGGATAAGCAAAACATACCTGCTGAAATACGATATTGCCTGTCACTGCCGGTAGCTGACGAGGATTGGCAGGTGAACTGATCTGGCTGGGCTCCTCCAACAGCTCCATGGTTCGCTCCGCAGCTCCCGCAGCACGCTGCAATTCCCCCAGTACCTCTGATATCGACCCCACCGCTGAGCCAATGATGATACTGTAAAAAACGAATGCCGCCAGTTCTCCTCCGCTGATTCTACCTTCGATCACATCCATACCACCGACCCAGAGCATCATACCGATCGCACCGAATACCAGAACAATCACCACTGCAATCAACCAGGCACGTTGTAATATCCGTTGACGGGCAATGTGAAATGCATCCGCCACATATTGATCGAAATGCATTTTATCCATTGCCTGATGGTTATATGCCTGCACCGTCTTGATCTGTCCGAGCATTTCTCCAACATAAGCGCCAATGGCCGCCACTCGATCCTGGCTTTGTCGCGACAGCACATGCACACGCCGGCCAAACAGCAAGATGGGAACTATGACCAATGGAATACTGAGCATGACGATCACCGTCAGTTTGATATTGGTAATGAACAACCAGATAACGCCACCAACCAGCATAATCAGGTTACGTAACGCTACCGAAATGGAAGAACCCACTACGGATTGCAGCAAAGTCATATCCGCAGTCAGACGAGACTGGATTTCAAGACTGCGGTTGGCCTCGAAAAATCCAGGATGCAGTTCGATCAGATGTGCGAAAACTTTGCGCCGTATATCTGCGATTACCCGCTCCCCCAACCAGGTCACCCAGTAGTAACGCGTAAACGTGCCTATTGCGAGCAATACCACCAGCAATAGAAAAATCAACACATACCGGGTCAGCAGATCAGGTGACTGTGTAGCGAATCCATGATCCACCATCAACCGTATGCCCTGTCCCAGCGATAAGGTAATTCCGGCAGTCATGAGTAACGCTGTCAGGCTAAAGCTTAACGATAATTTATAAGGTTTGAGGAAAGCAGCTGTTTTCAAGACAGCCTGCCAGCGATTACTCGTCATGAATAGATCCCGGGAATAAATCTTAAGGCGAGCAGAAAAAGAGATAGAAACGGAGGTTCTGGATTTTGACGATCAACGGTATAATCGCAAAGTTTTCAGTTAATTATAATAACAGGGTAAATGAAATACTCAGAAGCAGAAAGAATCGGCGTGCTATTCGTCTGCATGGGAAACATCTGCCGATCACCTACCGCAGACGCAGTTTTCAACTACCATGTCAAATCAGCTGGACTAGAACACCGCTTCTATATAGATTCCGCTGGAACCCACGCCTATCACATCGGCTCCCCCCCGGATCGGCGTTCACAACAAGCTGCACTCAAGCGAGGCTACAACATACAGAATTTACGCGCCAGAAAAATCGCACCGGAAGATTTTTCACGCTTCCAATATATCCTGGCAATGGATCGTCATAATCTGGAAGAATTGCAGCAGAACTGTCCATCACAATATACCAGCCGACTAGGAATGTTCCTGCAATACAGCAACCAATGGGACATTCGCCAGGAAATACCTGATCCATACTACGGCGGCAACCACGGATTCGAAAGAGTGCTGGATCTGGTAGAAAATGCGAGTCAGGGGTTGTTAAGGCATATACTCAGGGATATGAAACCTGAAAAAGTCTTACTATAATTACCTCTCTTGGGATACCTCAGTCGGCAGAGTAGCTTTTAAAAAGCTAAATCCAATCAACACATAAGACTAATGGACAACCTCTCTAAACGAGCAACTGCTGTTTTTGCACATAATGAATCTCGCAGAATAATAGACTGCCTTGAGACATTACGTGTTTAGTCCCACTTTGTGATGGTGTTTTGTATGATTCGCTACCGACACAGGAGGAGTTATGGGACAATTATTACACGGGAGTGCACGCCACGACAGCGGCAGTGCGTCGAGCGATACAAGATAGTCAAGAGAGCCTGAACACACTGGCGCAGTGCTACGCCATCAATCCCAAGACGGTGGCAAAGTGGAAGAAGCGCAGTTCCTGCGCAATCTCATCGCCGCCGTACCCTATAAATCCATACCATCCTGACAGACAACGGTATTCAGTTCACCCATCGCAAACCAGACAGGCATGCTTTCTTACATATCTTCGATCGCGTCTGCCTGGAAAACGGTACGGAACATCGCCTGACCCAGCCAAATCATCCCTGGACCAATTGCCAGGTCGAACGCATGAACCGCACTCTCAAGGAAGCAACTGTCAAGCGCTATCATTACGACAATCATCAACAGTTGCGAGAGCACCTCTACAACTTCCTGAATGCCTACAACTTCGCCAGACGACCAAAACCTTACGGGGACTCACACCTTACGAATATACATCACCAAACGCTGGTAAAATGAACCTGAACGCTTTATCGTCAACCCAAACCATCACATAATAGGACTAAACAATTACGTCTTTCTCCTTTGTTGCTAAATATGACTTGTTATGTTTTTAGCAAATGACTGTACAGATGATACTGTTACACGTGCAACCGAATATGCTCGGACAGCACATTGATCTCAAAGTTGGTGATAAAGCGAATGCTTGGAATTATTTTGTACATGAGAAGCTAGATTTACTTTTTCACGGAGGAGATTGTCAGATCAAGAGTAGTGCACTCAATACCTGGAAGAATGCCTCTATCCACATATTAATGCCATCTCAAGCGTTCTGAGTATCTGTCACTAGGGATTTTCAGGTCAACCATATCACTTCACAAGGTGGTTTTGCAGGCAATTTATTGCACTTTCACATAATTTTGTTGCCAGAATACGTACAGAACATATACAACTTCCCTATGGATTGATTGGGGATGATAGCCTGATAAGCATTATGGGATCTTGATCTGGGGAACCATAATCTTGTCCAAATCGTACCCAATGCTACCTCCCAATATGAATCTATTATTCAAGCATCCTTTATGACCCAATATTCTATATTCGTCGGTCAAAACACTACAGTCTGAGACACTTTCAGAATCTGTTAATTAAATTACGTATAAAACAACTGAGGCTATCAGCTTTACCTGACTACATCAATACACTTTACGCGGAAGCCATGGATGAAAAACTCATACCAAGGTGTTCATTAAAATATTACTACTTTGACTGCTGGGCAATCAGGCAAATTCGTAAAGTACGCGATAACTCTGCAAGCTCCATAATCATAAAATAAAAAAATTAAAATTTCCGACCAAGTTCCTGATTTTGATTACATCCATCTGGGGATATAACCCATTTTTTTGCCATTACTACTAGTGCCATAATATTATAAGGCAAATCAAAATAACCTAAGCTTAGAAAAGCCCCCCCAGCGGCATATCCGACGAGACTAACTTGCACCATAGCTCCAAGCTGAGCTGCCCATAAAGTATTTGGATTATTATGCGCATTTTTTCTTAACCATCCAGCCTCTCGATAGGTGGTTACCCACAAAATAAGAAAGAGAAACAACCCTATGAATCCATGATTACCCAGAATTTGGAAATATATGCTATGTGCAGCGCGTGCAATTGTTTCATATTTCCCGTAAAGTATAAAATAGTCGGAATATTGATAGCTCATTCCACCACCAAATAATTCGTGCATAGCTACTCCCCATGCTACTCCCCATGCATTGAGTCGCCCCATGGCAGAGCCATCTGTCTGATATTCCGAAATAGTATCCATTCGTGCCCACCACTGCTCCGGAAGCATTGGAATCATTGCGACTGCAATGATGAGAATAAATACTGCTACCTCTCCTTTTTTTGGACTGCGCCACCAGAACACACTACCCATAGCAATGATCGCAATCAGCGCTCCTCGGGAATATGATCCAAAAGCAGAAACAGCACACAACAACATTACTATGCTGAGCACGTTATGCCAAGCTTTCTTTGTCACCTGAAGCTGTAAAAAATGTATCAGAGGAATTGTCATAATGAGTGCCAAAGCAAACTCATTGTTATCTTCAATGAATGATCCAGGAGGACCCCACACCCGATAATTCCCTAAGGTTGTAAGCGTAAAAAAACCACCTTTTGCGCCCAATATTGCTAGGGAACCAATCAGAACCCAGGCAAAAGCCATAATATGTTCCTTGGAATGGAGTAACGCCAGAGTAACGAATATCATCAGATAAATCTTTATACATTTATTCCATTGAAAATAATCTCCTGATACATCGCGCCCCATTAGCCAAGACAAAGTCATCCATATAACAAAGAGCGCAAAAATAACAACTGGTGCCCCTATAAATGGAGAACGTCTCTCTTTAGTAAACACCAATCCTAATAATGCTATTCCCCCAGCGAACGCTGCAACAGGAGCAGAAAAAAGAAAGCCCCAAGTATAACGATGGGGATTCATGGTACTTATCCAAGTCCAAAATAGCACTCCAATCCATGCACGGCGTAATGCATACAATCCTGCAGCAAGGATAATGATACCTAAGACAATATCACGTAAGGACAAGGTAGCAACCTTCAGCTATGTTCACTTGCAACTATGATATAAAGGAAAAATTATATCTTTATTTTTTAACATTAAAAGTAATATCCATAAATTCATTACCAAAAAAAATCCATCTAAGGAATTATTCTCATTCTCCATTTAAATTAAATAATCAATTACAGCACAACAACACTATTGATCATATAAATTATTCCACATTTTACATAAGATAATCCAGCCACCTGATCAATAGAAATATCATTTCTTATCTATAGAACACCCATCTATAGTAAATACTATTACCCAAATAAATATCAATATTTGATCAGTCTATTCTTACAACTCAGCGACGAATTATTGGAATCAATCTCACAAAACTCTTTAATTTTTTATCAACCAAATTAATACACATATGCTCCACTCCCTGTGGTCGGCCAGACAACACCCATAAACTTATAACCACAATAATATAAATTACGGCTCCAAGTATTGCATCGCTTATCAGCCTCAGGATTGCCCAATCAATACTTTCGGGATGCAATAATTTGACAAATAAATACATTATTAGCGCTCCTAAGATTGGACGCCACGATATCCTAACAATAGTTAAAGCAGAAAAATTAATCACCTGTCTAATTTCATGATAAACAAGCGGTAAATATATCAATGGTGCAATAATTGTTGCTTTTGCAAGGCCAAGTGAATCTTCAAGATATAATCCTATCCATAAAATGGGTACCGTAATCAGTAGCCTAATCCAAGCAAGTATCGCCGCTTGCCGTTCACGACCAGCTGCTACTAAGATTTGGTTATACATTACAAAAGTAATCGCATAGAGTATTCCACTAAAAGCCAGATACTCAACCAAGGGGATAGCCATACCCCATTTTTCTCCCAATAACGTCGCCACTAGATCAGCCGCAGTAACAGAGACACCAACCCCCATCGGGATAACTAGTAATATTATTACACTTAATATTTTTATATATAATTCAGTCAACTGATCACGATCATCCATAAGTCTCGCATAATTGGGATAAAGCCCTCTACCTATAGGACTAACAATCTCATGTGTAAATGAAGTAGCCAAATCATTTGAAACTGTAAAATTACCCATAATATTTGCACTGCCAATTCCTCCAATAATAAATTTTGGAGCCATCTCATGCAATTTGTAAGCTATCTGCATCGGGATAATGGATAATGCAAAATACAAATACTCTGAACCTCGTGTGAGCGAAAAAGAAGGGCGATAAGGATGGATAGCATAACTAATTAGAACATTTATAATTGTTCCTATAAGATTACCGAATACCAATGCCCAGTAATTACCCAACCATATTGCCAATCCTATCGTTGGAAAGAAAATTGAAAGTTTTATATAAATACCATAACGAAAATCAAGATCAAATTTTAATTCCCTCCTTATTAAGGTAGGACCAATACTTGCGACCCCTCCTATCAATACAGAAATCGCCAGGATATGTAATACCTCAATTATTCGTGGCTCATTAAAATATATAGCTACTACCGGTGATAAAACAGCAATTAGAAGTCCTATAAATATATTTTGAAGTAATGAAATAGTCCATGCTGTATCACAATAAGCTTGATCAAATTCCTTAGTGCGAATAAGAAGGGATGCCGCTCCAGAATCAGTAACAGCAAAAAGCAAACCAATTGCTAAACTCCCCATTGCAGCAATTCCGAAATCTTCTGGACTAAGAAATCGCGCTAAAACCAGTGTACTAATTACACCGATAAATCTAATAACCCATCTCATTAGAATTGACCATGAAACACCACGAAGGATTTCACGAGAGGGGTTGTAACTAGCAATTTTGTCAAAAGTAGTAGGTTTATGTAATTTCATGGCCTACAAAACTGTCTCTGAATCATTCTTTTAGAGGATGAAGGTACAGTAACCAGATAGAAGAAAGTTAAAAACTTTTGAGATGAATAAGGTAGTACTATGCTTTTAAATGTTATTTTTGGAGGAGTTATCAAGTTAATTATCCATATTAGCTATTAAATTTTCTCTATATGCAATGGTAACAATGACCTTATACAACCTCAAAATTCACACATTCTTTCTAGGAATGCTCCTAATTCCTAAAGTATATAAGAGCTAAGAGCTGGCTTTTATCTCCGGATTGTTTACATTCTATTCTCCACACAAGCAAGCCAATCCTATTTTCAACATATATACCGACATATTTATACTTTATTATTTATCTGATCCATTCAATGCGGAGCTATAAAATAAATGTGTCATCTGTAATTTCTTCCAAATTCAGAGATATCCCATATTTTTCCCATGAAAGACAGCGACCACCAATCCATCTCAATAGTAGGGGCTGTTTCCCCTCAAACCTTACCCAAAGTAACTGCCCATCAAATATTAAATCATTATAAATACATGCGTTACCAACATTTCTATTTATGATTAATAAATCCCTACCGTTAGTATTCTTGAGATGTAATACTATGAGATTCTTGTCATTTTCTATATTTATGCCAACCGACTCAGGAATCATTCTCGATTGAGTCGTAATTACAAACACAGATGGATTACAATGCTTAAGTTTGTAACGAACCTGTAGAGCGGGTAAAAGAGAACCATAGTTTGGAGAAACCCACCCACCAAGCGGATCAAGGCTTCCCTCTATAATTTCAGGAAAATCCGAAAGACTGGTAGCCAAAAAGAAATTTCTGCCCTTATTTTCTATTTGAAGTGCTTCTGAAGCTGTGGTTGATACTTGGGAACCAGGAGTACATTGAAAACTATACCAACACAATTGATTATTAATTTTTAACAGAGAAGGATCGTCATAGATAATCCAGTAACACCCTTTCACATGAACACAACCTCTAACGTAACCTGAATAAATTCCTACGTTGGAAAGTGTACCTTCACTCCAGGCAAGAGATGATCCAATAGAGTAATGGCACTGTACAGGCGATACAATATCAAATCTTCTAAAATCCCCAGAAATTTTACCGAATGGATCATGCCCTTCAATATACAACGTATTGTGTGCGGCTGGGCCGGCAAAATAGTTACGCCAATCCGGAGAATTCTCTGGCCATTCTCGAGATAAGCTTCGATAAGTATAAGTTCCCGCATCCCCAATAACTATCTGTTTTCCCATAGACAGGTAAACACTCAAAAGATCCGCATGTACATGTCCGGCAGCAATAGAAGAATTACAAAGAGGACCACTACGAAAAATCAGTTGCCCATCTAACTTCATATCAGGATAGACATGAATCCCTCCTTCAGGAAAAGATTGACATGCAGAATCATCCTCAATACCACGATCAAACTCCCAGATATTCCCACCAAGTAACCAAAAAGCTCGTTCTATTGTAAGATCATCATCAGAGGCAGGTGCTACTCTAGCATCAAAGAGGACTCGGTAAATTTCACGTAAAGCACCGGAACACCATCCTCCTCCACTATCTAAAGGAAATAATGTGTCCTCAGTTGCATTACCAAGTGCAAGTGGATTTGTATTGGGCCCTGTTAACGCAGCTTGGAAGCGGAGTAAAGCCTCAACTCGACGGTGAATTTTCCTGTCAGGCGCACGTCTTTGTTTACGACAAAGCAGAAGATAAGCAACACCCATCTCACATGCAAATTCATGATAGTGTGTAGAATGTTCAAAACATCCACCATCATCATAAGTTTGTCGAAGTAACTCATCTCGAAATTTTTCCTCAACACCACCCTCAATCTGCTGAGAGAATTCTGGAATTATCGCCTGTATAAAATAAGCAATAAATCGGTCAGCAAGTAAATGATTATTTGGTGCGGAAAAACCAATTCTTGGTACTAAAAATTGGATATCAGCCCACAATATTCTAAGTAAACGATTTTCCAGCCCTAAACCTTCCATATCCCACGCTATAGGTCTCGCGGCAAGGAAAAGCCATGCCCAGATAGTCGCAAGTATCCGCTGGATAACGACCAAATTGGAAGCATAAAAGAATGGACTCTTACCTTCTTCCGCCCCTTTTATCCAACTTTCTACAATACTCAAAAGATGGCTAGCTGGAATTAACTGTTGATAAGTCGCTAAAGCTAAACGAGGGAGAAAAGCAAACCGATGTGGCTTGATTGAATATAAGCTATCTCCTCCCGGCCCTGCTGGAACCGACTGCCAAGGAAATTCCCCAGATAATTTCGGTCCTCGTGTCCCATAGATGCATACACCATCATTTAATATTTCAGATACAAACTTAATTAGCTGATGGCTCCAAACAGAATGGGGTTGATATGTTTTCTCACAAAGCTTACCAACATCAGCTGGAGATAAAAAAAAGCGGAGCCCTATTCTCTCTCTAAACTCCAAGGCAATACGATTTGCATATTCAGAATCAGAAAATTTATAGGTATCTCTCTTATTAATGGAAAGAATGTCGGGACATCTATGTGATAGATATAAATTAAATTCTCGCTCTGATAAATTTGGCTGATATATTTTAGATCTGGTGATACCTATTATCTTATCTAGTACCTGGCGA
>Ga0206102_1000371_pt1 | contig 14715 bp, 16 predicted proteins | sample 1B1Ametagenome_FD_148645 | JGI IMG/M metagenome (GOLD analysis project Ga0206102, IMG submission 148645) | Enriched microbial communities from leaf-cutter ant dump, University of Wisconsin, Madison, United States - 1B1A | ecosystem: Environmental > Terrestrial > Nest > Insects nest > Nest dump... | reverse complement strand
GGTATCTCCAGGGGCCGCCCGTCCCCCGCCGAGAGCATCCGGCCGTTGACGACATCATACACGCGCGCGGAGGCGGTGAGGACCACGCCGGCGGCCAGCACCGCGCGGCGCCGGACGATGGTTCCCTCATACACGCCGCAGTTGCCGCCGATCATCACATCATCCTCGACGATCACCGGATTCGCCCCCACCGGCTCCAGCACCCCACCCACCTGCGCCGCGGCGCTCAGGTGAACCCGGCGCCCTATCTGCGCGCACGTCCCGACCAGCGCATGCGAATCGACCATGCTTCCCCTGTCCACGTACGCGCCGATGTTGATGTACATCGGCGGCATGCAGATGACGCCGGGCGCAACGTACGCGCCGTCGCGGATGGCCGATCCCCCCGGCACCAGCCGCACCTCATCCTCCGGCGCCAGCCGACGCATCGGCAGGTTCTCCTTGTCGAAGAAGGAGAAGCCCCCGGTGGAGACATCGGCAAGCCGTCCAGCGCGGAAGCCGAGCAGAATGCCCTGCTTCACCCAGCCGTTCACCCGCCAGCCGCCGGCCCCGTCGGGTTCGGCGGACCGGACACGCCCGGCATTCAGTTCCTTCTTCAGCGCGGAGAATGCGGAGGCAGCCTCCTCCACCGGCATCTCCTCCGGCGCCATAGCGAAAAGCTGTTCGATTCGTTGCTGAAGATCCGTCATGAGCATCATCCTCCTGTTCTGCAATAGAGCGGCCGCGATAGAGTCCGCTGCCGGACGAAAGGGACAAAGATCGGGAGGATCGGGCGGAATTCGCAGAAAAGATGTGTGCGAATATCCATCGGTTCCGGGGGTACACCCGGCGGCATGGTATATTGCCGCGAAACATTGCCGGAACAGTCCCGCATCCCCTCGAACTCCCGCATCCGGCACGGACATTTCGCATCCGCATGGTATGCTGCATATCCTCAATGGCGACGCTGCCGCACATGTTCTGAGCCGCGCCGGACTCCCCGGCGAATACCTCCCCTGGCGCGAGGCGCTCGTCGCCGGACCGGTTCCACAGGAGGCCGGTCCGGACGAATGGTGCCGCATACGGGGGGCGCATCTCGCCGCGGCCTACGGGGCCGACGAGGCCGCCTCTCTGAGCTCGCTGCTGGAACAGGAGTCGGCGCTGGAAGGGGCGGGATCGCACGATGAAGTGGTCCTCTGGTTCGAGCACGATCTCTTCTGCCAGACGATCCTCATCTATCTCCTCGGCCGCCTTGCCGCCATGAAGATCGCGGATGGAAGGATCTCGCTCGTCTGCATCGACAGGTTCCCCGGCATCCCCGGTTTCCGCGGCCTGGGGCAGCTTGCGCCGGAACAGATGGCCTCGCTCTTCGAGCGCCGGCAGCCGGTAACGCAGGATCAGTTCGGCCTCGCCGTACGTGCCTGGCGCTCCTACACATCCCCCGATCCGGCGCCGATCCAGGATCTGCTTGCCGCCGATACTTCACCGCTCCCCTTCCTTGCCCCGGCCCTGGCCGCGCATCTCCGGCGGTTTCCATCAACGGGCAATGGCCTCGGAGCCATCCAGAACCTGGCGCTGCATGCGCTTGAAACGGAACCGATGGATTTCTCCACGCTCTTCAGCCGCTTCAGCGCCGCCGAACCGCTCTATGGGTATGGCGACCTCCAGTTCCGGAACGACCTCATGATCCTCGCCGGCATGCGCCAGCCGCTGGTGATGATGGAAGGGATGGATGATGGGATGCGCGCGCCCGCGCCGGAATCCTTCGGCTCCGCGACGTTCCGCCTGACCGGGATGGGACGGCGCGTTCTCCCGGGCGACGTCGATGCGGCAGCCATCGGCGGATTCGACTACTGGCTCGGCGGCGTTCATGTGGATGATGGGATGGAATGGCGATGGGATGCGCAGCGGGAACAGATGGTCCGCATCCCGGCAGTGAACCGTGATGACACATCAACAATGGCCGAAAGGAGTGACTGATGAGCAGGAATGGGCGACTGATCGATGTAAGTCATGTGGTGGAGGAGGGGATGATCACCTACAAGGGGCTTCCCGCACCGATCATCTGCGATTACCTGAGCCGGACGGCATCGCGGGAAATCTATGCCGAGGGGGTCGAGTTTCAGATCGGGAAGATCGAGATGACGGCGAACACCGGCACCTATGTCGATTCGCCGTACCATCGCTATGAGGACGGAGTGGACCTGGCGGGGCTTCCCTTGGCATCGCTCGCCGACCTCGACGCCATCGTCGTACACTCGGACACCAGAGCCGGCCGGGCGATCGACGACACTGCGTTTCACGGGCTCGACATACGCGGCCGCGCCGTGCTGGTGCATACCGGCTGGGATCGCCACTGGCGCACTGATGCGTATTTCGAGGGACATCCCTTTCTCACCCGGTCGGCGGCGCGCCATCTTGCGGACGCGGGGGCCGTGCTGGTCGGCATCGATTCGCTGAACATCGACGACACCGCCGATATGGAGCGCCCGGTCCACTCCATACTGCTCGGGGCCGGCATACCGATCGTGGAACATCTCACCAATCTCGGCTCCCTCCCGGACAGCGGTTTCAGGTTCCACGCCGTTCCCGTGAAGATCCGGCGATTCGGCTCGTTTCCCGTGCGGGCATACGCCGTATTACACTAGCGTGTGCCATAGAGTTCAACTGTTGAAAAGAACAAGCCCGGGCCATCCGTTGTACGATTCTGCTGCTGTGGATTCAGCCATGCGATAAAGACACCGGAATCCCAGTAAACGGTCGGCAGTTTTTTCATATAATATGCGCAGCTCTCATTTGGATTGCCGGATTATTAATCCGATACTGCACCCCGCACGTCATCCATAGTTGCCAGGTGGTCATCTTCCGGCAATATTTCCACCTTGAAAATCTCCATCTCCTCGGCAAATTCCCTGCAAGGCTTATAGTGCATTAATCCATGAACAATGACCTTCTTGTTAAAAGCCTTTTCAATATCAGGCAATAAATCACTGCCAAAGGTGCACCTGATAGATGATGGCCCGATAAACGGATATATCCAGCACCGCAGCTTCCCATGAACATTCGCCTGCTCCAGGCGCCCCTTTACCGAACCGAATGCCGAGCATGCCAGCCTGGCCTTATGAGAAGTAATGGCATTCTTCAAGGTAACAGTGAAGAACTCGTTCAATCTGACTTCACCATGCCCGTTACGAATTCCAATTTCCGTTAGAGTGGTGCCGTAATTTTCCCCAACCCGCATATAAATCTGGGCCATCTCCATATCAAACTCCTCGGGGATATGGTTCTGATTCTGAATACTATCAATATTTCGCATGAAATTCGATATCGTATCTTCAGCGTGTTCACCATCCAATAATGTGCATCCAATGCGGACAGGACTGTTAAGGCTTAACTGTGTTATAACACATCGGGATCTCTTCTGCGACTCATCAAGAAGCAGACTTTCCGTGTGAGCTAACGCATCAACAATGGCGTTCAATTCAGCCGCCAGTGCGTCAGCCCGCACGGACCCGTCATCGTCCGGCAGCCCGGCCAACTGTATCGTAATGGTGCGCTCAGCCATTGCATTCCTCGATGGGAGTTGCTGTTTTCGTGTAAATTTATGAAGAATCGCAGGTACATTAAGCAGACTATGACCTTCCCCTTTGCTTTTCGATCTTTGATCTTCTCTGGTTGCCCCTCGCAATCTACTGCAAGAACTCCTCGACCGAGTTCCATATCCACCGTCACTCGCTCTTCGCACTCCCCCGGCCGATTCTTCCCGTCGCTGGCCTCTCAGAACGAGTAAGCATTTTTGATTTCTCCGGCTTTTCGCTTGATCTGTTGGACACGGGCGCCATTGATTATCAACGCTTTGTAAGTGAGCCGATTTTCTCTCCCAAGGTACGAACAAACCGTGCCGGATCTTTCTTTCAAGCCCACGTGTTATATCGGAATCCGTACCCCGCCGTATAGCGCCATGCGTGTGCCCGGTGCTGGTGTGACGGTGCGTGCCAAACACCATCTGCCGCACTCTACGACGGCGGGCCGTCTTCTTCTCTCCCAGTTACGCTTGCGCGGGGACATCACGGATGGCTAAGTATATAATTGCCATGCAACAACGCGAGGATGCGGCGGGATGGATCGTGGTTCCGGGAGCTGGCACGGCGAAGTGGATGGGAAAATGGCGGCGCGTGGGAATTCTCTCTGGCGGGCGCATCCACGCGATGCACCACGGAGGAACGGCCATACCCGTTCTGCATGGCAGATGCACCAAACTAGGCGACAGGGACGCATCCCTGCCGCCTAGTTGGCTCCTGTCGGTTGTGATGGTGAAACACTCTGGATAGCTGTAAACCGATCAGGGCGACACTGGCGCTTCACATCCTCATGCATGCCAAGGTCAGGCAGGCATGGAGATATGCGGCCACGGCCTTCCCCCTGCGATCCCCTCGCTCCCTCCTCACGCTGGATTCAGACCGACCGGTCTGCCATCCAACAATGCCGCGGTGGCACGGCATGAACATGTACTCGTCCGGCGGCGACTTCCGGCCGCCATCATCCCGGATGCCCGGTCCCGCATGGAACCGGCCGGCTCCCGCTCCGGCAGCCCCCTCTTTATTGCGACGGTCGTGCACACCGGCACGTCACAGCCGCCACGGGTGGCTCCGGGCCTGATCTATCAACCGTTGCGGAAGGTCCGCCGCTTGAACGACTCTATCGCCAGCGCGGCCACCACCACCCCCTGCACCTGTACCTGCTCGGCGGGATAACTCCTTGCCGAATAATTTCTGTTGGCGGGCTGGAGCCTGATCCGCTCCTCCTCGAAGAAGACCCGCTTCAGCGTCCCCCCGGCGCCATCCACCCACACGGCACAGATATCACCGTTGCGGGGCTCGATGCCGGGCCTGACGATCACATACTGCCCCGGTTCAAGACCGGCGTCGATCATCGAATCGCCGCTGACCATGAGGAAGTAATCCCCCGGCTGGAGATCGGGAATGAGATCTTCTAGCTTGTGGATGTGTCTGTTGACCTCGGTAAGAACTTCCGACATCGGACCTGCCGGAATCGCGCCGAGCATCGCCCACGACGGCGTGAACAACCTCTGCGCAAGCTCGGTCAGCCGCACCCCCATCGGCCGCCCCCTCCCCGCCTTTGTCAATTCCAGGTATCCCTTCTTCTCCATCAGCTTCAGATGCTGGTACGCCGGGGATGGGTCCTTGAAACCGAAATGCTCCGCGATCTCAGGCCCGGTGGGAGTCCTCCCCATGCGTTTCTGGAAGGAGGCGATGAAGTCGAGAATCTCCCGTTGCCGTTGTGTCAGCATCATAGCCGATCAGTAAATATACCCTCAAACTTTTGGGTACAAACATACGGCGCCGGACCATATCAGTCAAGCGGAAAAAAGGCGGGGGAAAAAGAAATATCAGGAAAGCTCGATGGCCCGCAATACCGGGAAATCTGCACGTATTCCAAAGATTCAATTGTCTATCCCGCTCCTGAACGGAGCCGGAAAATGCTTCGGACCGGGGTAGTGTGACGGGAGAGTCCGGACGCTGGAAAGGGCTATTCAGCCGGAAGGATAGGGGTACGGCGGAGCCTCCGGCCAAGACGTCCGGCGATGCCGTTGACAACCAGCAGCCCCATCACTATCAGGAGACATCCGGCGACAGCGCTCCAGCCGATATGCTCGTCCAGGAAGATGACGCCCAGGAAGACCCCGGCGGGCGGAAGGAAATAGGTGACGAGCGATGCAAACGTCGCGTTCGCCACATCGATCAGGCGGTAGAAGAGGAAGTAGGCCAGAGCGGTGCCGCAGGCCGCCAGATAGAGCACGGCGCCGATGCCGGCGGGTCCGGGAACCCTGGTCATGGGGGGATCGATCAGAATCGCCGCGGGGATCAGCAGCGCGGAGCTTACGATAAGCTGCGCCGTGGGGGCCACCAGCGGGGCGATGCCGCGGAGATGCTTGCGGCCATAGACGATCGAGACGCCGTAGCTGACCGCGGCGATGGCGAACGCCACAAGTCCGCCCACGCTTGAGTCGCCGAGCGGATGAGCCAGCAGTTCGGGAAGGAAGATCGTGAGGATGCCGGCGAAGCCCAGGAGCACCCCGAGCGAGCGCGATGTCGTCAGACGTTCATCCTCGATTGCGAAGTGCGCGATCACCGCCGTGGCGATCGGCGTGGTTCCGTTGAAGATCGCCGCAAGCGCGCTCGCGGCGAACTGCTCGCCGATGGCGAAGAGCGCGAACGGAAGAGCGGTGGCGAAGAAGCCCATGACGGCGAACCTCCTCCACATCTCCCATGTCCCCGGCAGCCTCCCCCCCCGCGCGCGAAGGATGGCGTAGAGGATGATGCCCGCAAGCGTGATACGCGCGGTCGCCAGCGTGATCGGCGGGATGCCCTCCTTCAGACCGATCTTTATGAAAATGAAGGATGGGGCCCAGAGAAGGCCAAGCACCAGCAGGAACAGCCATCTGTTCATCCGGGCTCCGGGGATTGAATTGTTTGTTATGCTTCGATGCCGATCCGTTCCGCGGGAGCCGCCGCTGCGCTCCCCTGCACCCTGCTCTCCCGTACATGCTCCGTCACCCGGATGCACGCGAACGGGGTGATGGTTTCGATCACGACCGATCCGCGCCCCGGCAGCCGCATCGCTGCGCCGGCCGCCAGGATGTAGTCGCGCGGGTCGTTCGCTATCGTGACCCATATCGTTCCATCCAGCGCCAGAATCTCATAGCCGGCGCCACGCGCCTCGAACCGCACCGGCCGGCCGGCCGTAAGGCAGATGGCGCCTGCCAGGTGCTGCTCGTCGTGCATCGGGGATAATGCTCGTCGTTTCATCGGGTCGGATTCACTGGGGTTTCACTCGCCACCTTCCTCATCGTCACCCCGCCCGGCGAGGCCGACGGGAAGATCCGTCGTTTCCTTCATCGTGGAGAGCACGATCGTCGTCCGCGTGGATGTCACGCTTTCGATGGCGCCGATCCTCTCGCGGAGCAGCCGGCCCAGATCCTCCGTGCTCGCCGCACGGATCTTCACCAGGTAACAGTCCTCTCCGGCGATATGGTGCACCTCCTGCACTTCGGGGATGTTCAGCAGCGCATTCCCCACATCCTGATCGGAGAACCGCTCGTTCGCTCTGATGAACACAAACGCGAGCAGGCTCAGATCGATAGCGGCCGGATCGAGATGCGCCTTGTAGGCCCGTATTATCCCCTGAGCCTCCAGTTTCCGCAGCCGCTCCAGTGTGGCGGAGGGGGCCATGCCCACCTGCCGCGAAATCTCGATGTTCGAGATTCTCGCGTTCTCCTGAAGGATCGTCATGATCTTGCGATCGATTCCGTCAATCATTCGGCCATTCCATTCTTTGCACGAAGATACCACGGAAGATGGGGAATTTTTCAGAAGATAATTCTGACGCAATCGTAACAATGTCTGAATGCGCCGTGGTACCGGCGGTATCGCTGATGGCATGCGGTGGCTCCCGCCGATGAAAAACCGGGGAGTATGGTGACTGAGCGGGACTTCCGACCGCGCGCGAAGATTCCATCCGGTGCGCAACAACGTATACCGCTCCTGCCACGGACGACGGACGACCGGCCACGAACCGGGTTGCTGCGGCAGCCCGCGGATGCGCTTCGTTCCGACACCGGGGGCCTTATATCCCCCCGTCGATCCCCTCCGCAACCGTGGAGACGCCCCGAAGGCTGATATCGCCATGCTTCATGATCCTGCGGAGGTTCGAGGCCGGAAGCACGAACGTTTCAAATCCGAGCTTGGCCGCCTCGGCTATACGCTGGTCGATCTGCGCCACCGCACGTATCTCGCCCCCCAGCCCTATCTCTCCCACCATCACCGTCCGGGAATCGGCGGGAATGTCGCGGAAGCTGGAGACAATGGCCGCAGCCACTGCAAGATCGACCGCGGGGTCATCCACGCGCACGCCGCCGGCGATGTTCACGAACACGTCGTACTGTCCCAGACCGAGCCCCAGCCGCTTCTCCAGCACCGCAAGCAGCATCTGGAGCCGCTTGTAATCGAATCCCGTCGCGGAGCGCTGCGGCACACCGTAGCTGGTCGAGGTCACCAGCGCCTGGGCCTCCACCAGAATCGGACGGGTTCCCTCCAGCGTCGCCGTCACCACCGATCCGCTGGCGCCATAGCTGCGCTCGGAAAGGAAGACCGAACTGGGATTGGTCACCTCCGCCAGCCCCCGCTCCCCCATCTCGAACACGCCGATCTCGTTCGTGGAGCCATAGCGGTTCTTGGTAGCACGAAGAATGCGATAGAGATGCGTGCGCTCCCCCTCGAACTGTAGGACCGTATCCACCATATGTTCCATCACCTTCGGACCGGCGATGGCCCCCTCCTTAGTGACATGCCCCACGACGAAGATGGCGACGCCGGTGCTCTTTGCGAGCTGCATCAGCACGGCCGTGCATTCGCGCACCTGCGCCACCGAACCGGGCGCCGATTCCACGTCGGGACGATAGGCGGTCTGGATGGAGTCGATGATGGCAACATCGGGCACCGCCTCGCGGATCATGCCGGTGATCAGATCGAGATTGGTTTCCGCCAGCAGGCGGAGCCCGTCGGCCTGCACGCCGAGCCGGTCGGCGCGGAGCCGGATCTGCCGGAGCGATTCCTCCCCGGTCACATACAGGATGCTCCGTCCGGCGAGCCCCGTGCACATCTGCGCCATCAGGGTCGATTTCCCCACGCCGGGATCGCCCCCCACCAGCACGATGGAGCCCGCCATGATCCCCCCGCCGAGCACGCGATCGAACTCCGTGATCCCGGTGACGATGCGAGGCTCCTCCCCTACCACAACCTCCTCCAGCCGCATGGAAGCCGCGCCCGTGGCCGGAGACCGGGCTCCGCGCGCCGCCGCAGAGGGCGCCGGTGCGGAAACCTCCTCCACATAGCTGTCCCAGACGTCGCAGGCCGGGCATCGGCCGAGCCACCGGGGCGAACTGGCACCGCAGGACTGGCATACATATCTAACACGTTGTTTCGCCATGACAGAGACAGAGATAGTACGACCCACGCCGGGAACATCCACCGCGCCGACGATCAGTGCCGGAACGCCGTCCCGCCGGAAACGGCAAGATAGAGCAGTCCGCGGGAAGAGATAGTGACGTGATGAAAAGACACAGACCCTTTCCTCCCGCACCCCATGCGTTCTTCCGCCCGGCGCAGACGAAGCTCCAGACTTCCGTCAACCTGAACCCGCCTGCATGGAAGGCTGCGGGGGTGCCATCCTGGTATGCCGCACATGTCTTATCCAACCATCCACCAATCAATTACTAACGTATGATAAATTAGTAGATAGATGCAGGAAAATTATAGATTGACATTGAACGTCGATCCAGCGGACATCCAGGAGTAAACGAATGCGCATTCCAGCTACGCCGCCGAGTATGGAGAGTATGACTCTCCAGCTTGTTGAGACCAAACAGCTACCAGACCACATCAGCCGTCTCATGGAGGGGCGGATCAGTCCTGCGCCGGATGGCAGGTATCTCCATTGGGACACACTTCGTCATATAGCGCCCCCCGAGGGGCTCAGTGTGGAAGGATGGTGGTTTGTCATCAAAATGGCCCGTGGAACAACGCTGCATCGCATCCCGTTGCGGGATAAAAAGGGCAGCCGTTTTGTGTATACGACGCCAGACGTACTATATAAAATGCTATCCAGGATCGACAAGGAAGCAACCGGCACACTACAATCAGGCGACCAGGTCACGAACCCCCATGTCAAGGATTCCTACATTTTCCACTCCATACTTGAAGAAGCGATTACCTCCAGCCAGTTGGAGGGGGCTACCACTACCAGACAGGTGGCCAAGGAAATGATCCGTACGGGCCGTCCCCCCAGGGATGTGAGTGAACAAATGATACTCAACAACTATGAAGCCATGCAGTTCATTCAACGAATCAAAGACCAGCCTCTAACGCCAGGTATTGTCTTTGAACTGCATGAAATTATCACAAAAAGCACTCTGAAAAATTCAGACGCCGCCGGACGATTAAGAAGAGGTGATGAGCAAATATGCGTAGAGGAAGAGTTGACAGGGGAGGTGCTGCATGATCCACCGCCAGCATCAGAGCTACGGGAGAGGATGGATGCAATGTGCGCATTTGCGAATGATGACGGCTCATCCGAATACATGCACGAAGTGGTCCGCGCCATCCTGCTTCATTTCTGGCTTGCATACGATCATCCATTCGTGGATGGGAATGGGAGAACCGCCCGTGCCCTGTTTTACTGGGCAATGGCGCGGCATGGATACTGGCTTTTTGAGTTTATCTCCATATCACGAATTCTCAGGAAGGCCCCTGCGAAGTACGCGCGCGCGTTCCTGTACACCGAGACAGATAGCAATGATGCTACTTATTTCGTACTCAATCAACTCGGCGTCATTATCAGAGCAATTGAGGAGTTATATGCTGACTTGCGAAAAAAGTCAGCCGAGCTGTATAAGGTTCGGGAGATTCTGCTTCAATCGAATACGGCGGAGGCGCTATATAATCATCGCCAGATGGCTCTTCTGAACCACGCATTGAAAAACCCTGGTCATGCATATTCCATAGAATCGCACCGGCGCTCTCACAATATCAGCTATCAAACAGCACGAACCGATTTGCTGGGCCTTGCAAGTCGCGGATTGCTTAACAAAACGCAGTTTGGCAAGACATTCTACTTCTACTCTCCAATCGACCTGCATGACCGCATACACAAGGCAGCTACCACTACAACAATGAAACGCTGAGAGAATCCGCAGCATGGCGTACGTTTTGGCCGCCCGGTGTCATACCGGTGCCGGGTAGTCAGGGCACTATCTCCCCCACCGTGCCCCGGCCGCCCGGGGTCGGGAAGTTCAGGAAGGGAGGCAGGACAGGACGTCAACATGAGTCGCTGCTCTGCCGGCCGCCCTCTTGATTACGCCGCCGGAGGATACGTACCTTACCCTCCCCTCTCCGGTGAATGCGATACGGTCGCCGCCGTACCGATGCATTCATCGCACGGCCGTGCCGGCACGGCGCGGATCTGCCGGCGATCATCGCGCCTGATAGCGCACGCATGCGGATGACATCGGGGTGGAACGGCGCCGATGCGCGGGCAGAGAGTCCGGTTGAACCATCCCCCGCCGTACCCGCGACCATCGGATATGGCCGGAATCATCCGGCGCCGGATGGAACATCAGTGGATGCAGCCGGAAAACGGATTCAAAGAACCTTCACGCACATACCCGTCATGACTATAAAACTCCACCGCATATACGAGGAAGATGGCCCGCAGGGCTATCGCGTTCTTGTGGATCGCCTCTGGCCGCGCGGCGTGTCGAAAGCCGAGGCCGATCTGGATGACCACTGGAAGGATCTGGCGCCAAGCGACGACCTGCGGAAATGGTTCGGCCATGATCCCGACAAATGGAGCGAGTTTCGTAAAAAATATCTCCATGAGCTTGCCGAAAAGAGTGCGGCGGCCAGGGAACATCTGGAGCATGTGCCCGACAGGAACCTGGTGCTGTTATACGGCGCCAGGGACAAGAAGCATACGCATGCCATCATTTTGAAGGAGTATCTGGAAAAACTGCACTAACGACTTGCACCGCAAACCGACAATGGACCGCCCCCCACCGGAATCGAATTGACGATCCGGCACATTCTTCGCAACCGGCAACACATGCCACGATCGCGATACAGTGCATCCTACAACTTCATATATCGGCGGTTCGGACTATTCTCACAGCGCCAAAAGGAAATGTGGATAGGGAGATGGAGAAGCGGAAGAAGGCGAAGAAATAGCGCTTGTTCGTAGAATCCCCCCGGAAGATCAACCGCAGGGGGAGAATTGGGAAGAGTATCAAGTGCTTGAGGACTTCGCCCGGCGTGTGTTCGCCGTGCCGAAAAGCGAGATTGACACGGATGAGAAGAAGGAGAAGCGGCGGAAGACAAGAAAGAAGGGGTGATCCCAGCGCACTACTCATCTGTCTTTGGCTCTTGTAGAGAGATGTATTTTTGTTCGCGAAGAATATCCTCATATGCTTCTCGGCTCAGCGGACAATTCACCAAGTCCACGAACTGCAATTTTTGCAATTTGCACTGCCTAGCCATTTGCGCTATCAGAAAATCATTGACTGGACCTTTTGCGCCATGGCTTGTATGTGTCTTTATGGAAGTCCTTAGCCCCTCGGTAGTATAATAGATGGAATGACAGTGCTTGGTATTATCAATACGGAAGCCTTTTGAACTGATTCCATTTTCTACCTTGCGCTTATCAAGCTGCATTATTGATCTCCTCAATTGCATCAAGTAATTGATCTTTTAATTGCCGCGCGTCCAAAGTTAAATTTGACAAGTCTTCACGTGCACAATTGCGCCACAAAACGTCGATCTCTTCGCTTAGCAGCGCATCCAATTCCTCTCTAGTACTTGCATACACGTCAATACCCAGGAGAGTATATTCGAGACAGAATACTTGATAACCATCATCCAATGTCGGTGTAATCTCGATTGGATGGCGGAAGCGCAAGGTATAGTCATCATATTCAAATTCGTGCAATAGGAACGGTGAGAGATCAACCCCAACGATGTCAATTACATCCGTGATCTTCTTGGGGTTATCACTCTCATCGAGAGTCACAGAGCCGGTTACCTGGATTAGTCCGCGTCGCTGCTCTATGAGTCGATCTTCAATTGATTCATCGTAATAGCATACAAATTCCCTTTGGGTTGGCGGATATTGCAGTGTGATTTCATGGGCATCAAAATCGATCTTCACCAGTTTGCCGGTTACAATATTCGTCGTGATAGCATCGCCACCATCCCTTTTGATCAGTTGGGAAATTTCCTTGTATGTACGTTTATCAAATTCAATGGTATGATTGTTTTCATACCTTAGCCGAAGCCCCCATCCGGTGCTAGGCTTTGGGATCATACTGCGGAACCGGTCAAGAATTCGCCGACGCATTTGCCTATCGCGGACGATGCCTTGCAGCTTGTCCCATGCTAGCTCGGCAATGGCTTCGGAGAACGTCCGAAACATGGAATATACCGTATCGAGATCGGTCGGCGCAAACAACTCTGAGTGCACGTCACCAACGATTGCTGGCTGTACATAGCTCCCCTCAACGGGAATAGCGGCGCGTAGTGCATATCGTCTCTCGATCTCAGCAGGTATGCACGCGCGTTCACGCACATCGCGTCCCTCATGCAGAAGAGCCAGGAGGTAAAACGCTTGCTGCATATCGTCCAGTACGGAAGCGAGAATAGCAAAAGGCACCTCACTATCTGGCTGGGCCTCATTATGAAGCTCAACAGCAAATTCCTTGGGGATTATATCGGATGGTGTGTCTTCGGGCATTGATGGGCTTAGACGGCAATCAGCGGATGTCATCCAAGAACATTCGTTCCAGAATCAACACAAGATACGCACATGACGGCCCAACACAAAGCCCCCTCCAGACTACTAGGAGGCTCTAGGTTCATTCTCCACGGCGATCCCTACCGCTCATCCGGTATCCCCATAATCGCCTCTAGTTCGTCGCTCACGAAGTCACAGACCGTCATCCGTTGGGCAAGATGTCGTGAATAATCCCGCTCCGCTACATCGAAGCTATCACGCAGCACGCTGACGAATGCTTGCAGGCGTCCGAGCCGATCGGAAGGTGGTGGGTGATGCAAGCGCCATGGGTGACGGCGCACGCGTTGGGTACTGCCATAGTAATGAATTAGAGATACGGATGAACAGTTTAGCCGGCCCGCCGAATTCAAGTACTTCATACGACTCCGGCTCGTCCACCGCACGCACTTTATATGTATGGCCGGGGCTATCCGCCATTTCCGGCCATCGGGATCGGTGCAGTTCCAGTACGGCCGGCCGAAGACATACAACCGGAGGCCGAGCAGGGGGGATCACCGGCCTCGTCATGACAGGGGCCACCGATGGTTGAATCGGTCATCCGCCATGCTGGTGTGCTGCATCCAGCAGACCGTTCCTCCGCAGAACCGCCACCGCATGCTCATATTCCCCACCCCCCGGCTTCGTGCCGTCAGGAAGCGCAAGCAGTTGCCGCTGCAGGGTATCCCCTTTCCGGAACGTGACAGTGATGTACCCCCGGCTCCCCGAAGGACCGGGAGGGTGCGCCTCGACATCGAGAATCGAGGAGCGCTCGATAACCGGCGAAAACGACGTCTGCCTGAGACCTGTAATGACGATCGAGGCGGGAAACAATCCCATGAGCACGTAAAGAACCCCTGGCATGACATTGCCATAAATAATCGACAGGACGCCATAGACGCTGCACATTACACTGCTCAGACCATACATGATGTAGGGGAAAACGCCTCTGAAGTCTCTGGTCCGCAGTGCGCGCCCCTTCCCATCCTTCAGCATGATGTGCTCCGCTGTGATAATGCAGATTCCCGTCCTCGTATGGAAGCTGTCTTCGGTAATGCTTTCCATTCAACGATCCTCCTTTTCAGATGTTTTTTCAGATGAATCAGTTCCCGCACCGAGCAGGCCGTGCCCCTGCATGACCGATACCGCCCATTCATATTCGTCAAGGCCGCCACCACTGCGCCCCGGGAGCACTATCCAGCATTTCCTCCTCCTGCCGTTTTCCAGGAATTCAACCATAAAACGTCCCTGCGGTATCAGGGCACGGGGCGGATGCGCCGTCACGCCGCGTATGGAGGAGCGATCGATGATCGGCGGCGGCGATCTCCGCTTACGACGGAA
>Ga0206102_1000365_pt1 | contig 14895 bp, 8 predicted proteins | sample 1B1Ametagenome_FD_148645 | JGI IMG/M metagenome (GOLD analysis project Ga0206102, IMG submission 148645) | Enriched microbial communities from leaf-cutter ant dump, University of Wisconsin, Madison, United States - 1B1A | ecosystem: Environmental > Terrestrial > Nest > Insects nest > Nest dump... | reverse complement strand
GATTGGCGATAAAAGTTGAGGTCGTCATCAAGGTTTGCCAAGGCAGAAATCGATCTTTCTCATAAAATCTCGTCTTTTTCTCTCCTATTTTTTTGCCTTTTGCCTTTTGACCTTTGACTTTGAACTCCTCCTGGCCGGTTCTTTGCTGCTTTCAGCGATGCGGTTATTCAGGACATCGATGGAGTGACGATGAACCCGAAATTCAATATGGAGAATATCGAGGCGATGATCGGCAGGGGAGTGATTGTCGATCTAACGACGCGGGAATCCGATGAGACCGTTGTCGAGCGGACGCAGTTATATGGTGAAGTGATTCGCGTGAGCGGTGACGAGGGGATCGTGCTGAAGCTTCATGATTCGGAACGCGAGTATATTCTTCCCCCCAACGTTGACGACTTCGAGCAACTGGCACCGGGGACATACCATCTGGAACCCGAAGGAACGGTGATCGAAAATCCCGACCTGCGGACGACGGTGGTGGTGCATCGCCCTCCGCCCGAGTACTCCGGCCCGGTTCGCAACGAGCGCGACAAGGAAGCCGGCATACAGGATTGAATCAAGATGACGCAATATTTCGATCGCGAGCGCGCCGACGGGATGATCGGGAAGCACCTGATCATCGGCCTGACCATCCATGATGCATTCGATACCGTGGTGGATCGCGTGCAACTGCACGGCACGATCATCCGTGTCACCCAGGACGAGGGGGTGGTGGTGCGCCTTCTTCCCTCCGGCGTGGAGCATGCCATGCCCGCTATCCTTTCCGCCTACGAGGCAGCCCCCCCGGGAGACTATCATTTCCAGAATACGGGAGAGGTCGTCACCGATCCCGATCTGATGACGACATGGGCGGTCTATGAGCCGCCGGAGGATACGGAGGCACGGATGGAGGATGGCGGCGGCTTCCCCGCACCGTCCGGCAACGGATCGCCGCGCGGCCAGGGCTAGCTTCTCCGAAGCAGTAGTCACGTTCGGAACGTGCCGGCATCACGATGCCTTCTGTCGCAGGCTTATCCCGCACTGCGCACAATAGTGCGCAACGGGATGATTGATAAGCGCCCCGCATCGGCCACACTGGCGTATCAGCCGACCTCCGCAGAACACACAGTATTTATCGTCGGGATAGGCATGGGTGCCGCATGTGCCGCAGCCGATGCGAACGGATGTTGACGCGGCATTCGACGATTCCGTCCGCGCGCATCCCCGGATACCTTCTTGTGCTTTGTACAGGGGCATGGCTGAACCTCACACGTGAACTGTTCTGGACGCTGCCACCAAAATACACTCCGGCGGGTTACTTCCAAATGGAACACGATTCAATTGACCCGACGCCCGAGCGGCGCACGCACGGCTGTTCCACCCCGTCCGGAGTTCACTCCACCCGGGTCGATCCAGGCATCCGCTGAAATTCACGGATTTCAGCGGATGTGTGGTGGGTGGAGAGTGGATGGAGAGGTTTGATTTGCAGGGTAGCAACCAGAGCTTTATACTTGCAGCCGCCACAAAACTATCTTTTTTGCGGCGACAACTTTCGGCGTGGTACGACGACTGTGCCCGGCTGACTTGATCGGATATTCCGGGAACCGGACCTTCCCCCGAATCATCCGGTTACGCGGCACAGATTCTCATCGACCTTGGGATTGTCGTACCCGCTTATAACGGTCGGCTCATACTGGACCTGTGAGGCGATCACAACGACCACACTGAATTTGGACACGGTATGGAATGGGCAACCAGCCGTAGTGAGAATTCTGAGCGGCTACCTCTGCTCACAACGAAACTCCACGTCGTACGCACACGTCCCGATGCTGTCCCCCGTCCTCGTCTGCTCGCCAAGCTCGATGAAGGATGCAGGCGGAAGCTTACGATCGTTTCGGCGCCGGCCGGTTTCGGTAAAACCACCCTGCTTGGCGAATGGGCACACTCCGGCAGGCAGAACGTCGCATGGATGTCGATCGACGAGGGCGACAACATTCCAGTGCGCTTCTGGACCTATTTCATAGGCGCGCTTCAGCGTCTGCGCGCCGGAATCGGTGCTGCCGCCGTGGATTCACTCTACTCGCTGCAGCCTCCGCCGATCGAGGTCATCCTTACCTCCCTGATCAATGATCTGGCATTGATGCCGGGCGAAATCGCCCTGGTGCTTGATGACTATCATGCCATCGACCTGGAGCCGATCCACAGCGCGCTTTCCTTCTTTATCGAACATATTCCGTCGCAGATCCATCTTATCATCACCAGCAGGACGGAGCCTCCGCTGAAGGTGACACGGCTGCGCGCGCGCGGCGATCTCGCCGAAATTCGCGCGGCCGATTTGCGTTTCACGCCGCTGGAGGCGGCTGAACTGCTCGCCAACGTCGCCGGCAGCGAGATATCCACCGAGGATATCAGCCGGCTGGCAGCCCAGACCGAGGGCTGGGGAGCGGGACTGCAGCTTACCGGGCTGGCGATGCAGGGACGCAGGCATGCAAATGGTACCCTGCGGGCCGTGACCGGCACTCACCGCTACGTGGCCGACTATATTATCATGGAGATTCTGGAGCGGCAGCCTGACGCCATCCGCTCGTTTCTGCTCAGGACGTCGATTCTCGACCGGCTGAACGGTTCTCTCTGCGACGCCGTGACGCTGGGTCAGGGAGGTGAGGAGATGCTCAGAAAACTGGAGCGGGCGAATCTCTTCATCTGCCCGCTCGAAGAGGATGAAGAGTGGTATCGCTATCATAACCTCTTCGCAGAAGTGCTCCGCGAACGGCTTCGTCAGCTCTTTCCGGCGGAAGTGGAGGCGCTCCACCGCAGGGCCAGCATGTGGTATCAGGAACAGGGGCTCATGCAGGAAGCGATTCAGCATATGCTGAAGGGAAATGACATTGAGCAGGCTATCCGCCTTGCGGAGATGAACGCTGAACAAATGCTTGCGACCGGCCGTCTTGAGCCAATTCTGCAGTGGCGCGAGGTATTCCCGGTGGAGGAGGTCCGCCAGCGTCCACGGCTGGCGCTGGCATTCGCATGGGCGCTCGTCCTTTCGGCACAGCCAGCGGCGGCCGAGATCTATATCGAGTACTGCCAGCGATATATCGAACCCGATCCCAACGATGGACTGAGCGACATCACCGGCCACATAACCACGCTTTCGGCCTTTCTGGCAGCCTCCAGGACGGCGGCCGAACATGCTCCGGATCTGCCGGAAAAGCCTGAACGGCAGGTTCCCGGCTCCACCTCCTCCCGCATTTTCAATCTGGAAACGGTCTCACGCAGCGGTGAACCGGCCGAAGCCGAAAGCCCGGAAGCTTCCCAGCAGCCGACGCAGGCCGAACGGCGCGAACGGTTCGGACTGGCCGAGGCGCTTCCCCGCATGGCGCGCCTCCAAATGAACATGGGACAGCTCCAGGCAGCGCTGGAGACATACCAGCAGGCGATGGACCAGGCTGATGGGAGCTCTCCGGCGGATGACTGGCGTTCGCTTGCCCGGTGTCATACGGGACTGGGCGAGATCTTCTACGAACGCAATGACCTCGACAATGCTACGCTGCACATGAGCGAGGCACTGAAGCTCAGCAAACACGGTTATGAGCCCGCCATCATCCATGATGCATATACGCTTCTCGGCTGTCTGCACCACGCGCGCGGGGACATGGATGGCACATTCGATGCGATCACCGAGGCCGAGCACCTTCTCCAGTCATCCGAGGATACCGAGTCCCTTCTTCTTTCGCTTGCAACACACAGAATACGCGCGGCGATCGCCCAGGGAAACGTCCAGGCCGCGGTGCACTGGGCGCAGGAACGGCGTCTCGATCGCACAGCGTTTTCGAGCGAGCCGGATCGGCTGCGCCAACTGGTGCTTGCAAAGACGGCGCTCTCCCAGTACCGGCCGGAGGAAGCGCTGGAACTGCTTGCACCCCTGCTGCAGTTCGCCGAAATGAGAGGATTGAACGACGCGCTGATCCACGGGCTTGTATTGCAGGCTCTGGCATTCGACCAGCAGGGAGACGCCGAACAGGCATATTCCGCTCTCATGTCGGCTCTCCGCCTAGCCGAGCCTGAAGGCTATGTACGGACGTTCACCGATGAGGGCCTTCCGGTTCTCCACCTGCTTCGCGCACTTCGCGATCTGTGCGATGTCGAGGATTCGGAGCGCCGCCCGGCCATCGGCACCGCCTACCTGGACAAGCTGCTCGACGCATTCGGCGTGGCGACGAAAAGAGACTGGGAGACGACAGGCAGGCGCAGCAGCGCCGAAACCACAGGCAGCGGAGGGAACGTGGCGCACCCGGAGTCGAGTGCGATGCACGAACTCCTTACGCCTGTAAGCGAACGGGAGATAGAGGTGCTGAAACTGATCTCTGAAGGAAAAACGAATTCCTCGATAGCCGATTCGCTCTTTATTTCGCTCAGCACCGTGAAGACGCACATCAACAACCTCTACAGCAAGCTCGGTGTGGAAAGCCGCACACAGGCTCTGGCCCGTGCCAGGGAATTCCATCTCATTTGAGCCGCTGGTCTCCTGATGATGATAGGCCCGGACCGGTAGAACGGCCGGACCTGCGATTTCGGAACCCGGCCTCGCTACCGGGGGTATCACAGCAGCCCCATTGAAGAAGTACGGCCATTTCGCTCGCTGCCATCACCTCCTCCGAATCGCCGCTGGCCATGCCGCAGGTTTCGGCAGCCTCCGGAACGGGCGGGTACGAAGCCGTGAACACACGTCCCCAGACACAAATTCGACGCTCAATCCACCCCCGAATCCACCCCGTCCATCCACCTTTCGGCTGAATATGGCGGTCGCCCGGTATCGTAAGTTTGGCTGCTCAGTTTATGATAACGGTCCATTGCCAGCCGCTCCTAATGCCTCAGGCTCCGGTCAGGTAGTGCGCCGTTCATCGAATCGACTCTCTGGTCGTGAATAATGCACGACGGGCGTAGCAGCAAGTTGTCCGGCACGGATGTCATGTCCGGCGCAAGGACGATTGGAGAACGTATCGCAGGGAACTTGGAACAAGCGGATGACCTGACCGCTTGTTCCAGATGTTCGGGCAGAAGTAGCGGCAGGATTGGACCCCTTCCGACACGATTTCCGGACATTGAGAAACGTGCCCACATGGCGGTGGGTTCGTGAGCCGAGGAAGATCGGATAAGCGGTGGACCTGACCGCTTATCTGGTCCAGTGAACAGAACGTACAGTCCGTTCCTTTGGGCAGGAGCGGGCTGTGCGCTTTGTTTATGCCACTTCCATCCACACCAGCCGTCGCAATTATCAGTATGCGATTCGGTTGATAATGACCTCCCAATTCTCCTCACAGCTCAGTCCGCCACATCTATACGGATACCATTCAATTGATTCTGACGGACATATATCCTTCCCATCGGTTAATCCGCCATAATTGTTCGGATACTGTTCGATTGATTATGGCATGTCATTGTAGAACCACAGTTGTGCGCGTCATCACGATTTGAATCACATTTAATTCATTGTGGCGCCGTGCTCAGCAGAGATATACCTGAACCCGGTACTTCGCCATCGCCACCGCATGGCATCCGGTTGATTATGTCGTCCTGAAACCGTATTCTTGCATTCCATTTCTTTTATCGAAGGCTGTACCATGGCGAGGTCCAGAATAATTGTCCATGAGAGCCTCGAGGAGCTGGAACAGTTGGAGGAGCAGCACCGCAACACCCCGCTGGAAAGCCGCGTGCGCATGCTCAAACTGCTCAAACTGCAAGAATCCGGCACCCTGAGCGATATCTCCGAAGAGCTCGGATGTTCCGAACGAAGCATGCAGCGATGGTGCAGCACCTACCGCAGTCAGGGCCTTACGGGACTTCTACAGCTCGGCAGGCGTGGCGGCCAGCGGCCGCGGCGTATCGACGACCATGCACTGGAGGAGCTGCGCACCAGGCTCATGAGCGAGGGGTTTTCTGAGCTTGGCGAGGCTCAGCGGTGGATCGAGGAGCGTCATGGCGTCAGCTACAGCCGCTCCGGCACCTGGCATCTGCTGCGCTCGGCGTTCGGCGCAATGCCGCGCGGCTGGATCATGATGCGGGAGAATGTCGCGAGTGCGGCCCCGGTCCCGCACATCTCCTCGCACCCGCGAATCGGCATTTCGGGCGAGATTGTGGAGTTTTTGAATGCTCTGCCCACCTCCACCAACGCCCTGGAGTGGGGCGCCGCTTTCAGGGAAAGCCTCCGGGCGCTGCTTGGCGATGTGGACCGGGTTTCCATGAACGTCAACTTCAATTGTAATCTTTCGACGTCGGAGAATTATTCCGCCTCGCTCTTCATCACCCAGACTGACAGTACGGGGGATCTGGGACTGGATGTCAATTCCACCCGAATGGACGGGGCCCTATACGAACAGGTGCTGGAGGTCTTCCGCCGCCAGGGCTTCCCGTTTGAAGATTATCATCCGCCCCAATGCTTTGACTATTATTATGGAGGCGATTATCTGGGGACCCTCTGCCTCTGGCGCGAGATAGAACAGGCCCCTATTTCAGAGAAAACGCTGGATTCGGTAAGAACGCTGGAACCGTTCATCATCTTTGCCCTTTCCGATCTCGTGGCCCGGCACCAGGCGGAGAAGCCGATCGACCGCGTGTTCTACGATGCGCTCGGGAATCTGGTAGATGAGGCGGGACTTACTCCTCAGGAACAGCGGATCGTCGTGCTCCAGCTCATGGGACATGCGTACAAGGAAATGGCGGATATTCTCAATGTTTCGATCGACACCGTGAAGAAGCACTTCAAGCAGATTCACCGAAAGACAGGAACGCGGGGACAGGCAGAACTCTTCGCCAAGTATTTCACCTCACGTCTGATCCCGGAGGAACTCTGGGAATCGGCCCGCTGACGCGAATTCAGCCGGAAATCGCCAATCTGATGGAAGGGCCGCGCCTCTCCGCCGGGAGCCCCCATCTCCACCCCCTTCCCCTGCCCGACTCTATCCACCCCCTAAATCAACCTCCCCATCCCCCTTTCGGCCGAGAGACTCCACCCGGCACCACCAATAAGTTTGTCCCCGGTCAATAGTTCCTACCCCTACAGGGTGCCTCAAGGGTCCCCTTACGGCGTGTTCCTCAAAAGTGTACTTGTGCACCGGTAGCTGCAAGTGCTAGTTTCGTATTGTCGAAAATGACCACGGGCCTGAAGCCCCCCCGATAGGAAAGGGAGAAGGTCATGCAACGACAGGACGAATCGGCCCTGAAGCCTCCCGGTGCTCTTGACGGTATAGATCAGAGCACAATATCAAAGAGGGCCAATTCATGAAGAAGTTTCTTTCGTTCTTTGCCATAGCGCTCCTTGCCGCGACAGCCGCGAAGGCTCAGTCCGCAGGCGCTGTGCAGATCGGTTCGATGTCAGTCAGCGTTGAAGTCGGCGCACAGCCCGAGGATGGGGTCTCGTACACCACAACACCGCGCAAGACACGGATTGTGGGCAGCATTTTGATAATGCGCACCTCCGAAGGTCGCACAGAGTACATGTTGAAGGCGTCGGACATCAAGTTCGAGGATGGCGAAACGATCGACGGTGCAACCACCGACGAAATCGTCACCTCGCTTGCCAAAGCAGCAGTCGCCGAGGGTTACAGATACGGGTTCACAAGCTATCCCACTTCCAAGGTGTGGAGCGAGACCTGCATCGAGCGTCGTAACATGGGTGAGTATACCACATTCGGTCCCTGCTCCTCGAACACCGGGTACTGTTCCCGGGATTTCCGGGTGGGTGAATCGCCCGAGATGAATGAGACGACGGTGACGCAGGTAGGTGTATGCCCCGATTGCCCAGGGACATCGTACACCGTCGTAAACACTGTTGAGTGAGTGAGCGCTCGCAACTGAAAGTTGTGCCAGGCCGGCAGGTCCGGTCAAAATCACCGGCCTGGCACATTGGTTGAATGTCGAGTCCAGAAGGTCCAATCTGATCTGACATCAGCCACCTATCTCACCATGCACCAACCCGGTGCTAAACCAATCACCCAAGATCCTACGCTTCGTGAAGAAGGTCCAGTCCAGTGTGGCGGAATCCGCATCATGATTCGGAAAGTCCAGCCGGACATGATGAGCAGTAAGGTCCAGTCCAAATGTGTCCAGTCCAGTGGCACTTGAGGTCCAGAATCACTGAGGTCCAGATAGTGAGGTCCAACACTAGAGGTCCTGTGGCAGTGAGGTCCAGAAACGATGCACGTCCAGAGCATCACACCGAGGTCCAACTTGGTGGCAATCGAGGTCCACGTCGATTAAAGGTCTTTGATAGATAATTGCCGGTGGTCGGAACGGATACTGAGGTCCAAACATATCCGGGAGGAGCACCAGGAAAAGCATCAACGTACAATGTTCGGGGTGGTAAGGTCGCATCCCGCACGTGAGTTCCTTCAAGTGCGATTCCAAGGCAGACGGAGAGGTTACGAGGTCCTTACCCCTTCGCATGCCGGGCAAAAAACTCGGGGGAGCGTTGCCGCCCAGCAACGCTCCCCCCTCCTTCAAATCGACAATGTTGGGGCAACATGAGGTCCAACCTGGTTTTTCCAGGATCATGTTGCCCCTCTTTTTTTTACCCCCATCCAATCATCATTCCCAACCACAATTCCTTTCATGCAGGAACGCAGCGCCTGTTCGGGGTGTTACTGCGGTCACGCATCCCATGCGGATTCCATACGGGAATCGTGCCACGGGCCGTCCCATGTGTCAGCCGCAGCATTCGATGTGTCGCATGCCCCGTCACGAAATGGCGCATGCAGGCATGTCGCATGCCTCCGGGCAGGAGTTGTCACGCGCAACGGCAATGAACATTGCGGATGGTGATTGTGTGGAGACGCGCCGGGAATGATTGCGATCGCTCGGGAAGTCATCAGCTCGAGCCCCCCTCTGTCCCCTTATTGAGGGCCGTAACAAGGCAGGCAGGGAGTGCCCGAGCTGACGAACGCACCCGGACGCACCGTACCCTGATGCGTCCGGAATCCTTCACGCGTGGTGGGCGCTGATAATAGAACAGGAAATGACAGCCCGGGAAGTTCCGAGCCGTAGATCATACTGACATTCCAAAGGTACGTCCGCCCGATTCAAATTTGGGCCGGTAGCGGTTTCAGGCTGGAACAATTCCACGAAAGAGCCCGATGCCCCAGATTCCACCCCCTTTCAGCCTGTTCGACGATACCCGGGCATAGTATTGATTGCCTATCTTGGCCGAATCGCTCGATGGTGAGCCAACGACTCGTCGAATACCCCCGTACCTATGGTGAACCATCCGGTCCAACCGGATGTCGGCTGCCCAGATGCCCATGCATACAGCGCTCGTAGATTTTCTGAATCATGGTGTTCTTCCCTTTGTCGGAAGAACCATCGAGACCGGACGCATTGTGGAATTCTGGCGTGCCACCATTGAAGGCAACCGGCTCCGCGTGGCCCTTCTTACCGGCGAAGCCGGCACTGGCAAGAGCAGGCTTGTCGAGGAAACCATTCCCGTCATCGTCCAGGAGGGGGGAACGGTGGTGCATACGAAACTCTATCCGGAATCCACCGCCTCCATTGCTCCGATGATCGCCCAGGCCCTGCATGTGCTGGCTACCCGCCGCCATCTGAACATTGGCGAGCCTCATGAGGATATCCCGTCCGTCACGGCCGCGCTGCGGCGCCTGGCGCGGCTCCGTCCAACATTGCTCATCATCGAGGATATCCACCTGCTCGGCGGCGAGGCACTCCGCGAATTCTCCCTGCTTCTGGACGGACTTTCCGAAGAGGTGATCTCTCTGCTGGCACTGACACGCCCCGCCGAGCTTCCGGTACGGGGACTGCTGGAGCGTTATCTGGTAGAGGAGATCACGCTCAGGAACCTGGATGCGGACGATCTGGCGGCGCTGTGGAGCAGAGTGTTCGGAACGCCGGCCGATGGCGGGACGACCGATCTGCTGGGCCAGGCATCGCTCGGCAATCCCCTGGCGGTCCGTTCGGCATTGCGCGGCGCGCTGAAATCAGGAACGATCGGCTATGATCCCATGACCGACGTCTGGCGCCCGGAACTCCCCACCCCGGCGCTGCTGCAATCATTCAGGCGTAGCGTCGATCTGCTGTCGGAGGGGATGGCGGCACATCTGAACGATGCGGAGCGCGAAGGAGCGGCCACGCTCGCACGGCTCGGCGAGATATTCTCGCGCGAGGCCGCGCTCACGCTCCTTCCCGACGCGGGCAGGCTTCTGGAGGCTCTGATCTTCAAGGGAATCGTCTCCACCTCTCTCACCCACGCTCCACCGCTGACGGGGGCGGCAGGCATTCATCCGCCACTGGCGTTCACGCACACGCTTCTGCATGATCACCTCGTAGGTCAGAGTCGCGCCGATTCCACCAATCTCCTCCGCGTCATCGCCTCCGATGTCCCTCTCTATTCTCTGCTGCCGTTCGAACTGCTGGCACGCGATCCACTGCTCCCCATTGCCCCGCGCAGGGAGGCCCGCCGCGCAATCGCCCATACCCTGGCCGTCGCCCGGGCGCTGGATGCCAGCCCGGACTGGAATCTGGGAATGAAGCTGTGGGAGACGGCCGAAGTCATCATGGAAGCCTACCGGGACACCTGGAGCCCGAAGGAACTGGAGACCCTGCGCGCGGAACTTCTGGTTGCGCGCCTGATACTCCTGCGCCGGTCGAGCGATCATGACGAGTATGAACATTTCGCCCGATCCCTGGCGGCCCTCACCGATGAGCCCACGCCGCCGCATCTCCGCGAATACCGGCTCATGGCCTTCTCCTTTCTCCACGCGCTCGACCGCCGCAGCAGCCCCGAGCGCTGCCGCGATACGTGGAACAGGGCGCAGGGCTTCCTGGCGCGCCATCCCAAACTCCGGTTCGGCACCGGCTGCCTCATGTACATGGATTCGGCGGCTCGTTCCATGCTGTATACGGAAGAGCACGATATCCTGCGCCGCATCGACGAACTGCTGACCGACTGGATGAACCGCCCGGAGGCGACGGGGGATTTCCGCCATGAAGCCCGCCACATCATTGTCTTCCACTGCCTGGAACTTTTCTCCACCGAGGAGGAACTGGAGCGCAGGCTACGGCAGATGGCCGAACTGGAGCCGCATGTGGACCAGAGCAAGAGGATGAGCTTCCTCATCTCGAAGATCGTCCTGCTCTGTTCAATCGGGCAGATGGAGGAGACGATCAGAACAGCCGACCAGGCTCTGCCGCAGTTCAGGAAGCAGAATCTGACGAACAACTTCTATTTCGGCTCGCTGGCACGGAGCTTCGCGCTCGGTGCGCTGGGCGCTCCGATGGAGGAGATCGAGGATGAATTGATGCGCCTGTGCAGGATGGCACCGTATGACATCCGCAATTTTTCGCTCTTCGCACAGATGACGCTGGCTGAAATAGGATTGCTGCGCAATGACAACGACTGGCTGAACGACAAGATGGAACGCTATCGCGATATGCTTCCAAATCTGAGCCCCGAGGCGCAGGTCATCCTGAGGCTTGAACGCGGGCTCCCGCTGGATCGCATCCGGGAAATTGCGGAGGCCGCCGCGGAATCGTTCCGGCCGATGCTCGATCTCCTTCTCGCGGATTCCCTCCCGGACCGGGAGAAGATCGTTCGTATTGCAGGCGAAGCGCTCCAACGGCCATTGCTGCGGCTGAACGACCTTATCGAACGCCGCGCGATTCTGGCGATCATCGGCGAGATCGCCCGCAGGCTGAACGACATCACGATATTGAACGAGCTCCGTCCGGCCATCCACGATGCTCTTGACCGGGCGCTTGCATGGCTCGCCGACCGCGGACTGCATCCCTACATGCCACCCCTTCCGAACCTGTACGCGGCATACTTCAGCGATCGGGAGCTGGCCGACTGGCGCTCCCGAACGAAAGACCTGGCCGGCAGGACAAAGCCCGCCGAACAGAAGCCTGGAAATGAAGGCGGTATTCGCCTGACGATGCTGGGAATGGTGGAGATACACATGCCCGACGGGCGGGCGATTCCCGTACGCGGCTCGCGGCTGCGGACGCTTCTGGGATTGCTGGTGGCCGACAGAATGCTCGATGCGCCGCTGGAGCACCGGGAGTTCAGCGCGATCGCCTCCGGCAGCGAGCTCGATCCGGACCGGGCGCGCAAGACGCTCAACGGCATCGTCTTCCGGCTGCGCGAGGTTATCGGTCACGATGCGATAGACACGGCGGCGGAAACGCCGCGGCTGAATCTGGATCTGGTGGCGGTCGATCTCCTGGATGCGTATACGGCGCTCCGTGAGGCGGAGGAGGCCCTGCGCGAGGGCTCGCTGCTGCGAGCGCACGATCATATGGCACATGCGCTCGCCGTCGTCCGCGGAGAGGTCCCATTTCCGAACCTCTATGAGAATTTCTTTGAAGCCGCCCGCGAGGATTTCGAGAATGCTCTCCGCCGGGGACTGATCCGTGTCGCAAAACGGCTGCTGAGCGAGGGAGATCCAACCAGCGCCGAGGAGCTGCTTCGGCAGGGATTTGCAGTCATGGAGGAGGATGAGGAACTTGCGGACCTGCTCCGCAGGGCGCTTATGCTGCTCGGCAAGCGCGCGGAGGCCGAACGAATCAGGCTGCGCCTGAACCTGGATGCCTGATGCCGACGGGAAGCGGCGCAGCTTCATGCGAAAAGCCGGCGCGGCATCCCTCTCTGCCTGGCTCAACCGGATATCATTCCGGCCGGGCCGGTTACGGCGCTGCGAATAAAATGCCCCGGTACGGATTTCCGGAAATCCGCCCGCATGCAATCGAAGCGAAATCGAACATTCCGTCCGATTTCATTTTTCATAGTTCGGCCTTCCTTTGCCCATGAATTTCCTTCGGATTTTCCCATATTCGCCGGATGCCCGTACTTCTCTACAATAGCGACGACACGGAATTTATTTCAGCCGATTTCCAGGAGTCGGTCCTGACCGCCGCCCGCAGCAGAAAATTACACCGTCACCTTTTCATACTCCCCACGGCGCGGCTGGTCAGGGAAACCGAACGCCACCTTACATCGGAGCATTACCGGATCACGAAACGACCTATCGAACGGCTTCCGGTCTACACGCTGGGAGAATTCATCCGGGAATTCTATGGTCGGCTGGAGCCAGGCCGGCGCGATATCACACCGGAAATCCAGCTTGTGCTGATGGAACTTGCGATGAAGCGTGTGGAATTGAATTATTATACGCGCGAGGGGAGAGATCCATCGCACGGCGTCGTGGAGAGGCTCGCGCGCGTCATCAACGGCGTGCGAGCCGATGGCATCATGCCGTCCGACTTTGCGTCCGATATCGAATATGCGCGCGCCAATGCGGACGACCCCCGTTTCGACACGGTGAAGCTGCAGGATCTGTACAATATCTACAGCGGATATCTCCGCCTGCTGAATGTGAACTGGATCGATTATGCGGGAAGGATGGCGGCGCTGAATACGAGGCTTGTGCAGGATCGGAACGCGACATTCCGGGGGGCATTCCCGGATATCACATCCGTACTGGTTCATGGATTTCATGAATTCACCGAACCGGAGCTTGCGCTTCTGCAGCAGCTCGGCTATGTGCACGATCTGAACGTCTGGATCTACTTCGACTATGCCGCCGAAAACGGCCCGCTTTACGGCAATTTCGAGGAGGCGCATCGCAGACTCGTCGTGGCGGGCTATCGCTCGAAAGATCTCGACCCGCTCGCCACCGGCATCCGGGAGGAGGAGCGCAGGCCCTTCCGCCATCATATGCGCAGGAATCTCTTCCGCACCGACGACCGCATCGGCAATTCCTCCTTCGATGACAGCATCAATGTCTACGGATTCTTCAATCGCGAGGAGGAGGCGCAGGGGATCGCCGCACTCGTGAAATCGCTGGTGATCGATGAAGGATATCTGCCGGAACGGATCTGCATCACGACGTACGACCTGGGACGCTATGCGGAGCTGTTCCGGGAGCAACTGGCGGCGCATGGCATCCCCGCAAACATAACCGCACCGTTCGCTCTCGACAGGAATTCGCTGACCACAGCGCTGCTGGCCGCACTCGCGATCCCTGCGAACAACTATGACCGCCGCGACGTCGTCCGGGCCGTCACATCCCCCTATCTCTTCTTCGGCAGCCAGGTGGACGCCGCTGCGCTGACCGAGGCGTCGGCAAGGCTCCGTATCCGCCGGGGACGGGGTGCGTGGCTGCGCCGCATACGGCAGCGGATCGATTTCCTGCTTCCGCGTCTCGCCTCCGTGACCGACGAGGACGACAGACGTTCGATAGAGCTGGAGCTGGAGACATTGAACCGCGCGGCGCAGAGTATGAACGCGCTTGCCGATACGCTTGCTGACTTCGACCGGCGGATGACTCCCGCCGAGTTCCATACGGCATTCAAGCGGCTGGTGGCGATCCTCCGGACGCCCGGAAACATCCTCCGGCTCCGTCATGACCTCGACGCCCGGACCCGCACCCCCCAGGACTGGCAGCGCGTCCACGACGAGATGGAACGGGACACGCGGGCGCTGAGCACGTTTTTCCGGCTGCTGGAGGAGATGACCGAATTCTTCGAGATCGAATACGGTCCGAAGGCGAAAGAGCGCTCAGAGAGCCTCCAGGATGTCTCCACGGAGGACGAGGGAGCGGACGATGGAAGATTCCCGCTCGACTTCTACATCGAGCAGCTCCGGATGGCCGCACTCCGGACGCACTACCGCCTCCGGGAGAAACATGATTACGGTGTGCTGGCGGCCCCAACGCCGGCGCTGCGCGGTCTGGGGTTCGACGTGGTGATCGTCTGCGGTCTCGTGGATGGTGAATTCCCGAGCGCCTACATCCCCGAGAATTTCCTCGGTCGGCCGCTCCCCAATGCCCAGGAACGCCAACTCCGGCGGGAACGCATGGAGTTCTACGGCGCCATCACCAGCTCCAGCTCGCGGCTTATACTCACCTATCCCCG
>Ga0206102_1000364_pt1 | contig 14900 bp, 16 predicted proteins | sample 1B1Ametagenome_FD_148645 | JGI IMG/M metagenome (GOLD analysis project Ga0206102, IMG submission 148645) | Enriched microbial communities from leaf-cutter ant dump, University of Wisconsin, Madison, United States - 1B1A | ecosystem: Environmental > Terrestrial > Nest > Insects nest > Nest dump... | reverse complement strand
TTTTTTTTTTTTTTTTTTTTTTTTTAATTTTTTTTTTTTTTAAAAAATTTAACTAAAAATAAAAAAAAGAAATTTTTTTTTGTATCTAAAATTTTAAAAAATAAAAAATTATTTTCTAAAAAAAAATTATAAAAACAACAATTAAAAATATAATTATAATTAAATAAATTATTAAATCATGTTTTAGTAAAAAAATTACTATTAAAATAAATTAAATAATTGTTATTAATAGTATATTTACAAAATAAGTAAAAAATATTATAACACTTTAAAAATCTATATTTACATTCAAATATAAAATTATATGTGTAAAAAATATTGTCGTTATAAATTAAACCTAACTGCAAATTATTATTAATATTTTTACATAGTGGGTGCGAACCAAAGAACGGTGTAATGTGTATTTTATCTTTTTTAATTCTAAAATCAAATTTGAAATTTAATAAAATAATATTTAAAACATTATTATTGGTAATACATGGTATTATCTTGTATAAAAACCATATAATATTAAATATAAATTAAAATTTATATTTATAAAAACAAATAACTTTAAAAAAACTACAATAAAATTAATAAGATTTTTTATTGCATTACATATTGTGTAAATTATAGTTATTTATTTTTTCACCATTTTGATCTATTAGTTTTAAAAAAACCAAAATAAGATCATTTTCTGAAAAGAGGCCTCCATATTAAAAAAAAATTTTTGTAAAATTTATTAAACAATATTGAAAGAGTTTCAATAAATTCAATAAAACTAAAATGTAGTAAAAAATGTACAAATCTTTTTAAATGTGCATAAGCTAAAGTAAAAAAAATAGAAAAAGATTTAAAAATTAAAAAAAAAAAATTATATAAAATATCTTTATTATTATTAAATGATTCTTTTCAAGAAATTACAGAATAATTTATTAAAAATAAAGAAAAAAAAGAATAATAAAAAAAATAAGGATTGTCAAAAATACCACTATCAATGATATCCCAAAAAAATGGACAAACCTCAAAAGTAAATCCTATATATAATCATGTTAGTAAAAACACAACCATTGTCCAAAATTGGATTTGAACCAATGACCTTCAGGTTTTCAGCCTGACGCTCTACCGCTGAGCTATTTGAACTTTAAATAGATCAATAATAACAAAAATTATAAAAATAAAACTAAATAGGATAAATTTATTAAAATAAAAATAAATCAAATATATATAAAATGTTTTCAATTTAATTGTGTAGCTTGATCAAATCTATAACGTGGTAATGTACCTCTAACAGCAATAGCAAAAATACATGTCAATAAAGTTTTAAAAATTAAAATTATATAAGGCATTCATTGATTAAATAAAATAAATTGCACCTGCTGCAATAAAAGACATGAAAACAAAAGTTTCAATTAAAGCATAACCCATTAAAGTTGTGTTAAAAAGATTTTCAGATTCTTCTGGATTTCTTGAAACTGCTAAGTTATAACTAGCAAATAAAATACCAGTACCTAATGCACCTAATGCAATTGGTAACATACAACCACCTAATACTAATGTTTTAGCAACTAATACTAATAACATGTTATTTAACAATTAATTGTGTTTATTTAAAAATTTAAACACAGTTTTATAAATATTTAATTTTTTAAACCAGACTTCTGTTTCTTTTGTGTTAAAAACAATATTAATTAACGTAAAAAATATTCTTTGTGAATATTTATTATATTTGTAAAAATTTATATTTAAATAAAACATCTTTAACAAATACCTTACTCTTTTTTGTTTATTTATATGTATAATTTTATAATCGTATTTTTTATTATATTTTTTTTGAAGTTTTTTATTTAATTTTTTAATTTTTAAATCAAAAATATATTCTAATTCTTTAAGAGGATCATTTAATAAATTTTCAAACTTATAATAGTAATCTTTTGTATCTAATAATTCCAACACATAATTGTAATTTGGATAATTTTCATAAAAAGATATATCAGAAATTAATTTTAAATAAAAATTTTCTAAAAATAGATTATAATGTTTTAATAAATTTAACTTCAAACCATTTTTAGTTCATATATTCAATAATTGATTATTCAAATTAATGTTTTTATACCTTCGTATAGAATCAAATCTTGAATCTAATTTGATATTTTTTTTTGTCTTTTTAAAAAATTGTTTTTTTTTAATTAAATTTAAAGTATAAAAATACATTGTATAATTAATAGAATTAAAATAATTAAAATTATTTTTATAAGATGATTTTATTAAATATTTCAAATTCTACAAAATTAATTTTAATTAAATTATAAATAATTACATTATAGAAATAAACAATAATATTATAAATATTAAAGAATTTATTACAGTGCTATATGCAAAAAAAGTTTTTAAAATATTAATGTCAAACATTAAAGTTATAATATATAATAAACCAAAAATTATAAAAATAAATAAAAAAAATCAGATAAAAACTTTAAATGTGTTTATATAATAAAAAATTATTAAAACAAAATATAAAAAAAAACTTATAAAATAATAAATTGTATAAAATAATATAGAAATAAAAGGAATACCCTTATAAACTTCTATTTTAAATAAGTGTGATGGTGTAAAACCTATTTTAAAAAACATACCAATTATAAAAATAAAATATAAAAAAAAATAAAAATAAAAATTATTATTATAAATTATATTTAAATTGAATTTATTCAAAATATTAATCATCAACCATTCTGATGTACCAGATAACAATAAAATATTAAAAACACTTATAAAAAGTATTATTGAACTAAAAAAATTCACTCAATATTGAAAAAATAACATATTTATATAATAACGTGGTGAATTTTTTAAAAATTTATTTTTATCATTTTCTTTTAATGATTTAAAAAAATATTTAGAAACTGAAAATTTATATAAAATTAGAATTGAGTTGATCTCTAATAAAAATATAAATGTATACATAGTATTTGATATATACATTAAAGGTATAAAAATACTTAAATTAAATAAAGCAAAGAAATAGTCAATATTAAAATTGATGTTTTTATTTTTATAAAATTTAATAATACTTATCATTAAAATGTTAATAAAAAAAACTAAAGTCATTACATTTATTAAAAAATTATTTAATTTTAAATGATTAAACCAATAAATTAAAAAATCAAATTTAAAAAAAAATAAATATAAAAGTACATATATAAATATCATATTAAAAAAAATAGTAAAAAAATTATAATTAATTTTTTTTAAAAACTTTGAATTTTTTAAAATATCAACAGCATTTGGACTTATCCTAACAAAATAAAAATTATTTTTAATAAAAAAATGTCACAAAGATATTATTAAAACAATAAACGGTGTTAGTATAACATAGTTTAAAAAAGAAAAATTTAACAAAATAAAAATAAAATTAGTTAGGGTTTTTAAAAAAAGTGCACTTATAAAAATTGTTCAAATATTGGTATTTATAATAAATATTCATATTATTATATGAGTAGAAAAAGATTTGAGATAAAACTGAAAAATAAATAATTTTAACCAAATTATTAATGGTGAATGAATATAAAGGATAATCTATAAAAGAATCGTTATAATTAAATGGTATTATAGCCGATACACTACAATCAAAATCTATAAAAGATTTATAAAAATTAATATAATAATTAAAATCAGATATAAATAATAAATTTATTTTGTTATAATAACAAAATTTAAAAAAAAAATAAGATCAATTCTTTCGTGTAAAATACACAGGTTTTAAAAAAAAAAAATTTTTATATAAAAATAAAGTATTTAAACCAAAAATATATTTATACAATGGGTAAATATAAGAATAATTACTATCTAATATTAGAAAATTTTTTTTCTTTAAATTAAAATTAAAAAAAAATGATATAAAATTCTTATTAAAAAAATAAACGTAATATAAATTGGAGTTAATATGAATATTCATTTTAAAAAAATTTTTATTAAAATTAAATAAATATTTATTTAAATATATTGATAATTTAATATTAAAATAATATTTATTATTTAAAAAATTATTTTTATAAATAGCATTTTTATTGTATAATTTATTAAAGTTAAAAGTGTGTAAAAAATAATATAAAAAATAAAAATTTTTTTTATAATAGGGGTTATAGTATTGGTAATTGTTATTCATCATAAAAAAATTTTGTTTTAAAATTAATTTTAAAAAATTATGGGATGAATTAGATTCGAACTAATGATGGGACAACCCAATAGGTTTACAGCCTACCGCTTTAACCACTCAGCCACCACCCCTTATATTTGTGGTAGGAATCGAACCTACACCCCAAAGGACAAGATTTTAAGTCTTGCGCGTATACCTAATTTCGCCACACAAATTAAAAAAGCCGTTTAAAGGAGTCGAACCTTTAAGAACATGGGGAATGAGCCCACACTGGACGCCAACCGAACGGCAAAATAAAAATAAAAAAAATTAAAATCTACAGGGCTTTCACCAACTATGGCAAATTTTTCCAAATTTTTTCGATTTTATAAAAAAAAACTAAAACTAAATTGATTGCTCACCGCTACAATTTTTCTCAATTGATTTTTTTAAATTTAACTACTAAGATGTTTCAGTTCGTTAAATTTAACATTAAAAAAAACCTATCCATCGTAAATAAATATATCTAACAAAATAATATTTAAAAATAGGTATCGTAATTAAATTTACGTTAAATTTTTAAACTCCAGGCATCCTCTTAATGCATTAAGTATTTAAATACTAACCAAATTAAATTTAAACAAAAAAATAAATTCCAACAGTATTTAAATATTAATATTAAAAATCTCTTCCCTCAACTTTTAAAAGTATGTCAGAAAATAATATACAAACGTATATTATTAATATAAAAATATTAAAGAAGATTCTTAAATAAATTAACTTTAAAAAAATATTATTAAAAAATAAAACAACGACGTTTCTAACTTAAATAGCTTTCAGTTTTTATCGTCTATCAGCGTAACTATACAACATGCTGTTTATTACAACAATTGTTTATCAGAGGCTAATTCTTCCCGGTCCTCTCGTACTGAGGTAAATTGATGTTTATTTTTTAAAAGTACAATAGATAGGGACCAAACTGTCTCACGACGTTTTGAACCCAACTCACGTAACACTTTAATCGGCGAACAGCCGAACCTTTGGCAGATTGTGCACCACCTGGATGTGATGAGTCGACATCGAGGTGCCAAACAAACCCATCGATAGGAACTCTCAAGATTCATCAGCCTGTTATCCCTAGCGTACCTTTAATCCGTTGATCGATAACTATTCCTTAAAAAATTATCGGGTCAATATAATAGGCGCAAACCCTTAATATATTTGTAAATACATTAATCAGATTTTATAAATTTATTTTAATATCCTGAAAGAATAAATTCTTTCTACATAAAATCTTGTACATACCTTCGTTACTATTTAGAAGGTGACCGCCCCAGTCAAACTACCTAGCTTCCATTTTTTAGAAAAAACTATATTAAATCTAAATTAAAATTTTTAAAATCCAAATGGTTTTCCATAATCGGCAATGCCTCCCATATATCTATATAGATTATAAAATATTTTATTAAAAGCTTGCAGTAAAGGTGCATAGGGTCTTTCCGTCTAGTTGTACTTAACCGCATCTTCACGGTTATTTCAATTTCATGGAGATAATTTTAGAGACAGCGGAGCAGTCGTTACACCATTCATGCGGGACGGAACTTACCCGCCAAGGAATTTCGCTACCTTAGGACCGTCAGGGTTACGGCCGCCGTTTACTGGGATTTATAATAAAAGCGTAAACCTTTATCTGTTCATCTTGCAGCACTGGGCAGGTGTCAGATTTTATACTTCATTTTTCAATTTAGCAAAATCTTATGTTTTTGTTAAACAGTCGCTACTCCCTATTTTATGACACTGCTGGGGAACAGTACTTTTTATCCCAAAGTTACAAAGTCATTTTGCCGAGTTCCTTTAAAATTATTACCTCCTACGCTTTCACTTACTAATTAGTTCACATGTGTTTGAGTTAGTACGGTTAAAAATCTGAATTTTTTCCTGGCTATAGAACCAAATTATTGTTGTAAATAATTTAAACAACAATAATTCATTTGAATAAAAAAAAAAAAGGTACTATAACATTTTTTCAGATAAATAGATTAACAAAACCCTTCAACATATTTCAATAATCATTTTTGTTTAAGGGGCCGATTCACACCAAGTAAGATGATCAAAACAAAGCAACCCGTGAACTTAAAGCGATAATGATTCACACATTATGTCTATTACTCATACTAGCATTTATAATTTTGATATCTTCAATAAATTTTTCAATTTATCTTCAACAATATACAAAACATTCCGCTACCATCCATAAAATTATGGATTTGTTGTTTCAGTGTATTACAAATTTTTCTAAATTTCTGATACAAAAACAAATTATTAATTATTCAATATAATGTTAAATACCAGTGAGCTGTTACGCTTTCATTATAGGATGGCTGCTTCCAAGCCCACCTCCTGGCACTAGTAATGTATTCATATTCTTATACTTAGTAATACTTTTAAACTTTAACAAACAATCTAGGCTGTTTCCATTTCGATTACTGACCTTCGCGCCAACAATCTGATTAGCAAAAAATTTTTAATAAAATTAGAAGATTTTTAAAATCAAGTAATAACTTAATTACCCAAATTCAAAATTACTCAACCTTTATCAAAACAAATATGCCATCCCTACTTAAATAGGTTTCGCGGAAAACCAGCTATTACAAAGTTTGATTAGCCTTTCACCCCTAATTACAACTCATCCCAAAATATTGCAACATTTACGAGTTCAGTCTTCCAGCCTACAAAAAGAGATCTTTCAACCTGGTCATAATTAGATCACTTTGTTTCGGGTCTTATTAGGATAACTTATATTTTTTTTCAATACGCCTTTTTTTTTAAAAAAAAATTAGCTTGCTATCTTAATAAACTAGCTAGTCCATTATACAAAAGGTACGATAAAACACAAAGCTTTATCTGATAAATTGCATTAAGTTTCAGAATTTTTTTCAAATTATTATAAATTCTTTTCACCTTTCTTTCACAATACTTATTTTCTATCGAGTTTAAAAAAAAAAGTTTTTGAAAAAGGTTTTTCAATATTCATTCTCAATAAGTATTGAGAATTACTAAAATTTAACTATATCAAATAAATTAAAAAACCATTTTTTTATTTCAAACATATTAAATAAAAATTTATATTATATTTTCTAAAAAAATTAATTAAAGTATAATTTAATACAGGTTTATTAAAAAATAACCTTTTAATACAAAATTTTGTTTCTAACAAAAATTTTTTGTTTTTTAAAATAGTTTTTAAAATATATAAATCTGTATAAATAATAAAATTTGATGATATATAAAAAAAAACACCAAAATAATTTATATAAATTTTGCTTAAATTATCTGCATACGTTTCACATTCAAAATCTCTAAAAGTATGTAAATCATAAAAAAAAACTGATTCATTTATATTTTTATAATAAATTTTATAAACATTATAAAAATTAAATTTTTTTTCAACCATTTAATTAAAAAATATTAAATATTAAAAAAATTAATAATGTGTTATTTTTTGAAAAGATTTTTTACTTAAAAAAAACAATAAAAACGGATTAAAAGAAAACAAAGTTTTAAATGAATTTTTATAAGTAATATTATCATATAAATAAAAAAATAAATTTAACGAAATAATAAAAAAAATTGAATGTATTGTATTATTATTATAATTAAAGTTATAATTAAAAAAATTAGATTCATTCTTTAACGATCGATCTTTAAAATTGAATGGTTTAATATATCTATTAAAAATAAACATTGATTAAAAATAAATTTATATTTTATTTTTTTAAAAAAAAATTTTTTATAAAAAAACTAAAAAAAATTTTAGATTGATGTTGTTGTACTATATTAGATTCAAATCAAATATAAAATTTTTTTATATTTTTTAAAAAATATAAAATTTCTGATATGTTATTAAAATGTATTTGTTCTAAATTAAAATTAATAGTATATAATATAGAATACCTGTTTAAAATAAATTGATGTCTCGATAACTTATGCCTATAAGGAGCTCTTAAAACTGTAAAAAATTTTCTATAAAAAGGTTTAACAAAAATAGTAGTATTAAAACAATTATTGTTAGAATATTTTAATAATAATAAAAATAAAAAAAAATTCCTTGAAATTATTTTTGAATTATTTTTATTTTTAAAAAGTCTATAATTTTTAAAGTTTAAAAAATTAGATGGTTTAAAGTTTGTTGTATATGATATAGATATTTTAAAATTCTTATTATTCAATTTAAAAAAAATTAATTTTTATTAAAAAATAACTAGTCTAATAATAAATATTTATCAAAATATTTTGTAGGATTATTTAATTTAAAAGGGTTTTTATAAAAATTACTTTTTTTAGTTATCAAAATAATTTTAAAATTTAATTTTTTATTGATTTTTTTGGTAATATTTAAAAGTTTATAAAAAGATATACCAAAAAATTCAAATAAAATTGTATTTTTATATACCTTTATTATTTTTCTTTCGACAAGACCTTTACCTTTACCCATTCTTGAATTTTTAGATTTACACTGTATAACATGGTTAGCAGATAAACTATATCAAACTTTTTTGAAGTTTTCAGGTGTATGTTTAGATTTTCTAAAAAGAATTTTTATATATTTTTTAATAAAATTTAATTGTACAAATTCTAACCTACCTTCTCTAGAAGTTAAAAATCCAAATTCACCAAATTTTAATTTATAATTATAATAATAAGAATGTCTATATCTTTTTTTTTGTAATTTAATATTATCGCTATGTTTAAATATTAAAAAAACATTTCTTTACTTCACTTTATTTAATTTATTAAAAACTTAAATAATTGTGTATTAAATATTGAATTTTGTATTTTAAAAAAAAAATTAAAACAATATTACTTGATAGACAGTAATAGGAATCGAACCTATTTATATAGCTTATGAGACTATCGTTTTACCATTAAACTATACTATCTAATACCTGTCTAACATAAGTATAAATGGTAACTAAATAGTATAATAGTATAAATAATAAAAAAAAATAAACAAATATTGCTATATCATAAATACATTATAATATTGTAATTACAAATAAAAATATTAAATAAAATAATATATTAATATTGTAAAACAACAATAATACAGTATTATCTAAATTATAAAAAATATAAGAATTATTGTTAACAATTATATTATTAGTGTAAATTTCTTTTAAGAAGTACAAATTATTTTTATTTAACATAAAGTAAAAACTATTCAAATTAAAATTTGATATTGAAATATAATTAAATATATAATTATTATGATTGTTGTATAAAAAATAATTAGAGTTAATTAAGTAATTATTGTAAATAAAATTATAATCATCTACACTTAAATATAATTGAATCCAATTATATTGTGTGTGTAATATAAAATATATAAAAAATAAATGCGAAATAGTATATTTTATGTTATAAAACCTATAAGTTTTGTATAAACTTAATAAAGAAATAAAAAATAAAATACTTAAAAAATTAATATAATTTTTATAAAAATAAAAAAAAATCATATATAATATTAATAGCTTTATAACAAATTTATTTTTAAATTCATACAATAAATACATATATAATAATAATGATAACATAATTTTTATATATTTAGTTATATCTATAAATTGGTAATTTAAATATATTACTATAAATATATTAAAAAAAAAGTATATAATAAATATGTAATTAATAAATTTAAAAAAAAATAATAAAATAGAAAATATTTTTTTAAAAAATTGAAATTTTTTAAAAAAATTAAAAGAAGCTGTATAAATAAATAAAATTAAAAAAAAAAATATATAAATCAAATAATTATTAAAATTATTTAGAATTGTGAATGAGTTGAATGAATGTATAGAATTTAAAACATCCATCCTAACAAGAAGAAAAAAACAACACAAATAAAATATTACAATTTTGGAAGTGACAAATAAAATGTTATATAATTTAAATAAATTATTATGAATAAAAAATAATATAATTATAAAAAATATTAAGGCTATAATTTCTACAAAGTCCCAATTCCATCAACCACCTCAATTCAGTTCTTGTTGAGCTCACCAACCACCTAAAAAAAGGGCTGAAAAACTACACACTAACATAATTGTTATGTTTTTATTAAAAATAAAAATAACATAATTAATTTTATAAAAATTATTTTTTAAAATCAAAAAATTAATAATTAATAAAAAATAAGTTATATATATTAAAATAGGGTGTATTAAAACAACACCATTAATTAAACTAGTATTTACTATATAATTGTACAATAAAAATATATTAAAATATGATGAGTGCAACTGGTATATAAAAATATTTAAAAAATATATAAACATTATATATAAATAATAAAATACTGATAAACCAGTTTGATTATAATTACATAAAATAATTATATATAATAATATAATGAAAAAAAATATTAAACTTTTATTATTATTATTCAGTATCTCTACTAAAAATCAAAAATTATTTTCATAAAAATTTAATTTTAAATTAAAAAAATTAAAAAATATAAATATAAATGTTATAATTAAAAAATTAATAAATGATAATTTAAATTTAAACACATTATTATTTAAAATTAAAAAATTTAAAAAAATTAAACTATATAATATAAATTAATTAAGTAGCTTTATTTAAATTTTAATTATTTATTAAAGTATTTTTTTCTAAAATTTTTTTTTAAAGATCTGATTTTTTTAAAATTTTTTTTATTATAAGATACTACAGGTGTAAATATAAAATACGCATCTGTGTATTTTTTGAGTATATCTTTAAAAAATATTAAAATTTTAAAAAATGATGATTTAGTGCTTTTTATTTGTATTATTAATTTATGAAAATTTTCATTTTTTTTATATGTTTTTAATATAGATTTTATCATTATATTAATAATTTTAATACTTTTTTTATTTTTTTTATTAATTATTTCTAATTTTTTAGTGATTATACCTGGAGTAATACTTGACACCAAATTATTTTTATAACTGTACGTTATATTCAATTTTTTTTTTAAAAAATTGAAAGTTAAAATATTATGGTAAATGAATCTTTTAAAAAAATTTTTTTTTATAGTATATTTTCTATTGAATTTATACATATAATAAAATACATGTTTAATGTGACAACCTATTTTTAAAATGTTACTAAAATTTCGATTAAACGTCAAAACATTTAGATAAAAAAAAAAATCTTTTATAAATTCATTAAAATATTTTGATCATCTTTTTGATTTGTGTTCTAAAACTCTTTTATCATTTGATATATTAGTTGGATCTAATTCATAAAAAATGACATATTCTTCATCTATAAAAAAAATTTCATTCCTTTCTAACATACCTATAAAAAAATCATTTTTATTTTTATCATTATCTAATAACTCTAAATTATGTACTATATAAATAAGATTTCAGTAAATTTAGTAAATAATGATATTAATCATAAATTTAAAAAAATCAATACTAATTGATTATTCTTGAATGAATTAATTTAAATACTTAAATTATTTTATTTTTTATAAATTTTATTAATACTATAGTATTAATATTGTCAGTTTAAAGCATTCATTTGTCAGTCATATACTAAAGATAGTATAATTAATACTATAAAAATAACAATTAAAAAAAAATTAATTAAAAAAATAATATGAAAATTAAAAAAAGCTGGTATTAATAAAGTAAATTCAATATCATACAATATTAAAAATACGCATATCATTGAAAAATTAAAATTAATTTGAATATTTACATCAGATGTACTTTTAAAACCACACTCATAAAAATTTTTTTTTGAAAAATGGTTTTTTTTTTTATAAAAAAATTCACCTGCTCATGTTAATAGTCAAAAAATTAAACAAAATAATAAAATATTTTGTATTAAAAATAAAATTACTACATCACCCAAACTTAAAAAGAAAATTTTTTTTTATTAATAATTAATATTTTCAAATGTACCTGTTTAAATATAAATTGCTATTATTATAAATATCATATATTTTATTTTCATTTTCCAAATCTGTAAATTCTAATTTGTTATTTATATTTTTAAATATAATTATTAATAATATACCTAAACCATACTCCAAACCAGCTAACCCTAAAATAAAAATACTAGATGAAAGTAAAGTTATATCATCATTAATCGCACCTAAAACTAAAACATAGCAATATATTATTACTCACGTTAATTCTGAATAAAATAATAATCTTAAAAAATTATTTATATTGGAAATAAAAGATACAAAACTAAATCAAAATAAAAAAGATCAAAAATTAATTCATGATTGCACTGAATGTGTAATTAAAATAAATAAATTAAAATAAATAAATTAAAATAAATAAAATTTTTCTTTAAAAAAAAAATTATGAATGAAAAAATGAATTTTGAGACAAAAAATTATAAATAAATAAATAATAGTTCATATTGTCATAAATAAAACAAAAATTACTACAATTATTAATAATTAAATACAAATCTATCATTTTCTATTCAATTTTAAAGCTATTAATTGTTTTTTTAAAACATTTGGATTAGATTTATTCTCTTTAATATTTTTAAAAAAACTCAATTTATTAAAAATAAAATAAAAATATAGCTCTAATCAATAAGGTCTTCTAAGTGAAGTTATACCTAAATACAAAAATACATACATATAAGCAGATAACATACCAACATTACCACCCAATCTATTATAAAATCTACCGTAAGGTAAAAATGTATTTGTATACAAAGCGCACATAATAAACATAGTGTAAGTTGTTTGAAACAATAAGTTCAACTCAATATTTAAGTATGATTGTTTATAAAATTTTTTCTGTTTAACTCTATTTATAGTAAATAACAATCTTCTTTTATAATAAAGACCATGTTCATTTAAACCATGTAATGTTGGTTGATGAAATAGTGCAAAAAATAAATAAACTAAACCAAAAATACCTGTTTTGTGATGTGGACACACAATTAACCATGCCATAAACGGTCTAAAATACCAATGTGGAGCTACACCATAAAATCTTACATCAGAAATTAAACCAATATCACCTCACATAAAAATTTCATATGAAAGTGCTTCAGGCTCTGGATATAAATACCAACAAATAATATTCAAAACAAAAATAGCCTCTAAAAAAGTACCTAATTCATTAGATAACGCTTCATCTCATCAAGACATTTCAGTCTCTAAACCATCATACATAGCTTCATTTTTCCAATCATAATGCATATCAATACCATGTAAAACACCCAAATATGCCATATAAAATGCGGATAAATAATGAGCATATGCTAATCTTATTAAAGTATCTGTATTTAAATTTTTATCTGTAAAAATTCACCAATAAACTTTACCATGAAACAAAAAAAATGTATGAACAATATTAGCACCGATTGTTAAAGTAATCTCACTTAAATGTGTACAACATAAAACTAAACCGAAAAAAGTTACAGCTTGTAAGATTAAAAATGTAAAAACACCGCTTTTTCAAGCTATTTCATGTTCGTATTCAAAAGCATTTATGTATAATTTTCTAAAAAGATGCATTCATGAAAAAATAAACAACAAATCCACACCTCTTTCATGAAGTCAAAAAAAATCATCAGTATATAAATCTTCTAAATCTTCTTCATCTCTTACAATTGGTACAATCATAGATTCTGGAACTAAACTAAATGATAACATAGTACCACTTATTAATTGAGAAAAAACAACCAATATTATAAAAAATCCAAATAAAGAATGTACATCATGAAAAGCTGTAGTAAGCACAGCAAAATACTTAATTAAATTTCCGATACTTAAATTAAAATAATTTCTTTGATATCAAGCCAAATATATAAATAATTATTTTATTTAAAATTAAAAAATAAAATAATTATTTATATATTTATAATTTTTAAAAACAGTGTTATCTATATTTTTTGCAAATTTAATTTTTAAATTATTTAAAACATTGATATAATTTATTTGTAATTTATGATTTTTTCAAGACCTAGATTTTTTTCTTTTTGGTACTGCTATTTAAAAAAAATTAATTTTAAAAAAATAAAAAAAAATGGTTTATGTTATTTAAAAAATATCAATTCCCTATTAATTTATTTATAATTTTTGAAAAAATAAATCCTGTAATATACACTTCACAAATATTAACACCTAATCATTACGTGTGTTTTATACCTAATAAATGATATTATGGGTTGAATTTAACTTTAAAAAAAGAATTATTTTATAATTTTTCAACATTAACAGATATGTCATGTATAGATACATTAAAATATAATAAATTTGTACCAGAACAAACATTATTAAATAATAAAAGATTTATCTTATATAATATATATTATTTTTATTGGATAAAAATTAGATTTACTCTTATTCAATTTTCTGAATCTAGAATAGAATCTATTGATAGTATTTATAAAAATGCTAGTTGATTAGAAAGAGAGATTGGTGAAATGTATGGTATTAAATATAATAATAAAAAAGATAATAGATCTTTATTATTAGATTATTCTAGAAATGAATACCCTATGTTAAAGGATTTTCCATGCGAAGGTTATTATGAAATATATTATGATTTTTTTGAAAATAGAGTTCAATATATAAAAAATGAGTTTATAGAATTATAATTACTATATAATATTATTATTATTATATTATAATTACTATATAATATTATTATTATTATATAATTACTATATAATATTATTATTATATTATAATTACTATATAATATTATTATTATATTATAATTACTATATAATATTATTATTATATTATAATTAC
>Ga0206102_1000358_pt1 | contig 15139 bp, 14 predicted proteins | sample 1B1Ametagenome_FD_148645 | JGI IMG/M metagenome (GOLD analysis project Ga0206102, IMG submission 148645) | Enriched microbial communities from leaf-cutter ant dump, University of Wisconsin, Madison, United States - 1B1A | ecosystem: Environmental > Terrestrial > Nest > Insects nest > Nest dump... | reverse complement strand
GTCGTCGTCCACCTCGGGCGAGACGAATACCGACGTGAAGCTGGTATGGCGGCGGTTGTCCGAGTCGAACGGGCTCTTGCGCACCAGCCGGTGCACGCCGATCTCGGTCTTGAGCCAGCCGTAGGCGTAGTCGCCCTCGACGCGGAAGGTGGCGGACTTCACGCCGGCCACGTCGCCGCCGGAGACTTCCATCAGCTCGGTCTTCCAGCCGCGCGCCTCGCACCAGCGCAGGTACATGCGCAGCAGCATCTCGGCCCAGTCCTGCGCCTCGGTGCCGCCGGCGCCGGCCTGGATGTCGACGAACGCGTTCATCGGATCCATCTTGCCGGAGAACATGCGCTGGAATTCCAGCTTGCCGACCTGGCTTTCGAGCCGGGCGAGATCGGCGATCACCGACTGCGCGGTGTCGTCGTCCTCGTCGGCAATGGCCATCTCCAGCAGCTCGTCGGCGTCGGTGAGCCCGGCGGTGAGCGTGTCGATGCCATCGACGATGGTGTGCAGGCGGGCGCGCTCGCGGCCCAGCTCCTGCGCGCGGGCCGGATCGTCCCACACGGTGGGGCTTTCCAGCTCGCGGGTTACTTCTTCCAGACGTTCGCTTTTTGCAGCGTAGTCAAAGATACCCCCGAAGCGACTCGACGCGTTCCCGAAGGTCGGCGATCTGCGCATGGATGGGATTGGTCTCGATCATGGTGATGTCGGTGATGGATGCAAGCCGGTAAGGATACCAGACGAGCCTGTGGGAGCGGCTTCAGCCGCGATGCTTTTCAGGTGCATCGCGACTGAAGTCGCTCCTACAAGGGCCTCCTCAGGCCAGCGCTTTTTCGTGCACGCCTTTCACCGCGCGGCCGGAGGGGTCGGCCAGTTTGGCGAACTCCGGGTCCCAGGCGATCGCTGCCGGCGACGAGCAGGCGATCGACTTGCCGCCCGGCACGGTGGCCGCGCAGGCCTCGCTCGGGTAGAACCGCTCGAAGATGCGGCGGTAGAAATACGCTTCCTTGGTGGCCGGCGTGTTGAACGGGTAGCGTGCGGCGGCGGCGGCGAACTCGCGGTCGCTGACCGACTGCTCGGCGTGATCCTTCAGGCCGTCGATCCAGCCGTAGCCCACGCCGTCGCTGAATTGCTCTTTCTGCCGCCACAGGATTTCCTTCGGCAGTGCGCCGTCGAACGCCTCGCGCAGCACGTGTTTCTCGATCCTGCCGTGGCCGGCCATCTTGTGCTTCGCGTCCAGGCCCATCGCGGTGTCGAGGAATTCCAGGTCCAGGAACGGCACGCGCGCCTCCACGCCCCAGGCCATCATCGACTTGTTGGCGCGCAGGCAGTCATAGCTGTGCAAGGTGTCGAGCTTGCGCACGGTCTCCTCGTGGAACGCCTCGGCCGACGGCGCCTTGTGGAAGTACAGATAGCCGCCGAAGATCTCGTCCGATCCCTCGCCCGACAGCACCATCTTCACACCCATCGCCTTGATCCGGCGCGCCAGCAGGAACATCGGCGTGGCCGCGCGGATGGTGGTGACGTCGTAGGTCTCGATGTGGCGGATCACCTCGGGGATCGCATCCAGGCCTTCGGCGAAGGTGTAGACGAAGCCGTGGTGCACGGTGCCCAGCGCATCGGCGGCGACCTGCGCGGCGGCCAGGTCGGGCGAGCCCTCCAGGCCGATGGCGAACGAATGCAGCCGCGGCCACCAGGCCTCGCTGCGGTCGTTGTCCTCGACACGCTCGCGGGCGAAACGCGCGGCGCAGGCGGCAACCAGCGACGAGTCCAGGCCACCGGACAGCAGCACGCCGTAGGGCACGTCGGTCATCAGCTGGCGATGCACAGCCTGCTCGAACGCCTGGCGCAAAGCGGCCGGCGTGAGGTCGTGGCCGCGGGTGTTGGCGTAGTCGCGCCATTCCTTCTTGTAGTACTGGCGCAGTTCGCCGACGGCGCTGTCGTATACGTAGCCGGGGGGGAATGGCGCCACGTCGGCGCACAGCGTGGCCAACGCCTTCATTTCCGATGCCACGCACAGGCGGCCCTGCGCATCGTGGCCCCAGTACAGCGGGCACACGCCGATGGGATCGCGTGCGATCACGTAGCGCTTCGCCGCGCCATCCCACAGCGCAAACGCGAAAATGCCGTTGAGCTTGTTGACGAAATCGCCGGCAGCGGCGGTGGCGCCCTGATCGCGATACAGCGCGTTGATCACTTCGCAGTCGGAGCCGGTGGTGAAGTCGTAGCTGCTGGCGGCGCGCAGTTCGCGGTGGTTGTAGATCTCGCCGTTGACCGCCAGCGCCAGCTCGCCGTCGCGCGAGCGCAGCGGCTGGGCACCGCTGGTGGGATCGACGATGGCCAGCCGCTCGTGCACCAGGATCGCACCTTCATCGACGAACACGCCGCTCCAGTCCGGACCGCGGTGGCGCTGGCGCTGCGACAGTTCCAGCGCCTGACGGCGCAACGCACCCAGGTCGTCGCCCGGCTGCAGATCGAACATCCCGAAGATCGAACACATGCCACTACCCCTTCTCGTCAATGTGGTTGATGGTGTCACCGGTTGCCCGGCAAGGATTCTGTTGCGCCCGGAAACGAAAAGGCCCGCACTTGGGCGGGCCTCTCGCGTATGGGATGAAACTTCAGCTACGCGCCGGCCCGCCAATGGTTGGCGTTATTGTTCGCGCGATTATTGTTGCGGCCGGCCAGCACGCCGGCACGTGCCGGAGCGGCGACGTCGATGAAAAACCTGGCGGACTGAAAGTGCATGCCGCCAATAGAACAGATTGGACGTCCATATGCAAGTGCCGCGTTGCAACATCAAGGCGACGACAGTTCGGCGATCCAGTGCCTGGCCTTGTCCAGTTCCGCCAGCGAAAACAGGTGGAACTCGCCGGGCATCACGAACCCCATGGCGTTGGCCGTGGCGCGCAGCCAGGCCACGTCGGTCACCAGCGCCACCCGCTCCCAGCCGCTGAAGTGGCGCGCCCCCATCTTCACGTCGTCCCACATGGCGCCGGGGTCGAAGCCGGTGAAGTCCTCGTCGATCACGTACAGCAGGCGCAATTTGCGGTTGAGCGCGAACGCGGCCTCCACGTCGGGCACGACCACGCGCTCGTAGTCGGCGGCGGTGACCCGGCCATGGGCGCGAAAACCCAGCGTGCCGGCGGGCAATCCTTCCATCTGCGTGATCATGGCGTTCTCCAGGTGCGGGACGGCGCCAGCGTGAAACATCGGCCGTGAAGAACGGGCAATGGCCGACGCGGGAGAGTCAGGCCGGCTCGATGTGCCGCAACAGCAGCCGCGGCGATTCCCGCCCCTGCCAGTCGTTGATGGTCAGCTCGTAGGCGGCGCGCAGCGAGGCCGGCGGCGGGTGGCCGTGGTAGGCGTTGAACATCACCGCCTCGTGCTGGCTGCCGTCGCGCGGGTCGCGCAATTGCAGCCGCAGGTGGCGCTCGCCCATCACCTTCCAGCCCGTGCATTCGAAGACGTCGTCGAACAGCGGCTCGGGAAAAGCCTGTCCCCAGGGGCCGGCGTGGCGCAGTTGCCGCGCCAGCGCCAGCGAGGCCGCGCCGGGTGGCAGGCCACCATCGGTGACGAGTACGGCCTGCAGGCGTTCCGGGTCGATCAGCTCCTGCGCCACCGCGTCGAACGCCGCCGCGAAGCGCGGATAGTCCCGGGCTTTCAGGCTCAGTCCGGCCGCCATCGCATGACCGCCGAAGCGCTCGATCAGGCCGGGGTGGCGCGCATCGATCACGGCCAGCGCGTCGCGGACATGGAAACCGGCAATCGAGCGGGCCGAGCCGCGCAGGTCGTCGGTGCTGTCCTCGCTGGCGGGCGCGAAGGCGATTACCGGCCGATGCAGGCGATCCTTCAACCTGGACGCCACCAGGCCCACCACGCCGGCATGCCAGGACGGCTCGTACAAGGCCACGCCGACCGCGTCGGTGTGCGCCATGTCGGCCGCCATCACCTCGGCCTCGGCCACCATCGAGGCCTGCAGCTCGCGGCGCTCCCGGTTGATCGCGCCGAGTGCTTCGGCGTAGCGGCGTGCCTGTCCCTCGTCGTCGGTGAGCAGGCATTCGACGCCCAGCCGCATGTCTTCCAGCCGGCCGGCGGCATTCAGGCGCGGGCCGACGGCAAAGCCCAGGTCGCTGGCGCACAGCGTCGCCAGCGAGCGCTTGCCCGACTCGACCAGGGCCGTGATGCCGGCACAGGCTTGACCGCGGCGGATGCGCTGCAAGCCGGCCGCCACCAGCACGCGGTTGTTGAAGTCCAGCGGCACCAGGTCGGCCACCGTGCCCAGCGCCACCAGGTCCAGCAGGCGGGAAAGATCGGGACGCGCGGGCGAGCCGGCCGGAAAGCGCCGCGCACGCAGCGCCAGCAGCAGGTAGAACATCACGCCCACACCCGCCAGCGCCTTGCTGGGAAAGCCGTCGCCGGCCAGGTTGGGGTTCACCATGGCGTCGCAGGCAGGGAGTTGCTCGCCGGGCAGGTGATGGTCGGTGACGATGACGCGGATGCCACGCGCTTTCGCCGCCGCCACACCGGCCACGCTGGCCACGCCGTTGTCCACCGTGATGATGAGCTGCGGCGTGGGTTGCAGCGAGGCTACCAGCGCGGGGCTCAGCCCGTAGCCGTGGATGAAGCGGTTGGGCACGGCGTATTCGAGGTGCCGCGCACCCAGCAGCCGCAACCCGCGCATCGCCACGGCGGTACCGGTGGCGCCGTCGCAGTCGTAGTCACCGGCGATCAGGATGTGCCAGTCGCCTTCGATCGCCTGCACCAGCAGGTCGACCGCCTGCGCCATGCCGCCCAGCATCTGTGGCGACAGCAGCCGGGCCAGCCGGTGCTCCACCTGATCGGGGCCGAACACGCCGCGGGCGGCGTAGATCCGCCGCAACACCGGATGCACCGCGTCGGGCCAGCCACGCGCCTCGCCCAGACTGGGGCGGCGGCGCCACTGCGGCGAACTCGGCGCTGCGGCACTCAAGCGCCTGCCCCGCGCCAGAGTCGCCAGCGATGCCAGGGTTTGCGCTGACGGCGCTCGCCGCTGGCGAAATGCAGCAGTACCGGTTGCCGCGCCAGCAGCGATCGCAACACGGGCCACCATCGGGCGGCGATGTCGTCGGCCGGAAGATCCTGCAGGTCGATCAGCCAGCCCTCGCCCGCCGCCGCCATCGCCTCGACCGTGCGTGACTGATGCGGCGTTCCGGCACGCGCCGCCAATGCACGGAGCAACACGTCGTCACTGATCACGCCGGCCCATTCGCTGCGCAACCTGGCAGGCAGCACACCACCGCCCCACAGCCACAGGCTGTTGACGGGTGACCGCCCCCGCGCTCGCCGCTGCGCATTCAGCGGATGCTGATGCAGCAGGATCTGCACCTCATTGAGGAGCAGGCGCCAGCGTTTTCCTTCCGGACCTTGCGGCAGATGCTGTGCCAGGTCCTCGCCCATCGCCTGCTCCGGCGCGGCGAATACCGGCAGCGGGCTGCCCGCGGGCAGCCGCAGGTGCCAGCGGTCGGGTGCGGTGACTTCCAGCTGCATGCCGGCGTCACCGAATACGGGTTTCAGGGGCGCGGCCAGTGCCTGCGCATCGTCCATGCCCAGTTCCATCTGACCGCACGCCAGCAGTCGCACGCCGTTGATGTCCGGCTGCACCCAGGCGGGATCGGCCGACAGCCAGCCATGTCCCGCCGCATCACCGCCGAGGTAGTCGCGCGTCAGTGCCGCCGCCGGCAGCGGCGAGCCCGCACCGGGGAAATGACCGCCCAGCCCGTCGAGATAGCCGGTGGCGCCATCGGCCAGCCGATCGGCACGGACCAGCAACGGGCGCAGCGGATGGTCCGGCGCGAAGCGTGGCAGTGCGGGCAACCACAGATGCAGCGGACGACGTTCGGGCTTCGCGCTCACGGCATGACTCCTACGCTTCCAACCGTTCCACCAGTTCCAGCCATTCGGCTTCCAGTGCTTCTTTTTCGCGGCGCAATTCCGTCTGGCGCTGACCCAGTCGCATCAGCTCCTGGGTGGGACCGTCGTAGGTCGCGGGGTCGGCCAACCGGTTTTCCAGCGCGACCAGTTCGGCATCGATGCTGGCGGTACGGGTTTCGATGCGCTTCACCCGTTGGCGCGAGGCCTTCTCGTCCTCGCGCTGGGCAGCCGCCTGACGGCGGCGCTCCTCGGGCGACAGCTCCGGCGTTTTTGGAACCGGCTTGACCGTGGCGCCGATCTTGCCAGCCTTCTTGTTTGCGGCGCCCCGCGTGCGCAGCCACCTGGCGTAATCGTCCAGGTCGCCGTCGAAGCTTTCCACGCTGCCGTCGGCCACGCGCCAGAAGCTGTCGCAGACCAGGCCCAGCAGGTGGCGGTCGTGCGACACCAGCACCAATGCGCCGTCGAAATCGGACAGCGCGTCGGCCAGCGCTTCGCGCATGTCCAGGTCGAGATGGTTGGTGGGTTCGTCCAGCAACAGCAGGTTCGGCTTGTCCCACGCGATCAGCGCCAACGCCAGGCGCGCCCGCTCACCGCCGGAAAAACCATCGACGGACTCGAAGGCACGGTCGCCGGCAAAATTCCAGGTGCCGAGAAAATCGCGCATCACCTGGGTGGCCACGCCGGGTGCCTTGTCCTGCAGGTGGTCGAGCGGGCTCGCCCCCTCGCGCAGACTTTCCACCGTGTGCTGGGCGAAGTAGCCGATCTTCAGGTCCTTGTGCGCCTTGCGCTCGCCACCGAACGGTGCCAGCTCGCCTACCAGGGTTTTCACCAGGGTGGATTTGCCGGCGCCATTGGGGCCGAGCAGACCGATGCGCTCCCCCGCCTCGATGGAAAAACGCACGCCCGACAGCACGATGTTGGCCACCTCGCGACCGGCCACCGACGGATCACCCTCGTAACCGGCAACGATGTCCTCCAATTGCAGCATCGAGTCGGGCAACCGTCCCGGCGCGGGGAAGCGGAAACTGAAGGGCCGTTCGGCACGCACCGCCTCGGTGCCGGCCAGTTTTTCCAGCCGCTTCATGCGCGACTGTGCCTGCTTGGCCTTGCTGGCCTTGGCCTTGAAGCGGTCGACGAAGGACTGCAGGTGCGCGCGCTCGGCCTGCTCGCGCTCGTGGCTGATCTGCTGCTGGCGCAATTGCTCGGCGCGCAGGCGCTCGAACGCGCTGTAGTTGCCGGTGTAGAGCTTGGCGCCACCGCCATCCAGATGCATGGTGTGGGTGATCACGCCGTCGAGGAATTCCCGGTCGTGCGAGATGATCAGCAAGGTGCCCTGGTAGCGGCGCAGCCATTCCTCCAGCCACAGCACGGCGTCGAGGTCCAGATGGTTGGTGGGCTCATCCAGCAGCAACAGGTCGGACGGGCACATCAACGCGCGCGCCAGGTTCAGGCGCCCACGCCAGCCGCCGGAGAATTCCCTTACCGCGCGCTCGTGCGTCTCGGGCGGAAAGCCCAATCCGTGCATCAGCTTGCCGGCGCGGGCGCGGCCGTCGTAACCGTGCAATTCCTCGATGCGATGGTGGGCCCTCGCCATCGCCTCCATGTCACCGCGCTCGCCTGCGTCCGCTTCGTCGGCCAGCGCCGCTGCAAGTTCGCCATCGCCACCCAGTACGTAGTCGATGGCGGCATCGGGCAGTGCGGGAGTTTCCTGGTCCACCGATGCCAGCCGCACCTTGGCCGGCATGTCGAGTTCGCCCGCATCACTTTCCAACTTGCCCTGCAAGGCGGCGAACAGGCTGGATTTGCCACAGCCATTGCGGCCGATCACGCCCAGGCGCCAGCCGGCCTGGATCACCAGGTCGATATCGGAAAGCAACAGGCGGCTGCCGCGGCGCAGCGCGAAGTGTCGAAAGGCGATCATGAAGTGAACGGGTATCCGGAAGCAGGCGTGCGGTCGCCACAGCCGCCCATGATAGCCGCCCGACCCCGACACCGCCGGCTCGGGCCGCGATCGGGCGGGTGAATGACGATCACGTCGCATCCGGCGCCGACGGACATGGCGTAGCATCGGCAGTTCTGCTAAAACGACGCCGCATACAGCTTGTATGGAGAGGGGAATCCATGGTCACGTCCACGAACGGCTTGCCGATCATCGTCATGCTGGCTGCGCTCACCGGCCTGGCGGCCTCGCCCGCGGCCCACGCCCTTCAATCGCGAACCACTCATGGCGACAATCTGCTGATCCATCGCGTGCAGCAGGAACAGGACATGAACCTGCCCCGCCGCGGCCTCAGCATGGCGCAGGTCGAACGTGACTACGGCGCGCCGCTGCGCAAGCTGTCGCCGCGCGGCGGCGACACCAAAAAGCACCCGGTCATCAATCGCTGGGACTACGCCAAGTTCATCGTCTATTTCGAGCACGACCACGTGATCCACTCGGTGCTCAACACGCCCGCCGGCAACAACACCAATCCTGCGGCAGTGCAGTAACAAGCACGGGACAACGTCTTGCGGCATCGCGATGGGTGCCGCTCCCTTTACACTTGCCGTTTCGCCCACCGGGCATCGAAACGCGAGCGCCGACATGACCGCCATCCCCCAACTACGCCTGCCGGCGGAATGGGAGCCGCAATCCGCCGTGCTGATCGCCTGGCCGCACGCCGGCACCGACTGGGTCGATCGGCTGGCCGCGGTGGAATCCACCTACGTGGCACTGGCTGCCGCGGTCACACGGTTCCAGTCACTGATCATCGTGGTGGCTGACGCCTCACTGAAAGCACACGCGCAGGCGAAGCTCGGCGCCACCGACGCCGATCTTTCACGCATCCGCTTCGTCGAACTGCCGTACGACGACACCTGGCTGCGCGACTCCGGGCCGATCACCCTGGCCGCCGACCACCACTTCCAGCTCACCGATTTCCGCTTCACCGGCTGGGGCGGCAAATTCGGCGCCGCGCAGGACGACGCGCTGGTGGCCGGGCTGGTCGACGCCGGCGTGTTCGGCAATGCCGCGCACAAGCGCATCGACTGGGCACTGGAGGGCGGTGGCATTGAAAGCGACGGCAACGGCACGATTCTCACCACCTGGCGTTGCCTGGTGCAACGGCATCCGGACCAGACACGCGAGGAGATGAGCACGATCCTGCGCGCCAGCCTGCACGCCGAACGCGTGCTGTGGCTGGACCACGGCTACCTCGAAGGCGACGACACCGACGCCCACATCGACACGCTCGCCCGCTTCGCGCCTGGCGACCACATCGTCTACCAGGCCTGCGACGACACAGCCGATCCGCACCACGACGAACTGCAGCGCATGGCCGCCGAATTGGCCGCACTGCGCACCGCGGCTGGCCGCCCGTACCCGCTGCACCCGTTGCCATGGGCCAAACCGATCATCGACGAGGGCCGCCGCCTCGCGGCGTCGTACGCGAACTACCTGATCATCAACGGCGCCGTCCTGGTGCCCGCCTACGGCGACACGGCCGACGACGAAGCGGCGCGCATCATCGGCAAGGCGCATCCCGGCCGCGAGGTCGTGCAGGTGCCCTGCCGGGCACTGATCTGGCAGAACGGCAGCCTGCACTGCATCACCATGCAACTGCCCGCGGGCATGACGCACTGAGCCCGATAACGCCGCGGGCAAAGGCTTTGGCGGCGCCATCACTCCTACCCGCTAAACTGGGCCGATTGGCCGATTCGGCAGGACACCCCATGACCCGCAAGACCCTCAAAGTCGCGCTACTGCAGGAAACCGATCGCGGCAGCCGCGACGCCAACCTCGATGCCATCGAAGCCGGCCTGCGCGAAGCGGCCGGCACCGGTGCCGAACTCGTGTTGCTGCAGGAACTGCACAACGGGCCGTATTTCTGCCAGCGCGAATCGGTGGAGGTCTTCGACCAGGCCGAAACCATCCCCGGCCCCGGCACCGCACGCATCGGCAAACTGGCGCGGGAGCTGCAGCTGGTCGTGGTGGCGTCGCTGTTCGAGAAGCGCGCCGCTGGCCTGTATCACAACACGGCGGTGGTGTTCGACCGCTCGGCCGAGATCGCCGGCAAATATCGCAAGATGCACATTCCGGACGATCCGGCGTTCTACGAGAAGTTCTACTTCACCCCGGGCGACCTGGGTTTCGAACCGATCGACACCTCGGTGGGCCGGCTCGGCGTGCTGGTGTGCTGGGATCAGTGGTACCCCGAAGCCGCGCGCCTGATGGCGCTGGCGGGTGCCGAATTGCTGCTCTACCCCACCGCGATCGGCTGGGACCCCACCGACGAGCAACCGGAAAAGGATCGCCAGCGTGACGCGTGGATCACCGTGCAGCGCGGCCACGCCGTGGCCAATGGCTTGCCGCTGCTGGCATGCAATCGCACGGGTTACGAGGCCGCCCCCGGCGATGTCGGCGCCGGCATCCAGTTCTGGGGCAGCAGTTTCGTGGCCGGGCCACAAGGCGAATTCCTGGCGCAGGCAGGTACCGGCGAGCGCGAATTGCTGCTGGCCGACATCGACCTGCAACGCAGCGAACACGTGCGCCGCATCTGGCCATTCCTGCGCGACCGTCGCATCGACGCGTACGCCGACCTGCTCAAGCGCTTTCGTGATTGAGCAGGTGCCACCTCATCCCGCTTGTTCCGCATGCCGGTCATCCCCATGCTTGAACGTCACCCCGACCGGCCTGCTGATCGCATGAGTGTTCCCGAACCCGACTCCACCTTGTCCACACCGCCGACACTGCGGGACCAACCCGTCGAGCGGGTGATCCGCGACGGCGTGGAATACGTGATGCTCGGCACCGCACACGTATCGCGCAGCAGCATGGAAGCGGTGGAGGCGATGCTGGCGCACGAGACGTTCGATGCCATCGCGGTGGAACTCTGCGACAGCCGCGCCCAGGGCATGCGCGATCCCGAAGCATTCAAGCAGATGGATCTGTTCAAGGTGATCCGCCAGGGCAAGGCCGGCATGGTGGCCGCCAGTCTGGTGCTGTCGACGTTCCAGAAACGGCTGGCCGACCAGTCCGGAATCCAGCCCGGCGCGGAAATGAAGGCGGCGATGGACGGCGCCGAACAACGCAAGCTGCCACTGTGGCTGATCGACCGCGAGGTGGGCACCACCCTCAAGCGCGCCTGGCGCAGCGTGGGTTTCTGGCAACGCTTCGGCTTGCTGGGCGGCCTGCTGGCCAGCGTGTTCGAGCGTGAGCAGATCGAGCAGGTCGAGATCGAGAAATTGAAACAGGGCGACCTGCTGGAGAGCGCCTTCAGCGAATTCGCCAGCGAATCGAAGCCCCTGTACGACAGCCTGATCGGCGAACGCGACGCGTTCATGGCGGCGCGGCTGCGGCAGGAGTCGGCACGTTCGGCGGCAGCGGAAACCCCGGCTCGACGCGTATTGGTGGTGATCGGCGCCGGCCACCTCAAAGGACTCTGCGAGCAGTTGCGCACACAGCAGGATGATCCATCCGCCAGGGTCTCGGAACTGGCGACCACGCCACCCAAGGCGCGCTGGCCGAAGTGGTTGGCGGCGGCGCTGGTGCTGCTGGTGTTCGTCGCCATCGGCTATGCCTTCCATCGCAACACGGCGCTGGGCGCGCAGGCTCTGCGTGACTGGGTTCTGTTCACCGGTGGCTTCGCCGCGCTCGGTGCGCTGGCCGCGGGTGCGCACCCGCTGAGCATCGTGGCCGCTTTCATCGCCGCACCGATCAAGCCGTTCCGGCCCGGCATCCCCGCCGGCGGCATCAGCGCGATGGCCGAGGCATGGGTGCGGCGCCCGCGCGTGGTCGATTTCGATACCCTGCGCGACGATATCGTCCACTGGAGCGGCTGGTGGAAAAACCGTGTCGCCCGCACGCTGCTGAATTTCTTTCTCGTCAGCGTGGGCACGATCGTCGGCGAGTACAGCGCCGGCATCCACATTTTCAGAAGTCTGGTCTGAGCCGCAGGCAAGCGTCGCATGCTCGTGTTGTCCCCGCGTCAATGCAACGTCTATACTTGGACGGTTGCATACACTCCACACCCGCCGCATCCGTGGGAACGAATTCGATGACTCGACTGCAATTGCTCGGCTTGGCCGCGGCTTCCGTCCTTTTTGCCGCCACCAGCGCACACGCCGAGGGCGACAAGGCCGCCGGCCGCAAACTGATCTACACCTGCGCCGGCTGCCATGGCGTACCTGGCTACACCAATGCTTATCCGCAATATCCGGTACCCAAGATCGCCGGGCAGAATGAGCAATACATCGTCAATGCCCTGCAGGGATACAAGAGTGGCGATCGCACCCATCCCACGATGGATGCCCAGGCAAGCAGCTTGTCCGACACGGACATCCAGAACATCGCTGCCTATCTCTCCAGCCTCGCCAGCAAATAAGCTCAGGTACCCAAGGATTTCCGCATGAAACGTGCACTGGTTCTACTTTCATTCGGCGCCGCCCTGGCGTTCGCTTCAGCCCAATCGCTGGCTGCCGATGCCGGCAACGCTGCCAACGGCAAGGAAAAGGCAGCCACCTGCTTTGCCTGCCACGGCACCGACGGCAACGCGGTCGACCCGCAGTACCCGCGCCTGGCCGGGCAGTACCATCTGTATCTCGCCCACGTGCTGCACGAGTACAAGAACGGCCAACGCAACAACCCGATCATGAAGGGCATGGCTTCGACCTTGTCCGACCAGGACATCGAGGACATCGCAGCCTACTTCTCCAGCCTGCCGAGCAAGCTGGACACGCTCAAGGGGCATGTGCAGGGCGACAACTGAAATCGCCCGACCTGATCCGGAAAAGCCCGCTTCGGCGGGCTTTTTCATGGGCCGCATGCTCGCTCGATCAGACCGCGGCCGACGTGCCCTCGTGCTTGCTGTAGTACGGCGTGGTGCCGCCGGCATGATCGGTGGCGTCGCGCACGGCGGTAATCTCCGGCACCTGTTCGCGCAGGGTCTTTTCCACCCCCTGCTTCAACGTCACGTCCACCATCCCGCAACCGTGGCAGCCGCCACCGAACTGCAGTACCACCACGCCATCGGCGTCGATCTCCAGCAGGCTGACGCGGCCGCCATGCGACGCCAGTTTCGGGTTCACCTCGGCTTCCAGCACGTAGCGCACGCGTTCGATCAAGCCCGCCTCCACACCCGGTACGTGGCCCTTGATCATCGGTGCGCGGATATTGAGCTGCCCACCCGTGTTGGTAGGCTCGAAATCGATGGTGGCATTGTCCAGCCAGCGTGCGCTGTCACCATCGACATGGAAATTGAAGCCGGTGCATTCGATGGTCCATTCGCCACCGACCAGATCGGTCGGCTCGCAGAACTCCAGCTCGCAGTTCGCCGCCGGCGTGCCTGGCGCCGTGACGCGCAGGCGAATGCTCAGGTCATCGATGCCCTGTTGCGATAGAAGGCGCAGGAAGTGCTGCTGCGCGCGTTCCGATATGTCGATCATGCCTGCCCACCAATAAAGCTTGCGCCGCTGACGCGGCTAATCCGCACCATTTTAGTCCAGTTTCCTCCCGCACGCGCGGCTTTGACTTTTCAGGCAGCAGCATCAACGCTGCACGGCTTCACCATGGATCTCCCGGAGTACCGCATGAATGCAAACCGCTTGTCCACGCAACATTGCCGGCCACGCAAGGGAAAGGAGGATGCACTGGACGCGTCCGAAGTGACGGTACTGCTGGCGCAACTGCCCGGGTGGAAGCCCAGCGTCGACGGCAAGGCCATCGTCAAGGATTTTCGCTTCGATGACTTCCACCACACGCTGGGATTCATCAATGCCGTGGGCTTCATGGCCAACCACGAAGACCACCACCCCGATCTCGAAGCCGGGTACGGCCACTGCCGGCTGTCGTGGTCGACTCACGACGTGGGCGGATTGTCGCTGAACGACTTCATCTGCGCAGCGCGGGTCGAGGCGCTGCTGGGCCGCTGATCAGATATCCGTGCGCGACTTGTCGCGGGTGTAGACCAGCCGCTTGCCCTTGACGGCAAGGACGTCGAGAAAGGCCTTCAGGTCATCCGGCAGCGGTGTGGAAAAACTGTACGAACGCCCGTCCAGCTCGAAACCGAGGTGCGCCGCATGCAGGAACAGGCGCTGCAGGCCCATCTCGCGAAAACGCTTGTTCATCTCGCGATCGCCATATTTGGGGTCGCCCGCCAGCGGATGGCCGACGTGTGCGGCGTGCACACGGATCTGGTGGGTGCGCCCGGTACCGAGCGTGGCCTGCATCAGGCGCGCCCCCGGGTACTGTTCCATCTCGCGGAAAAACGTCAACGACGGCTTGCCGCTTTCAGCCACCTGCACCATCCGCTCGCCACCTTGCAACACCGACTTCAGCAACGGCGCGTTCACGTCGAATTTGGCCTTGGAGGGGTGGCCCAGCATCAGGCACAGGTATTGTTTGGTGACCTCCCCTGCGCGGATCAGCGCCTGCAGGCCGGTCAAGCCCGCCCGCGTGCGCGCGAAAACCAGTATGCCGCTGGTATCACGATCCAGCCGGTGCACCAGTTCCAGGTGTTCCTGCGGCCGCGCCGCGCGCAGCAGCTCGATGGCGCCATGGCTGACGCCGCTGCCGCCGTGGCTGGCCACGCCGGAAGGTTTGTCGATCACCAGGAAATGCTTGTCCTCGAACACGATCGCCCCGGTCACCGCGGCCACCAGACTGCCGGCAGGCGCTTTGCCTTCATCACGTTCGGGCACCCGAACTGGCGGTATGCGCAGCGTATCGCCGTCCAGGAGACGCGTATCCGGCTTGGCCCGCTTGCCGTTGACGCGCACCTGCCCGGTGCGCAGCAGCCGGTAGATCATGCTCTTGGGCACGCCCTTGAGCAGGGTCATCAACGCATTGTCGATCCGCTGGCCATCCCGTTCCGAGCCAACCACGACTTGACGCACACCTTGAGGTGCATCGTGGGAAGTTACCGTTTGCATTGAAAAAAACCTGCTGAAATAGGATACTCGGCGGGCGTCCACTTGGCCCGCCGATACATGGTCCGGGAGAAGTGGCCCACCCGCAACGTCGGCGAGGATGGCGGCGGTTGCCCGTTCGGCGCCGACCACGATCTCCCTTTCATCGTAACGGTTGGGTTGTTGTTTGTCCGATGCCATGTGGTATCGGATACGACAACGCAAGTAGATCGAATCATCCCCGACACCGGGAACGGTGCCGTCATTTTGCCGCTTAACCGCTGCGGCGCGATCCCCGGCAGGCCGCCATTGTGGCGCCACCGCGGCACGCGACGCGCGGCAAGCCGAGGAAAAC
>Ga0206102_1000356_pt1 | contig 15152 bp, 12 predicted proteins | sample 1B1Ametagenome_FD_148645 | JGI IMG/M metagenome (GOLD analysis project Ga0206102, IMG submission 148645) | Enriched microbial communities from leaf-cutter ant dump, University of Wisconsin, Madison, United States - 1B1A | ecosystem: Environmental > Terrestrial > Nest > Insects nest > Nest dump... | reverse complement strand
CGCATCCAGCGCCTGTTGCCACTGCAGCCGGTTGAGGCTGGTGGTGCCGAAGGCAAACAGGCCATCGAGCACCTCGGCCACACCCTCATCGCCCTCGGCGGCCTGCAGGTCCGGGTTGGTCCTGATCTTGCCGAACACTTCCACCGTGTCGCTGACCGACTCCGGCTGCACGATCAGCGTGATGCCGTTGGACAAGGTGTATGACACGGGTTTCAGGGAGGATGTCGGAACCGCCAGCGTGGCAAACACCTTCGCGGCCCAGTCAGGCAGCGTCACGGGCTTGTCCGGGCTGGAGGCAAAGCTCTCGGCACCGCCGAAGCCCTTGCCCGCCACCGGCTGGCCGGAGCTGTGCGGAGTGAGGATCGCGGTTACTGCATGCTCCGGCACAAACGTGGCTCGCGCCAGAGTGTCGACGGCTGCCGGCGTCACCGCCTCGATCGCCTGCTTCATCGCATCGGGCGACTCCAGCCCCTGGAACGCCAGCGCCAACGACCACGCGCCAGCCAGGCCGGTGACCGAATTCTTCTGGAATTCCAGCTCGGCGATCGCCTTGCGCTTGGCCGCTTCCACCAATGCGGGATCGATCCCCTTGGCCGCTGCGTCGGCAAGAATCGATTTCATCTTCGCCAGGATCGGCCGCGGATTGCCGCCCTTGGGGAAAACCCCCACCGCCATGCCGAAACCCGCCTGCGGCATCAGGTTGGCGCCAAACGTGCCGAACAGCGCCGTGCCGTCCATGCCCATGCCGAACAAGGCCGCCCGCTGTGAGGCCAGCGCGCTGCCAAGCACCAGGCCGGTGGCGTAATCCTTCGACTGGGTCCCGGGCATGCGATAACCCAGGTAGACCGAGCCATAGGGGCTGTCGGTGGGCAATTCGATCGTCTTTGCCTTCACTGGCTTGAACGCGAAAGCCGGCCGCGCGGGCAATGCCTTGCGCGCGATGTCGCCAAACTCCGCTTTCACCTTGGCCACCGTGGCGGCCGGATCGACGTCGCCGGCGATCACCAGGATCGCGTTGTTCGGCGCGTACCAGGTGTCATGAAACGACTTGAGCATGGTCGCCGTGGTTTTCTCGAACGACGCCCGCGTCCCGAGTGCCGTGTGCGCATAGGGTGTGCCTTCGAACAACTGTGCCTGCAATTGCTCGTAGAACTTGTAGGACGGGTTGGACAGGTCGCGCGAAACCTCCTGCTCGATCGCGCCGCGCTCCTTCTCCCACGCCGCCTCGTCCATGTCCACGCCGCGCATGCGCAGCGATTGCACATGCAGTGCCACGTCCAGATCCTGCGATGGCGCCACAAAGTAGTACTGGGTCACCCCCTGCGTCGTGGCCGCGTTGAACGCACCGCCCATGTTCGCTGCAATCGCCGCCAACTGATCCTTCGACAACCCGGGGCTGCCGCGAAACATCATGTGCTCCACAGCATGCGCGGTACCGGGGAAATCCGCCGACGCCTCGTCCGAGCCGGCCAGATAATTCATCTGCGTGGTGATCACAGGCGCCAACGCGTCGCGCACAACCACCACTCGCAGGCCATTGTCGAGGGTGGCACGGGCAACGTCAGCCCCGGCAGTCGCCGCCGTGGCCGAACCTGCCATGGCCAGTGCTATCGCGGCGACTAGATAATTCACATATGTTTTCACAAAAACTCCCTTTGAACCGGACGAGAAAATATCCCACCCACCAGGGTGAGAAGGCTAACAACTGAACGTCAACGGCGAAGTTCAACTGACCCAAACTCCCTTGCAATGACCGTCACGCCAAAATCGAAACTGCACCATAATGAATAATCCATCCGTATCGCCTAATGGTGAAAAATATCGACCTGAGTTATTTCAAAAAAAAGATCGATAGATATCCAATCTTGCAAAGGATCTCTTGCGGTAAATATCATGCATACATGTGACCCAATCTAGGTAATACCAATCACAATTAGAATAAAGCCACCAACAGCAACCAAAGAAATACCACAAAAAATAATTGTTCTAGGTTTAAATAAAACAGCATACGCGTACCGTCTCGCCGCTAAGAGGCCTGCCAGAATTATGACGCCACCAGTCAAAAGAAGAGAGGCGACAGATCGATGGTAGATATCATCGTAGGAAAAATTCATTCCGGCGACAGTCCACGCAACAAACACCGACATGGCCAATGCCAAGGAACCATTTCTCTTACCTGCATCACTCATACCAAATTCCTACCCATGGGTGAAAGGGAGAATCCCCGGGGATTCTCCCTTATGCAGTTTCAGTGATAGGCCTCGTAGATACCGTATCCAATGAGTGCCACGGCACCCACCGCGCCAAAGCCGAAACCAAATGCAACCATTGCTCCGATTTCGTAATAGGCACCTGCACCCATCAAGATTCCGCCGAGAGCGGCTTCGCCGCCAGCGGTATCCGCCACTGCGTCACCACCGGAGACAAGGCGTATCTCTTCAGTGCTCGGGATTTTGATGCCACGCGAATCAACTACTATTTCTCCCATATCCCAACTCCTTGTTGATGTGTCGAGGATAAACAACCTCGGCTTCGGCTGCTTCGCTACTATCGATATATGCGATCACGATGGAGTAAATTGAATCGATAAACCTATAAATTAAGGGATAGTGGCTCATGCTAGAAATGACTTTCGGGTGCCAAGTATTGGCTAAACTAAATATTTCTGTAAAACACATCTGATCTTTAAATTTATGCTCGCGTATCAATGTATGAATATCTAATATACAAAGGATCGCGGCATCGTTACAAATCTCTCGCTCCAATACATGGCATTCCAGCATTTCGTCAAATGAATTTAGCTCGTTTGGATAATAGACATCGACCACCCGAAAGGACGCCCGGAACAATATCCATATAGATTTCCCGAAGTTGTTTCGCAGCATGGAGCCAACTGAGTCCACTCACCTCCCGACGTGCTCCGTCGGCCATGTGCCGAGCCAGCAGGGGGCTTTGAAGAAGCTTCATGCAGCCGTCCGTTATGGCCCCGGCGTCCCCGGGCTCCACCTTGATCGCGTTCCGCACGATCCCGGCAAGGCCACAGCGGGTCGACATGACGACAGGAGCACCTTCATTGATGGCCTCAAGAGCCACCAGGCCAAATGGCTCGGATACGGACGGCATGACGAGCACTGCGCTGTTCTGCAACAGGCGAGACACGCCAACCGCGTCGAGAAAGCCTGGGAAGGACACCACCTCCGCCATGCCGAACGAAGACGCCAGCCTCCTCATGTCTGGCAACAGATCACCATCGCCCGCCATGACAAACTCGACGTCGGGGTCCGCCCGCCATATGCCACGGGCTGCCTTCAGAAAATCCGCTGGCCCTTTCTGGTGGGTAATACGCCCGACGAAGGCAACAACTTTTCTCCGCTCCTCCGGGCGGTCATCGCTGGACTTTCGCGTGCGATCCACGTCGGCGTTATGGACGACATCGATTCGGTTCGGCTGCTGCCGGTACTTGTCCACAATGAGGTCTTTCGTGTATTGGCTGACGGCGATGATCCTGTCCGCACTTGCCATACCACGTCGCTCGATCGCGGCAATGTATTCATTGACCATGCCCTTGTCCGCCCGGTCGTATTCGGTCGAATGCACATGGACCACCAGCTTTTTCCCCGTTGCCTCCTTCAGGCGAAGCCCGGCCTCGTAGGTAAGCCAGTCATGGGCATGGATGACGTCGAACGGCTTCAATGTCGGTAAGCGAAGAAGCAGGGCGTCGCGGTACGTGGCGGCTTCGTGCTCATAGGCGCCGGGCATGATCCTCGGTTCCCCCCGCCCGTCCCGCCATCGATGGTTGAGTTCGCTAACTCCAGATCCCCGACGCATGCGGTCCGACAGGGCGACGATGCTGACGCGGCTGGAATAGTCATAAACGGGGGCAAACCTCTGCGGGACGACGAAGGTGATGTCCATTTCTCCAGCAAGCGCCAAGCCTCGAAGCAACCCATCACACGCGCGTCCCAGCCCGCCGGAAATTCGCGGGGGAAGTTCCCAACCAAGCATCAGAACATCCATGGAATAGCCCCTTCCTTCTTTCAGAACGATCCTGCTTTCGAAGCGCAACCCAGACTAGATCGGTCCGGCCAACCGAACCTACCGCCTCGCTGGAAAGCCCCAGCAACAGATCACCCTTCCTGACGACCTGACCGTCGCGCACATGAATGCTGGCAAGGGTGCCCGCGCTGGGCGCCGAGACATTGAGCAAGCCGGCACCTGGCACGACCTGGCCGGTGACGGTTTCACGGCGGGTGTAGTGGCCGAGGCAGAGAAACAGCACGATGGCGACCGCCAGGATCACGGCCAGCAGGCTGAGCAGCCAGTGCGACAACGGCGCGGCGACGATGATGGAACTCAACGATTCCCCACGGCGGGCGTCCACGACTTCCTGTCGAAACAACTTCCCTGTCACCCATCATCCCCTTTTGAAGGTCACGCAATGAATGGACGTCCAGACGTCTTTAGGCGATTCCATCGGTGAGAGGCACGCCGGTCATCGACGCCGGTACACTACGCCCACTGACACGACATGGGGCGATTCTGCATACGTATTCATCATGCTGCACTGCAAGACGTATAGACGGCCAAACCGTTTTTCCAAGGAAAGTACTTAAAGACCAGGTCCCGAGGAGAGCACGTGAAAATTAGGCCAATAACGGCCTAGTCGAAAACCTGAAGTCAACAATCAACCCGACGGGATGGTCAGGGGCACTCGTGCTGCGCCGCAGCTGGCGAACGATGATGAATACGTATGCAAGCCATGCGACAACCTCACCATGTCGATGTCCAGCATCCTCGCTTCTTCACAATGGCGACCACACAAAGTGCTTCCTTGGGCGTGGTCGGTTGATCAGTACGCCGCCAGAGCACCCAAGAGTAGAATGGCGGCCTTTTGCGTCATCATGTCGTGCACACGCTAACCGCGCCGTGGAATTTCGGGATCGCTGCATCATCGAAGACCATCGTGTCCTCGGTAACCTCTTGAAGAGGAAAGCGGGCCTCATCGCCAGCCGCTCTTGGTGGCACCGGTTCCGCACTCCACTCGAGCATCGCAAACCAACGATCATCATCCAAACTTCGGAACAACGCATACCCGGCCGTCGCGTGACGAGCAAAACCGACAGGAATCGCGCGAGCTGGCTCGCACGCACTATCTCGTCGATGACGACAGACCCACTGGGCGATCAGATGATCCAAACTCTCTTGGCAGAGAGCATCGCCCTTAAGGCGACATTCCAAATGATCGTAGAGCGCCTTCTTGATGGATTCGCGGTAAAGCGCCGACCGATCCTGACCACGAAAGACTGAGTAGCCGGTGACCTGCATGCGATCCATGTTTCCGGATCGTTCGATCCATGCCAACACGCAATCTCGCAATGGCCGCCAGTGCGCTGGGGGATCATCCAACCAGAGGAGCGCTTGATCCCAGGGTGTGCGGGGGCTTGGCGTGCCATCAAAAATGGCGAATTGCTCACCCCGATAATGGGCCAGCAGCCGATCCAAGATGCGCACAATCTTGGGCTCTTCCTGGATCATTCGCGCGGCCATGGATCGCGTCAGTCCAGCAAGACGGAGCATCTCTCGAAGCACCACCCACTGGTAACCCTGTGCCGCGGTGGCGATCGTCTTGGCGATCATTCCCGGAGATATCCACGCTGGATCCACCTCTCGGCCCAAAGCGGCTGCATGGCTCTTCACCGCCTGCGCCAGATAGACCATTCCCTCTCCCGTTGGCGGACTGCCCCACATCAAGCTGATACGTGCCCACGACGGCGTGGCCGTCGTGCCGCCGAAATCCAGCAAGGATCCATCCATCGCAATGTTCGACGTGGAGTCACCACCGTGTGGCAAACGGTGTATGAAGCCGTACGCTAGTTGCTCTGCCCACGCCAACCAGAACTTCTGATAGGTGGCCAGCAGGGCTTCCTGGCCCCAAAGCGCCTTGGCAACACGGAAAGCATGGTCAACGCGTCGGGCATCCGCGTAACCATCCGTGGGATCGGCAGCGATGTATCCAGCCGCTCGCTCGAAATGTGCGGGTCGAACGGAAGCGGGACGCACCAAGAGACAGCACCGCTCAGGGCGTGGCCCTGCGTCTTCATCCCACCATTGCACCAAACCTGTGTCGATGATGGCCAGTGTAGGGACCGCGCCCCCAGGAAACTCGGCGGCGACCAGTTCAGAGAATATGGCCTCCCGAACACATTCCTCCAGATAGGCTCCGCCCGACGCATGAGCCTCGTCGGTCAATACGCTGACCAACGGCGTACGGCCTACGCCCTTGACGTGATACCCGTTCACGACAACGGCGCGACCGCTACCACCGTTGTGGCCTATACCGATGCCTCCGTATCGGTCAGCGACGCCGATAATAGTCTCCTCGTCTTCGGGCGACTGATCCGTAACGGCATAAGCACACGAGCGGAGCAAGTGCGCAGAGTAACGGGCCAACGTGCCGCCGCAGGCATCAAAAGCTGGATCCTCGCGCATCACGCGCTGATTGACCCATATCACGCGTGCCTGAGGGAAGCGGCGCATGGAGAGTGCCAGGTGTTGGCCTTGGGGATCAAAAAAGGCCTCGGCCTCCCTCGAGGATAGTGCGCTCAAACGGGACATGCCGGGCTTTCCTGAGGCCTTGCGGCCAATGTGGTGAAATCACCCACGTCGCCAGATGGCAGCTGGAATGTCAGCCACTCACGAGACGACACAATGCGCCGCGTACCATAGGGAGGGTCCGCAACATATAGTCCCGAGGCATCCTGCGCGAACGTTGCCAAGGCGTGACGCAAGGCATCGGCACCATTGGATGTGGCCACGGCATCGCACACGCAGGCATTCCGGCCATCACGCCATTCGCCGGGCTCCCAGGTGTGCAAGGGCTTGGCCGCGGTCCGCGCAAGCTCTTCCATTTCGCGCCATGCCCAGCTGTAAAACGCCTGCGGCTCACCCTCCGCAGCTCGGAGTACTTTGGCTTGCTGAAATTCAAATGCATACCGGATGCGGCCCAGCACATGCGGCAAGGGCATATGCGCATAGCGGTGCACGCGGACGAAGAGTTCAAGAACCTCCCCCGACATCATCCATCCCTGCAGGAGGGATCTCACCGAAGCCATGGTCGGCCTCCCCTGATCGCTTCGAAGCCAGATCATTTCGTCCATGGCCGATGCCAGAGGTACTCGACGAAAGAAGGAAGCTGGGCTCTCACGCGTGAGCCGTTTGGCAACCCTGCGTCCTCTCTTGTAACGGAAATAGGTGAGTGACCCGGACCCAAGCGAAAGCGCATCACGAAGATCCATAAGGATGGCCGGCAATGCCCCTAGACTGGCGCGGAAGTCCACCATCCAGCGGGCCCCGCCCATGGACAAGTCATCGACCTCCAGGGCGCCCATTCCCCGCTTTAAAAGACTGGGCTCAAATCTTGACGGCACATCAACCCACCAGGCATAGCCACAGAACCGACCAAAACGATCAAAGTACGCCTTGATCTGATTCCTTTCGATGGAGCGGCTGAGCAGCGAGTAGTGCCAGCCCAAGGTGCGTGGAGCCACTTCAGGGTGCTCAGCCAGAAGGGACAGTCCCAAACCCAACAAGACCGCCCGCTCGTTTCGCTCCGATGGAGCGATACCAGTCCATTGCATCAACTGTGAAAGCACTAGCATGACGCGTTCCTATGAAATCGACAGCGGGCTGATTCCGATTGAGCGCCGCTGCGCACCAGCCAATGGTTCAAGAACCAAGCGATACATCGCCAGAACCTCTTCGGTAGCCTTGCGCCACGACCAGTCGCGCACATCGTGTTGAGCGAACGTGGCCTGCGTCTTTGCCTCATCAGGGCGGGGCAACAGTGGGCAATGGCCTCCGCCAGTGTATTTCGCCTTCTTCAAGCGGGAGCGTGGGCGATCGATCACGCGCCCCGATCAGACGCACTCCGCTTACACGCTCGTCACCGTGCAAGCGAGGCATCACAAACAAAAGCGACAGATCAGGCTGCACACTCAAACTCTCCAACAACCCTCGGCACGCCACACCGAGTCCACCCGTGATCTTCGGGGGAAGCTCCCATCCCAGCATGAGGATCTCCACGAGCTACTCCCTTCCGGCACCGATTCATGCCATGGCATCCAGGCTTTCGAGCAGCACGACACCTTGTGCACATAGCCGCACGCAATCATCCACCTTTATTTAAATGAACGAATCTGTCTACCAAGATATAGTACAAAATCATGTTGTATCGCAACTCGTTCAAGTGCGCACTTGAAAGGTGCCACGCGCGTCATTCGGCGCATTTGTGTTCGCCCGCCGCTTTTCGTTGCAATAACATAAACCGTCCATCATGGCCTTGGGCGCTTCAAACATCCATAGATATTAGAAAAAATACTAACGAAACCCGTGCATACGTCGATACACGTACGCCCCCGCTATGGGTGCCAATATGGCGATTAGCAGCAATGCAAGTATCTTGGCTGACTCGCCAAGATAAGGCCGAAGCACGATTAGGACCGCGCATCCAACCACGAACACGGAAAGGATTGCCAACACCATCAAAAGAGCAAACTTGGCGGGAGATGGATTATTCATTAGATATCCAATGCAGTTACTTTTGAGATTGGTTACGGAAGGGAGGGTGACGTCTGTTGTATTATGTTGGAAGCATCCGCGATACAATCGCCAAAAAAATCACACACTCGAAAATATTGAACCGCCTCCTTTTCTTGGCATGTACCTTTGCAGCACACTCTAACTAATCGACCTATGAGAAGGTGACAGATAAGAAAGTCTCTTTCACGGCACCATGTTGTCTGACACCTTGATGTCCGAGCAATGCCGGACACGTCTATGCAAAGAATTTCGAAAACTGATAAAACCATGATCTAGATCAGTCGCAGCTCAGCGACCTGATCGCCGGACGAAACTAGTAGACTTTTGCGTCTAAAATAAGAATCTCGTGGTTCACAAGCACCCGTACAAAAGTGCCTTAGGCGACATTCTTGTTTCCCCTCACAATCATTCCGAAAGCCCACTTGTTGAGATATATTGCGCCTGGAGTAAGAAGCATAGGGTGGTGGCTATGACTAGCTTCAATTATAGCATTTATACCAACCTCATTTAACGATCCACTTATCTTTTCCGCGAGAGCTTCATCAATTCCAGAAATCAACGTTACCTCCTTAAGACCGCTAGCATATCTAGCAACGTCAACTACGTGCTTTAGAGTCATTTTTCCTACAAGTCGCAGAACCCTCAGATGCCTAGGCTCAACCTTCTTCGGAAAATATTTTATGACTACGTCATATTTCATCTTCGTATCCTGCTTTAGATTTAACTGCGAGCAACCATACTTGAACGAAAGTAACTACCCCATCATCAGTCGCTCGCAGCACTTATCTTGTCAGACGAAAATCGTCAGTCGTTAATGTGACATACCGTAGCCCATAGCCACACCACCACCGCCAGCTGCAGCGAGCCCGGCTCCTGCGGTGAGCAACTCTCCCGCAGTGTCCGCGCCCCAAATGACGCCGACCGCAAGGCCACCGAGACCACCAGTTTCGACAATTGCCAGACCCAAGCCAACAGCGGCGACACCAACGTCAATGGCTTCCCAAATCACGCCACCGGCAACTTCATTCATTCCAGCATTATTGAGCGCTTGTATTTTTCGTCTCCTTAAGACATACCAGAGAGCCATGCCGCCCTGGCTTCGGCATTGGTATTTATGTTAAAACTCCTCGGAGTATATAAAGAAATACTAGCCACAACCCCGCATATGCCAATAACCATGCATCACCACAATGAACGCCAATATGAGATTAGCAAAAATCTAGTTATTGTTGCCATCACTGACGAAAGCGCCACGATCATCGACGCCCCATAAAACAGGAGTATTCAGCAACGATTTCAAGCTCTCTTTTTGTTTATTTACCACTAACCATGCGTACACGACATCCTAGACTCAGTCAATTACACGAAGATCGAAATCATGAGGTGCACGATACATTAAGGCCGCGCTAGACAAAATGAAAAATTTTTCATAGGCACCCGTCAAGTTTTAGATCGTTTTTTTCTAGAAAAGAATTCCACCGCAATACCAGTTATGAATATCAATGCAAAAACTTGAAGGCCTAGACCCATCCATACTTCAAATGTCGATCCATGGTTCGCCACCAATGCCCCCATCAAAAAGCAGGGCGACGCAATTATGATCCCACTTAGTTTCGTTCGACTCTTCATTTCACCCTCTCTTTCTGCCATGCCTTTAAGATCATGGCCGTTTCTACAAATAGATTCCCTTAGAGATCCGACTGGACATCGAACACGCCTCGAGGCTTGGCAGGCCACTATGATCTCGACCTGCCAAGCCGCACTTCAATTAATGTTGCATTTGATAAATTCCGTACCCAATCAGCCCGGCACCCAAAACAAGAAGACCAACACCACTAGCCCCCAAGAGCACAGCTCCCGCGTAGGTGCTCGCCTCGGCTGCAGCGCCGAAGGCTCCAAGGCTACTAAAGACGGAAACTCCGCCACCAAGCACATCCTCTGCGCCATCTCCGCCCGCCACCATGGCGATCTCATTTTCAGACAGCTCGTTCATCCCAGAAAAATCATTCGTACACATTACACTTAGCATTTAAAGCACTCCTTTGTTTTTTGCTTGTTGATAGCCGAATTGCCTCGGCACGACGTTAGTCGGAACTCATCCCGCGAACAGATGCGCACCAACTAATTCACCCCCCCATTGTTGAGGGATAATATTTTTTTCGCTTTTCGAATTGTTTCTGGCCGGTGCGCGACAACTAAACGAGTAATCTTCAACCATTCCACGGCGTTACTCACTTGCTGTTCCCGATCCATATCCAAGTGACTGGTAGCCTCGTCGAGCACGAGCAGTTTGGGCTGCCGATACAGAGCCCGCGCTAGCACTACACGTTGCTTCTGCCCTCCGGATAAGCTCGACCCCATGTCGCCCACCAGGCTTTGATAGGCCATCGGCATCGCCATGATGTCGTCATGGATGGCGGCCAACCGTGCCGCCGTTTCGATTCGCGCTGGCGTGGCATCCGGATCAAAGAAGCTGATGTTGTCCGCGATGGAGCCCGCAAACAGCTGGTCGTCCTGCATCACCGCACCCACCCAACTGCGGTAGGTCTCCAGCCCCAGCTTGCGGATGTCGATACCGCCGAAACGCACCTCGCCCTCAGTGGGTTGCAATAATCCGAGGGCGATCTTCACCAGGGTGCTTTTTCCGCAGCCGCTGGGGCCGACGATGGCCACGGATTCACCGGCTTCGATGCGCAGACTGCAATTTTTCAGGATCCACGGCTCGCCTTCCGCGTAGCGGAAGCTGACGTTGCACAGTTCAAGGGAGGCTTCCAGAGCGGGGCCATTCCAAGGGATATCCATTCCTTGCTCTGGCGTGGTCAGGGCGATATCTGCCACACGTTCCGCATGCAGTTTCAGCATGCTGAAGTCCACCCATTTGTCGATGAGCCCCGCGGCACGGCTGGTGAACTGGTCGGCGTAGGCGATGAAGGCGATCAGCATGCCGGCGGAGAATGCGTTCTTGAGCGCCAGCGTGGCGGCGATCCAGATCATCGCTACCCGGCCAATCCCGAACATCAATTGATTGCTCAGGCTGAAGGCGATGCCAAGCCTTTGGATGGCGATATCGCGATTGGCAGTGGATACCGTCGCATTGGCGTAGCGGGATAGCCGCTCGCTTTGCTTGTTGGCAAGCTTGATGGGCATGGCGCCACGAATGGATTCCAGCAATTCGCTCTGCTGGCGCGCGCCGTAGACGATCTGCTCCTCGCTGGCGCGGCGAAGCGGATGGAAGAACGCCCACCGGATCAGGCCATAGGCCAGAAACAGCCCCACCACCAGCGCCGTAAGCCCGAGGCTGTAGAACGCCATCACCACCAATGTAACCAGCGACATCACGCCATCCAGCAGTGAACCGATGAACTGCGTGGTCAACGTGCGCTGGATGGCCTGCAGGGAGCCGAAGCGCGATACGACGTCGCCGACATGGCGCTTTTCGAACCAATCCAGTGGCAACCGCATCAGGTGACCAAAGAGATTGCTGGCCCACTGGACGTTGAGCGTGGCGCCCAGCCAGGTGACGGCCCAGGAGCGCGCCGCGGTGATCAGCGCCGAGAACACGGCGATGCCGATAAAGCCCAGGCCCAGCAAAGTCAGCAAATCCCGATCGGCCGACACCATGACCTGGTCCAGCACCCATTGCATGTAGAACGGGCCAGCCAGGGCGAACACTTCCAACGCCAGCGCCAGCAGCAGGATCTGCAGCAATGCCGGTACCAGGCCGCGTACGTGGCCGGTGAGCGCGCGCATCGAGATGGTTTGACGTGCCTGTATCGGCTCGAAGGCCGTGGATGGCGTCAACTCAAGCGCCACGCTGGTGAAATGCTCCGAAAATTCGCGATGGGTCAACTTGCGAATGCCACGCGCCGGATCGTGGATGGCGATGTGACGACGGCCTGCGTGCTTCAGCACGACGAAATGATTGAGATCCCAATGCAGCAGACACGGCGTTTTGAGCCGATGCAGTTCGCGCATGCCCAGCTTGAGCGGTCGGCAGGTAAAACCCAGTCGGCTGGCCATGCCCATTACGCGGGCCAGGGTGACGCCCTTGAGCGACAGGGAAAGCCGACCGCGCAGGCCAGCCAGGTCCACGTCGTGGCCGTGATAGCTGGCCACCATGGCCAGGCATGCCAGGCCGCATTCGGCCGCTTCGGTCTGCAGCATCATGGGCAACCGGCGCGACCAGCCAAATTGCAGAGGCAAGCGGTAGCGGAGCGGTGGGATGGCCCGTTCATGCTGGTTGCCGTCAGCCATGCGCGGCCCCTCCCGCCAGGCGGTTCGCCATGCCATACAGCGGCTCGAACACCCACTCGAGCAGGCTGCGCCGCTCCATCAGGATGTCCGCGTCCAGCGCCATGCCGGGCTTGATCGGTTCCGGCTTGCCGTAAGCGAGTACGTCCTGCGCGTCCAACTTCACCAACACCCGATAAAGCGGCTCGGGGCTTTGCTGGCCGATGAGTGCCGCGACGTCGGTCGGTGAAAGCGCGCTGCGGGAAATGTCCTCTACCCGCCCGTATTGCTGACCGAATTTCTGGTAGGGAAAGGCGCGATAGCGCAATACCACGACATTGCCGGGCTCGATGAAGCCGATGGCACGGCTGGGCACCAGCAGCTGCGCCTGCAACGAGGAGCCGGACGGCAGGATGGACAGCAAGGGCTGACCGGCGCTGACCATCTGCCCTTGCTTCAGCAACACGGCGGAGATCACCCCGTCGCGGGGAGCGCGCAATACGACGGCGCGCTGCATTTCGTTCTGCGCCATGGATTGCGCCACCGTGGCAAGTTGGCGCTCGGTGTCATTGCGCTTGGTGGCGGCATCCAGCGGCAATTGCGCAAGCTGGCGCCGTGCGCTGTCCAGTTGCTGGCGGACATCCAGTTGCTGGCGTACCAATGTCTTGTACTGCACCTGGGCATCCAGCACGGCCGCCTGCTGCTGCTGAATCTGCAATGCGGAAACGAAGCCCTTGGCGCCCAGCGGCTGGATGCGCGCCAGCAATTGCTGGTTGCTGGTGATCTGCTTCTGCGCGATCGCCAGTTGCCCGGCTATCTGTGCCAGCTGGGCGCGCAGCGAAGCCATCGTGTCCCGCAAGGCGTCAGCCTGCTGTCGCGACAATTGCTGCTGGTTGCGCAAATCAATCTGCAAACCCGTGCGCTGCGCCACCAGCTGCTCACTTACCAGGGCATGCGTATCTCCCAACGCCGCGCTATCCGCCTCACTGGAAAGCTCCAGCAGCAGATCGCCTTTCCTGACGACCTGGCCGTCGCGCACGTGCAGGCTGGCGATGGTGCCCGCGTTGGGCGCGGAGACGTTGAGCAGGCCGGCGCTGGGCACGACCTGGCCGGTGACGGTTTCGCGGCGGGTGTAGTGGCCGAGGCAGAGAAACAGCACGATGACCATCGCCAGGACCAGCGCCAGGCTGGTGAGCAGCCAGCGTGACAAGGGCGCGGCAACAATGATGGAGCCCAGCCAGTCCCCGCGGCGGGCATCCACGACTTCCTGTCGAAACAACGTCCCTGTCACCCATCATCCCCTTTTGAAGGTCGCGCATGCGATGGACGTCCAGACGTCCGTAGGCGAGTTCATCGGTTGCGGCGAAAGCCGGCCATCGACGGCGGCACCTTACGCCGACCGACGCCGCGTGGGGCGCTCCTGCATACGTATTCATGGTGCTGCACTGCAAGGTGCATGGATGGCCAAACCCGTTTCATCGGGCCAGGCTTGAAGCGGTCAGGCGCGACGAAACATGTGTCTGGTCGTGGTTCTAATGGGCTTTGCAGCTGCGCCGCGGAGGCCATTCAACTGGGTGTGCGGCCTGAATTGTTCGTGCTGCGCCGCAGCTGGCATCTGATGATGAATACGTATGCAAGCCTTCCGGCCCAGGCTCAGCCACTGGATCCATCAAGGATGGATCGATCCCATAAACGAAATTCTGGGGCCGTTTTCCCGCTCACCCATCCCGGGTGCGCTTCAGCGTCCGTTGGATGAGCAAGGGGCGCGCATGAGCGCTTTGGGCAGCTACCCATGTGTCCAGGTTTTCTTCAAGGCGCCGGATTGCCCCGCGTGCGATGGGTGGTCAAATCCGGTTTGGCATGGAACGCCGCGGCTACGGGCGACTGTGGCAAAGACCACGCACCGCACATACTTGGGGGTGGGGACGGATGATTTCTATTTGTGTTCCGTCGGCGCAAGTTTTTCGGTGCGGTGGCCGAACAGCCAGGCGTCTGCAACGGGTGCCGTGTTGCTGCCGATTGCGTGTTACGGCACGGCCGCCTGCAGCACGGCCAGCACCTCGGTCTCGTCCACGCCGGCCACGATTTCGGCCTTGCCGATGCCGCGCCAGAGGATCAGGCGCAACTGGCCGTTGGCGTTTTTCTTGTCCAGCCGCATCAGTTCCAGCAGTTGCCGCGGGTCCATGCCGGCGGGCACCGTGGTGGGCAATGCCAGTCGCTGCAGCAGGTGCTGCAGCCGTTCGCGGTCGGCCGCGTCGCTCATGCCCAGCCGTTCGGACATCCTGGCGGCCAGCACCATGCCCACCGCCACGATGTCCGAACGG
>Ga0206102_1000348_pt1 | contig 15411 bp, 8 predicted proteins | sample 1B1Ametagenome_FD_148645 | JGI IMG/M metagenome (GOLD analysis project Ga0206102, IMG submission 148645) | Enriched microbial communities from leaf-cutter ant dump, University of Wisconsin, Madison, United States - 1B1A | ecosystem: Environmental > Terrestrial > Nest > Insects nest > Nest dump... | reverse complement strand
CCGCCCGGCCCGCGTGGAACGGTGCGGACCCCACCCAGCAGTGGGACACGACCACCGACGCCGACGGCGCGTACGCGTTCGCGGACCTGCCCGCGCCGGGGACGTACGCGCTGACGTTCAGCGCCGAGGGCTACCAGCCGACGACCACGACCGAGCGTGTGCTCGGCGGGCAGGACCGGTTCGCGCTCGACGTCACGCTCGGCGCGGGGACGGGCTCGATCGCGGGCACGGTCACCGACGGCAGCGACCCGCTCGGCGGCGTCCAGGTCACGACGACGGTCGCGGGCAAGGAGCTCGTGGTCGGCACGCCCACGGTCGGGTCGGTCGGGCGGTTCGTCGTGCCGAACCTCCCGACGCCCGGCACGTACGTGCTGACGTTCGGCAAGGAGGGCTTCGGCTCGACGAGCGTCGCGGTCGACCTGGGCCCGGGCGAGGTCCGCGGCGACCTCGAGGTCGCGCTCAGCGGCGGGTCCGGCACGGTCACGGGACGCGTCGTCGACCGCACCGGCGCGGGGCTCGGCGGGGTCACGGTGACGGTCGGCGGCGCGGCGGGCGGTCTGGCGACGACGACGCTGACGTCGGGCCAGGTCGGGACGTACACGCTCACCGGGCTCGCGCCGGGCACGGTCACGCTCGCGTTCACGAAGGCGGGCTACGCCCCGGTCAGCGTGCCGGTCTCGGTCCCCGGCAGCGGCCCCGGGACGGCCGACGACGTGCGGCTCACCCCGTCGACCGGCTCGCTCACGGGCCGCGTCACGCAGGGCGGCACGGGACTCGTCGGCGCGACCGTGCGGGCGACCGACGGGCTCGTCGTGCACGAGACGACGAGCACCGCGGCGGGTGCGTCCGGCACGGGCACGTACGTGCTGAGCGACCTGCCCGCCGGGACGTACACCGTCACGGTCGTCGTGTCCGACGAGGTCGTGGCGACGTCCGTCGTGCACGTCGCGGGCGGCGCGGCGACCGAGCGCGACCTGCCGGTGGGGGGCTGACATGCACGTCGACCTCGACCCGCGCCGGCTCGTCGTGCAGCCCGGCGTGCCCGCGACGCTCGTCGCGACCGTCACGAACACGTCCGCGCTCATCGCGGGCGCGACGGTCCGCGTGCTCGGCGCCGACCCGTCGTGGGTGCACGTCGACGCGCCCGAGCTGCGGCTGTTCCCGCAGGAGACGGCCGCGGTCGTCCTGACGCTCACGCTCCCCGAGGGCGTCCCCGCGGGCGAGCGGCGCGTCGCGGTGCAGGTCCGGGACCTGGCCGACGAGGGTGCGATCGCCGTGCAGGACGTCGTGCTCGACGTGCCGCCCGCGCCGCGCACGGCCGTGACGCTCGACCCGCCGACCGTGATCACCGGCTCGTCGGGCGTGTTCTCGGTCGTGGTCCACAACCAGGGGAACACGCAGCAGGTCGGGCGCGTGGTCGCGCTCGACCCGGAGGCCGCGACGACGTTCACGTTCCGGCCCGAGACGTTCGCGATCCCGCCGGGCCAGAGCGTCGCGCTCGCGATGCAGGCGAAGGCCCGACGACCGTTCCTCGGCGACCCGCGCATGCGCCCGTTCGAGCTGCGCGTCGACGGTCCGACCGCGCCGCCGCCCGACGCCCCGCCCGCCGCGGCCGGCGTCCTCGTGCAGAAGCCGCGGTTCGCGCGCGGGATGCTCGCGCTGCTCGGTCTGCTGCTCGCGCTGTCGACGTTCGCGGTCGTCATCACGGTCGCGCTGAGCTCGGTCGTCGGCCGGTCCGCGGCCGACCGGGACCTCGCGCTGCAGGTCGCGCAGGCGCGCGACGCGCAGGTCACCACCGGCACGTCGTCGCTCGCGGGGACGGTCACGGACCTCGCGACGGGGTCCGGGGTCGCGGACGTGTCGGTCGAGGCGTTCGGCTCCGACCCCGCGCAGCCGATCCTCACGACCGCGACCACGCCGGAGGGCACCTTCCTGCTCGACCGGCTCCCGGCGGGCGACTACACGCTGCGTGTGCGCGGTGCGGGCTTCGACGAGACGTGGTACCCGGCGGCACCGACGCAGGGCGACGCGCAGCCCGTGTCGGTGCAGACCGGGCAGTCCGCGACCGGGCTCACGGTGCTCGTCGGCGGCGTGCCCGCGACGCTGGCCGGGACGGTCACGGGCACCGACGTCGCCGGGGCGACGCTCACGGTCGAGCTGCCGCTCGACACCGGCCCGCTCGCGGGCATGCCGCCCGAGCCGGGCGAGGCGCCGGACCCGTCGGGCGTCGTGTCGGGTGCGGTGGTGCGCACCGTGCCGATCGGTGCCGAGGGCACGTTCGAGATCACCGACCTGCCGTCGCCCGGCGTGTACGACCTCGTGGTCGCGAAGGACGGGTTCTCGTCGTCGGTGCAGCGCGTCGACGTCGCGGCGGGCGAGGACCGCACGGGCGTGCAGCTCGCGCTCGTGCAGGGCGACGGGTCGATCGCGGGCACCGTGTCCGGGTTCTCGGGCCCGGTCGGCGGCGCGACCGTCACCGCGACGAGCGGGCAGGTGACCGTCGAGACCGTGACGCTCACGCAGGACGCGGTCGGCTCGTTCGTGCTGCGCGGCCTGCCCACGCCGGCGAGCTACACGGTCGTCGTGGCCGCGCCCGGCTACGCGCCCGCGACGCTCACCGCGACCCTCACGCAGGGGCAGGCGCTCGACGGGCTCGCGGTCGTGCTCGGCCGCGACCAGGTCTCGTTGTCCGGGACGGTGCGTGTGAGCGGCGGCAGCGCGGGCGGCGTCGGCGTGACCGTGACCGACGGTGCGCTCACGCTGCAGACCGTGACGCAGTCAGCCGACCCCGTCGGGCACTGGTCGATCTCGGGGCTGCGCGTGCCCAGCACGTACACCGTGACGTTCGCGCGCGGCGACCTCGAGTCGCAGACGCTGTCCGTGAGCGTCGACGCGTTCGGCACGGTCACCGCGGGCGCCGCGTCCGCGACGAGCGTGGACGTCAGCATGCGGGCCGCGACGGGCAGCATCTCCGGCACCGTGCGGCAGCCGCCGACGCGCGACGCGGCCCCCGCACCCGTCGGCAACGTGCGGGTCACGGTGAGCTCGGGCACCGTGCAGCGCGTCGTCCACACCGCGTCGACGCCCGCGGGGTCCGTCGGGCAGTACGTCCTCGACGGCCTCGACCCGGGCACCTACACCGTGACCTTCTCGCGCGCGGGCACGCGCGCGACGTCCGAGATCGTGCAGCTCGCGGCCGCGCAGGACGCGCACGTGTCGCCCACGCTCGTCGCGTCCGCGCGGGTGAGCGGGACCGTGACGTACGCGAGCGGCGAGATCGCCGACGGTCTGACGGTCCTGCTGTACCGCGCGTCGGACTACGGCACCGCGGCCGGTCCCGTCGCGACCACGACGACGAGCGCGACCGGTGGCTACGCGTTCCTCGACGTCGACGCGCCCGAGAACTACCTCGTCGAGGTCCGCGTGACCGTCGACGGCTCGGTCCTCGCGACCTCGTCGCCGCAGACGCTCGACGCGAGCGAACAGCTCGTCGTCGACCTCACGGCCCGCACGACCTGACCCGGCCCCGCACGACCCACCCGACCGAGCAGCACGAAGGAGCACCGCATGGCGCACGCACCGCGTCCCCGGCACGTCGCGACGTCCGTGCTCGTCGAGCCCGGGTCGCACGCCACGCCCGGCTCCGTCGCGACCCTGCGCGTGCACGCGCGCAACGTCACGACGAGCCCGCTCGACCTGATCGTCGCGGTCGTCGGGCTCGAGAGCGGCTGGCTGCCCGCGCCCGTCCCCGTTGCGGACGTCGCACCCGACGCGACCGTCACGGTCGAACTGCCGCTCCTGCCGCCCGTCGGTGCCGCCCCCGGCGACTACCCGTTCGTCGTCACGGTCGAGTCCGCCCCGGCGGGGGGCGCGACGGGGACCTCGGGCACCGCCGCGCGCACGACGAGCGCGGCCGACGGTGCGCTGCGGGTCGACGGCACGAGCGGGCTGCTGCTCTCGGTCGAGCCGGCCGACACGCGCGGCGTGCGGTCGAAGCGCGTGCAGGTCGTCCTCGCCAACACGGGCGACCAGCCCGCGCGCGTCGAGCTCTCGGCGCTCGCGGACGGCGACGGTTTCGTCGAGCTCGGTGCGCCGGGCGTCGAGGTCGCACCGCACTCGAGCGTGCGCGTGCGCGCCCGGGCCGGGACGTCGCGCCCCCTGGTGTTCGGGCGCGCCCGCCGCACGGCGTACCACGTGACCGCGACGGGCGCGCGGGCGCCGCAGCGGTTCGACGCGTCGTTCACCGCGCGTCCCGTGCTGCCGGGCAGCGCGCTGCGCGCGGTGTCGATCCTGACGGTCGCCGTGCTGTGGGTCGGGCTCGTGCTCGCCGCGCTGCCGTGGTTGTCGGACAGGTTCTCGGGCCGGGACCGCAGCGTCGACGAGCAGGCGGGCGTCACGACGAGCGCCCCGGCGGGCGGCGCGACCACGGGCGCGGGCGACGGTGGTGCGGGGTCCGGCGGCACGGGCGGGGCCGGCGGCGCGGGCGGCGGTGGCGCGGGGTCCGGTGGTGGCTCGGGCGAGGACGACGCGGCCGACGACGGCGTGCGCGTCGCGGGGGTCGTGACGTCGAGCGACCCGTCGGGCGTCACGGTCCAGGTCGTGCCCGCGGGCGCGCTGCCCGCGGCGCAGAGCATCGCGCCGGCGAGCACGTCGCAGGCCACAACCGGCAGCACGCAGGACACCTCGGCGGACGGTGTGCTCGACGGCCGCACGTCGCGCGACGTCCCCGCGGACACGGCCGACGACGCCCCGGTCGGCAAGGTCTGGGGCCTCGCGGCACCGGTCGAGCGCACGGACGTCGCGAGCCAGCGCCGCACGACGACGACGGGCGACGACGGCTCGTGGGCGTTCGCGGGCCTCTCGCCGAACGGCCGCTACCTGCTGACGTTCGCGAAGGCGGGCTACGAGACGCAGCGGTTCTGGGTCACGGGCGCCGAGGCCGCGGCTGCGCCGCTCGAGCTCGAGCTCACGCCCGGCCGCGGCCGCCTGGCGGGCACGGTCACGGGCCCGGACGGACCCGCGGGCGGCGTCGAGCTGACGATCTCCGACGGCACGACGTCGGTCACGACGCGGACCGCGACGACCGGCGACGTGGGCGCGTGGGAGGTCGACGGCCTCGCGACGCCCAGCACGTACCTCGTCTCGGCGTCGTCGGCCGGGCTCGGTGCGCAGTCCGCGCTCGTCGGGCTGCGCGCGGCGGGGTCGCGCGTCGTGCACCTCGGGCTGCAGGCGGGCGTCGCGACGGTCGCGGGCCTCGTCTCGGGCCGGGACGCCTACGGCGGGCAGGGCGGCCTCGGCGGCGTGCGGGTCACGGCCCGCTCGGGCGAGACCGAGCGCAGCGCGACGACCGTCACGGGCGACCGCCGCGGGACGTTCGTGCTGCCGGACCTGCCGGTCGGCCGGTGGACCCTCACGTTCGAGGCGGACGGCTACGCGACGCAGACGCGGCGGCTCACGGTGACGCCGGGCGGCGCGCCCGAGCAGCGCGCGACGCTCACGTCGGTCGGCGGGACGGTCTCGGGCACCGCGACCGACGAGGACGGCGTGGGGGTCGCGGCCGCGGGGCTGACGTTGACGGGCAGCGCCGGCACGTTCAAGACGATGTCCTCGTCCGACCAGCAGGGCACCTACCGGTTCGACGGCATCCCGGCGGGCGACTACACGCTCGTCGCGGAGCAGTTCGGCCACGAGCCGACGTCGGCGCAGGTCACGGTCGTCGGGTCACGCTCGGCGACCGCGCACCTCGTGCTGCGCACGCTCGAGGGGGACGGTCTCGAGGCGACGTCCCGCATCCGCGGCCGCGTGACCGACGCGACGACGGGTGCGCGCATCACGTGCCCGAACCTGCTCCCGGGCGAGCAGTGCGAGGTCACGGTCACGACGACGCGGCTGGCACCCGACGGCTCGTCGGCGCAGGTCGAGGCGCACGCCGAGCCCGACCGTGCGTACGAGCTGCCGGGCGCCGACCAGCCGGGCCTGTTCCCGGGCCTCTACCGGCTCGCGATCACCGCACCGGGCTACGAGCCCGCGACGGTCGACGTCACGGTGCCGATGGGCCAGGTCGTCGAGGCGGCGACGGTCGCGCTGTACCCGTCGCCGTCGATCGTCGGCTCGGTCGCGGCGCGTGTGGGCGTGGTGCCCGACGACACGTGCGTCGTGGCGGTCGTCGCGGACGGCCCGGCGCCGTCCGCGGACCCGTGCCGCAAGGTCGACGACACGTGCACCACGGACACGGGCTGGTGCGCGTACATCGGCCTCAACGGCTCCTACCAGCTCGAGCGCCTGAGCTCGGGCTCGTACGACGTCTACGTGGTGCCGCCGCACGACGGTCAGTACGTGCGGCCCGACGACGTGGGCGTCTCGCTCCTGCCGGGCGACGTGCGCCGCGTCGACTGGTTGCTCGACCGGCTGGGCGTGCTCACGGTGTCCGTGTACTCGACCGACGGCACGGGCGCGATCTCCCCGGCGGCCGGCGCGGTCGTCACGGCGGACTCGGGCTCGTCGAGCGCGTCGGGCTCGGTGGTCGACGGCATCGCGCAGCTCACGCACCTGCCCAGCGGCACGTACACGGTGAGCGCGACGGCCACGAGCGGGCAGAAGGGCGAGGTCACGGGCGTCCAGCTCGGCCTCAACCAGGAGGTCCAGGTCCAGGTCGTGCTCACGGGCCCGACGGGTGACGTCACGATGCGCGTCGTGACGCTGCTCGGCGGCTCGGGCGAGAGCCCGGTCGCCAACGCGCACGTCACGGTCTCGGGCGTCACCGGCTACCGCGGGCTGTCGCCCGTGCAGACCACGGGCGTCCCGGTCGCGACGACGAACGCGACGGGCCAGTTCACGGTCTGCACGACCGGCTCGTGCTCGTCGGACCCGTCGGTCACGGTCCTGCCGCTCGTCGAGAAGCGCATGAACGTGCGCGTCACCGCCACCGGCTACGCGGACTACTCGGTCAACGGTCTGGACGTCGAGTCGACCGCCCCCATCACGCTCACACCGCTCGGCCGGGCGTTCTCGGGCTCGGTGCAGCTGCTCGGCGCGGCCACGCCCGAGTACGACGACGTGACGTTCACGGTCACGCAGGCACCGCCGGGTGTCGGTCAGATCTCGATCACGCCCGACGCGGCCGGCGTGCTGTCGTGGAGCGACTCGCAGCAGCCGGTCGGCAGCGGGCTGATCCGGCCGGGCACCTACACGGTCGCGGCCTCGCTCGACGGCTTCCTCGGCGACTCGAAGACGATCATCGTGCTGCCGGGCGACGCGACCCCGGTCCCGCCGCTCGACCTCGTGCTGCGCCGCAACGGCACGCTGCGCGTCTCGATCGTCGACGCGGGCACGAGCGTCGGCATCCCCGACGGCGCCGCGACGATCACGCGCAACAGCGTCCAGGACCGGCGCACGGCGCTGCCGGGCCAGACGTTCGTCGACCTGGGCGAGTTCGCCCCGGCGACGTACTCGGTCGACGTCGCCGCGGCGGGCTACGAGACGAAGACGGTGCAGGTCACGGTCGTGCCGGGGCAGACGACCGCGACCCCCGCGGTCGTCCCGCTCGTGCGGCTCAGCACGATCCACGGCGCCGTGAAGTCGCAGGTGACGCCGTACATCGAGGAGGGCGTCACGGGAGCGAGGGTCGAGGGCGTCGGTCCGGCGACCGCGGGCTCCACGACGACGACGAAGATGACCGCGACGACCGCCGACCAGGGGTCGTACTCGCTCACCGGCACGCTCCTCAACGAGGGCCTGCACGCGGGGTCGTGGGCCCTGTCCGCGACCGCGCAGGGCTACGACACGCTGCCGCAGAGCAGCGCGAGCGTGACGATCCTCGCGGACGGCACGGACCAGGCGGCGCCGGACCTGCTGCTCAAGCCGCGGCCGGGCACGCTCGTCGTGTTCGTGTCCGCGAACGGCACGGGCCAGGAGGACCTGTCGGTCCGGCTCACGTACCAGGACGGCAGCCCCGCGGGCACGCCGACGAAGCTCCCGACGTGCGAGGGCCTCGACGCGACGTGCGACCCGGCCTCGGACGCACCCGGCACGTACGTGTTCACGGGGCTCGCGCCGCTGACGTACACGATCAACGTCTCCGGCGGGACGTTCTCGCCGCTGTCGATGTCGGTCCCGCTCGCGTCGGGCGAGACGAAGGTCGTCCCGATGCAGGTCACGGCCCCGAACGGGTCGGTCCAGGGCATCGTGCAGCTGCAGGCGGCGAACGGCACGTTCACGCCGCGGCCCGACGTCGAGGTCACGCTGCACAGCGACGACCCGGCCGTGGCCGACCGCACCGAGACGACCGGCACCGACGGCCGCTACCGCTTCCCGACGGTCGCCGCCGGCACGTACGTCGTGTCCGCGTCCGACCTCGGGCTCAGCGCGAGCCGGACGGTCGTGCTGCAGCCCGGCGACGGGCTCGTCGTCGACCTGGTGCTGAGCGAGCGCACGTACGCGCTCACGGTGACCGTCACGTCGTCGTCGGACCTCACGGGTGCGCTCGTCAACCTCACGGGCGGTTCGACGACGCCCGCCGCGCAGCCCGTGGTCCGCGCGAGCGCGACGACGTTCACGACGACGTTCTCGCAGCTCCCGGCGGCGAGCTGGACCGCGACGCTGTCCGGCCCGGCGGGGCACCTCGGCGTGTGGACGCAGCCCGCGCCGATCACCGACCAGGACGCGAGCGTCGCCTTCACGGTGTCCGAGACGCAGGTGCGCCTGCGGGCCGAGACCTCGGCGACCGGGACGCCCGACACCGTGACGGCGACGATCACGCCCGAGGACGGTGACGCGTCCGATGTCCTCGTCGCGGTCGGCGGCGGCGACACGGTCGTCTGGGTGCCGCGCGCGGGCGCCACGGTGAGCGCCACCACGACGGGCGGCTGGGACCTCGAGGTCGCGCCGTCCACCGTGCCCGACGACGCCGCGGTCCAGCTCGTGCGCCTCACCCTGCGCGCGCGCGAGACGACCCTGACGGTGACGGACTCGTCGGACTCCGTCGAGCGCGGTGACGACGTCGACGTGTCGGCGCGCGTGCGCACGGCCGTCGGCTCGGCGAACGTCTCCGTGGGCGAGGTGGTGCTGGAGCGGCGCACGTCGACGAGCCCGACGACGTGGACCGAGGTCGACCGCGCCACGCCGGGCAGCGACGGCGTCGCGAGCCTGTCCGCGGGCACGCTCGCCTGGCCGGTCGGCACCGCCGTGCTGCGCGTGCGGTACGAGGGTGCGGGCGCCTACGCGGACGCGGGCCCGACGAGCGTGGACAACGTGACCGTGACCGCGACGTCGACCACGACGACGCTCGTCGCGACCGCGACGACGCTCACCGCGACGGTCACGTCGGGCGCGGGGTCGTCCGACGTGCCGCAGGGCACGGTCGCGTTCGAGGAGCACACGGGCACGGGCAACGGCGCGGGCAGCTGGACGACGATCACCGGGTGCGGCTCGGTCTCCGTCTCGAGCGCCGGGAAGGCGACGTGCGCGTCGTCGTCGGTCGACCCCGAGCAGGACGTGCGGGCCAGGTTCACGGGCCAGGGCTCCTCGTGGCAGGGGTCGACGGGCACGGCGACGACCCCCGCGGCGCCGGCGGGCGGCGGTGACGACACGCCCTGAGCGTCCGGCGTGTTCGGGTGCCATCCGGTTTGTCCGGTCTGTACCCTGACGGCCGAGCATCGCGCGGTCGTCGGCCGCGGGCAGGTGCCGTCCTGCACGATCGTCGACGACCCGGAGGGGCCGCACCCATGCCCGCGAGAGCGAAGAGCATCCTGATGTGGATCGTCGTGATCTTCCTCGTCTACGCGGTGGTCACGAACCCGAGCCGCGCCGCGGACGTCGTCCAGTCGATCTGGGACTTCATCGCGGGCGCGGTCTCGGGCTTCGGGACGTTCTTCCACAACCTGGCGTCCTGACCGGGACCACGGCGGGCGGCGCGGACGGCTTCGAGGAGGAGGTCGGCGTGACGGCGGACGAGGCGACGCGCATCGTCAGGTCGCACCGTCTCCTGCGCCGCTACGTCCTGCCCGACGAGCGCGTCCTGCTGGCCGCGCGCCGGCACTGGGCCAAGCTCAGCGAGCCCGTGCTGACGACCGTCGCGGTCCTCGTCGGGTGCGGATGGCTCACCGCGGAGCTCGAGCCGACCCTGGGGGAGCGTGCGCTCGTCGTGTGGTGGCTCGCGGCGGCGGCGGCCGTGCGGCTCGCATGGAGCCTGCTGCTGTGGCGCGTCGAGTGGTTCGTCGCGACCGACAAGCGCATGCTCCTGCTGACCGGGCTCGTGACGCACCAGGTCGGCATGATGCCGCTGCTCAAGGTCACGGACATGCGGTACTCGCGCAGCGTCCTGGGCCAGCTGCTCGGCTACGGCCAGTTCCTGCTCGAGTCCGCGGGGCAGGACCAGGCGCTGCGGCAGATCGACTGGGTCGCGCGCCCGGACGAGACGTACCGCGACCTGTGCGCGCTGATCTTCACGCCGAACGGCCCCGGCACCCGTCCCGTGCCGGAGCCCGCACCGGAGCCGACGCCGCACGCGTCGCCGACCCGGTCGTGGATCGCCCCCCACCGGTCGTCCGACGAAGGCCGCGAGGCCGCGCACCGCCCGGCACCGGGCGACACCCAGCCGATCCGCACGCGTGCGTCGGCGCACGAGGTCCCTGCTGGTCCTGACGGCTCCGACGGCTCTGACGGCACGGACGGTGCCGACGATGCCGCGTGGTTCGTCTCGGAACCCACGGCCCGCTACGTCGACCTCACGTCCCCGGACGACCCGAGGTGAGCACACCGGCAAGCCACTCCCGGACCAAGCTGACCTGGTGACGGCCGCTCAGGACGCGGTCAGAGCCACCAGACCAGCAGGAGCGTGACGGTCGCGGTGACGGCGGCGGTCACGGCCACGACCCACCACGTGTCGGGGTGGCCGCAGGGTTCCGGGTCGGCCGGGGCCTGCACGACGACCACGGGGGCGGGCGCCGGGGGCGGCGCGACGACGGTCGGGGGCGGCGGCGTCATGTCGGCACCGCACCGCACGCAGCGCACCGCGGTCGGGGTGTTGAGCTCGGCGCACGCGGGGCACGCGAGCGTCGAGGCGAGCGCGGTGCCGGACGCGCCGGGCGCGCGCCAGCGGGCGTCGTCGGACTCCTCGTCGGGCGTCGCCGAGGCGGACGGGCGGGCCCAGAACAGCGGGTAGTCGCACGTCGGGCAGAAGTCGGACGCGAGCCGCTCGCTCGCCCGCACGCGCGAGACGGCACCGCACTCGGGGCACGTGACCTCGAGCGTGTCGGGGGCGGCGCCCCGGTCGAGATCGGTCATGACGCGAGCTCTCCTTCCTGCTGCGTGAGCACGGGCCAGACCATCCTGCCCCCGACCCGGACCTCGACCTGCACGTCGGCGGGCACCTCGTCGAGGACGAGCGCGAGGAAGTCGGACTCGGACAGCGGGCCGGTCGACTCGACCTCGAGCACGGCCCACGCGACGTCGTCGGGCGCCTGGCCCTCCGCGAACACGCCGCCGGACTCGGTGAGCCGCACGGGACCGCCCGAGTAGAGCTCGAGCAGGTGCACGAGGCCACGGGCCGTGCCGCGCCACTGCAGCGTCTGCGCGGCGGTGCGCAGGATGCGGCGCTGCGTCTCGGGCGGGTAGGACGCGTCGATGCCGTCGGTGCCGAGCCACGAGCCCATCGCGCGCACCATCGCGGGCGGGGTGAGGTCGACGTCGGCGAGGTGCGGCAGGTTGTCGGCGTGCTGCAGCAGCGTCTCCGCCTCGGCCTGGAAGATCGAGACGAAGCGCACGAAGAAGTCCTCCGCGAGCATCCCGTACGGGAGCTGGCGCAGGAGCCAGTCGGCGCTGCGGCCCGTCACCTCACCACCACCCGGTGGTCGGCCGACAGGAACAGCGCGTGCTCGGCGAGCGCGATCGACTCGCGTCCGCCGCCGATGCGCCGGCCCGTGCGCAGGTCGTACTCGAACAGCTGCAGCTCGTCGACCGCGAGCACGCCGTCGACGGACTCGACGACCTGGGTCACCGCGGACGCGGTGAGCGGCGCGTCGAACGGCCAGCCCGTGCCGTCGGCGCCGCCCGTGAGCGGGTGCACGAAGCGCGTCAGGGCGTCGGACACGCGCTGCCGGACCATCGCGGCGGGCCGGCCGGGCAGCGTGCGCACGAGCACCGCGACGGACACGCCCTGGTAGTACGGCGTGCCGATCTCGACGGGCACGCCGACCATGCGGCGCTCGTCGAGCGCCGCGGAGACCGCGTCGAACAGCGGCGTCGAGAGCGCGAAGTCGTCGATGCGGTGCGTGCGCGGGTCGGTGCGCACCTGCGGCACGATCAGCACGCGCACGACGTTCGAGCCGCTCGTCGCGGCGGGCAGGCAGCGGGCGCGCGCGACCTCGACTGACGCCTGGCGCGTGATCGCCTCGTAGTCCGACGCGGTGACCGCGCGCTGCCCCGTGCGCAGCGTCAGCGGGCCGCGCACCTTGGCCTCGGCGACGGTCTCCGCGTCGACGCCGCCGCTCGCGGCGCGCGCGTTCGAGACCGACGAGACGAACGGCAGACCGCTGCGCAGCGACGTGAGCGTGCGCGCCCCGACGTTGCCGCGCGTGCCGCCGCCCGTGCGGTAGGCGGTCACGCGGATCTCGGCACCGTCGGGCGGCACCGCGCCGTGCTGGCGCACGAGGCCGTCGGGGTGGCGCACCGCAGGCCCGAAGCGCACCTCGCCCGTGGTCGAGTCCCACACGACGTGCCGGTCGGTGGGGCCCGACGAGCCGAAGTCCGGCACCTCGGTCCAGCGCTGGGTCTCGCCGCGCACGACGACGAGCACGCCCTCCTCGTCACGCCGCCGCGCGACCGGTGCGCCCGAGACCCGCAGGACCTGGCCCGGCTGACCCGTGGAGCGGCCCAGCAGCTCGGCGGGCAGCGTGGTCGAGTGCTCGGCGGGCACGGTCACGCCGAGCGCGGCGACCGCGGCGCTCGAGACGCGCGGCGACGCCGCGAACGTCGGCTGACCCGGCTGCGGGCGCGTGAGCCGCACGCGCACCCAGTGCGCGAGCTGACCGCCGAGCATGAGCGGCTCGTGCCGCCCGGGCAGCAGGAGGAGCACCGAGCCGGACTTGTTGAGGCCGCCCGTCGTGTCGGACTCGACCTGGCACGCGATCCACGCCTCGCCGTCCCACGCCTCCCAGGCCAGCGGCGCCCGCGTCGGGTCCACCCCGATGCCCTCGGCACGCGCCGACAGGTCGACGCGCACGGCGTAGCCGGCGAGCGACCCGCGCGCACCGAGGTACAGCGCGTCGCCGGGGGTCACGGTCGGGAAGCACGTCGCGGACGCGCCGGGGACCGTGAGGTCCTCCCACACGTCGGCCGCCTGACCCTCGGCCGTGACGGACTGCGCCGCGACGAGCTCGGGCGGCGAGACGACCGCGTCGCGCGTCGTCGAGAACACCACGGGTGCGTCACCGACGGTCGCGACCTCGGTGCCCGCCGGGACGTGCACCGCGCGGTCCGCGGGGGCCGACAGCCAGAACGTCAGGTCGGCGTGCGCGACCGCGGGCGGGAACGGCTCGATCCCGACGAGGTTGAGGAAGTGCACGTACATGCGCTCCGGCACCTGGTTGACGCGGAAGAGCACCATCTCGCTCATCCACGCGAACAGCTCGACGAGCGCCACGCCCGGGTCGGACACGTTGTGGTTGGTCCACTCGGGCGTGAACCGCGGGATGAGCCGCTTGGTCTCGTCGACGATGTCCTGGAAGGAGCGGTCGTCGAGGTGCGGGGGGTCGAGCGGGGCCATCAGGCGTCCTCACGGGGGATCACGTAGAACGGGTAGACCAGGTTGCGCCGGTCGTTGGTGGACTTCACGCGGTACTCGATGCGGATCTGGACCAGGCCGGAGTCGTCGTCGTCCTGCTCGGGGTGCACGTCGAGCACCTCGACCCGAGGCTCCCACTGCGCGAGCGCGTCGCGCACGGCCTGCGAGATCAGGCCCAGCAGGGTCGCGTTGACGGGCTCGAACAGCAGGTCCCAGATGCGGCAGCCGAACTGCGGCCGCATGAGGCGCTCACCGGGTGCGGTGAGCAGCACCACGCGCATCGAGTCCTCGATGTCGCCGCCCGGTGCGGTGAGCGCGATCGAGCCCGTGTGGTCGACGCCGAGCGGCCACGCGAAGCCCCGTCCGACGAAGTCGGGGGTCTGGCGGGCCGGGTCGGCCGAGGTCGTCTCGCTCATCAGTTGATCTTCACCATCGATCCCTTGACCTCGAGGATCCCGCCGGCCTCGACCTTCGTCGCGGACTTGCCCTTGACGGCGACCTGCAGGCCGTCGACGGTCACCCCGGTCTGGCCGGACACCTCGACGGTCTGCTTCGAGCCGACGACGACCTTCTGGGTCGCGTCGAGCGTGATCGTCGAGCCCTTGAGCGTGATCGCGCCCTTGCCGTCGAACGCGATCGACGACGAGCCGACCTTGATCGTGAGCGGCACGCCGCCGTCGGCCGTGAGCTCGACGCCCTTGCGCCCGAGCCGCAGCTTCTGCTGGCCCTGCGCGACGAGCAGCTCGATGAACTGCTTGTCCTCGGTCTCGTCCTCCGAGAGGAGGATGTGGTGCCCCGACGACGTGCGGATGACGTGCCCGAGGAGCGTGCCGTCACCCCGGACGAGCTCCGCCTGCGGCGGCAGGTTCTTCGCGCTGTACAGGCCGCCGATCACGACGGGCCGCGCGACGTCGTCGTTCTCGAACCCGACGAGGACCTCGTCGCCCACGTTCGGCAGGAACATCTGGCCGCGCGACGTGCCCGCGCCGGGGAGCGCGACACGCGCCCACGCGGACTTCGCCTGGTCGGCCGCGGTCGGCAGCGACACGCTCACGCGGCCGCGCGCGTCGGGGTCCTTGAGCCCGTCGACGACGCCGACGACGAGCCCCGAGTGCCGGAACGACGATGCGGCGTGCCCCTGGTCCCACGGGTCGGCGATCGTGACGGGGTCGCGGTCGCCCGCGACGAGCTCGGTGCGCGCGCCGGACCGGTCGACGACGTGCGTCACCTCGCGCACGTAGTACGTGCCGTTGCCGGGCCCGGCCCCGTCGACGTCGATCGTGCCGCCGGGCCGCAGCTCGGGCGTGAACAGCAGCCGGGCGCGCGCGGTCATCCGCCCGGTGCGCGCCGCGACGCCCTCCGCGAGCGCGCGCGCCTCGGTCTCGGACGACGGCGACAGCCGCGCGCCCGTGACCTTGGTCGTGACGCCCTCGGGGTTCGCGGGGTCGAGACCGGAGCGTGACCGCGGCGTCGACGCCGTGCCGACCGTCGCGCGCTGCTGGGCGGGGTCCCACCCGCGCACGGACACGCTCGTCGTGGCGTCGTTGACCTGCCGCACGGAGAACGCGTGCAGGTTGCGCGCGAGCGCGAGCTCGACGGTCGACGTCCCCGGTGCGGTGCCCGTCGTGGCA
>Ga0206102_1000347_pt1 | contig 15484 bp, 14 predicted proteins | sample 1B1Ametagenome_FD_148645 | JGI IMG/M metagenome (GOLD analysis project Ga0206102, IMG submission 148645) | Enriched microbial communities from leaf-cutter ant dump, University of Wisconsin, Madison, United States - 1B1A | ecosystem: Environmental > Terrestrial > Nest > Insects nest > Nest dump... | reverse complement strand
GAGATCCGGGTCCTTCACGACCGACAGCAGCGGCAGGCGGATGTTCTTTTCCAGCAGCATGCGGATGACGCCGAGCGCGGCGCGGCGCAGCGCATAGGGGTCCTTCGAGCCGGTCGGCTTCTCGTCGATCGCCCAGAAGCCGATCAGCGTGTCGAGCTTGTCGGCGAGCGCCACGGTGAGGCCGACCTTGCCGCCGGGCACGCGGTCGGAGGGGCCCTGCGGCTTGTAATGGTCCTCGATGGCCTCCGCGACGGCAGCGTCCTCGCCCTGCAGGGCGGCGTATTTACGGCCCATGATGCCCTGGAGCTCGGGGAATTCGCCGACGGCCTCGGTGCGAAGGTCGGCCTTGGCAAGCACCACGGCGCGGTCGACGAGCGCGGCATCCGCGCCCGTGACCTTGGCGAGCTCTGCGGCCAACATGCGGATGCGCGCGACGCGCTCGCCCTGCGTGCCGAGCTTGGCGTGGAAGGTGACATCGAGGGCGTCGAGCTTGGCCATGCGCTGGTCGAGCGGCTTGGCAAGGTCGAGGCCGAACTTTTCCGCGGACGCCTTCAGCGTGTCGAGGTCCGGCAGGTCGCCCTGGTCGCGCAGCCAGAAATGCTTGGCGTCGGACAGGCGCGCGCGCACGACCTTGCCGTTGCCGTGCACGATCTCCTTGCCGCCGTCCTTCGCCTCGATGTTGGAGACGAGGATGAAATGGTTGGAAAGCGCCTCGGTGCCCGGCCGGCGGGTGACGAAGCATTTCTGGTTCGTCTTGATCGTCAGGCGGATGATCTCGGCGGGGATCGCCAGGAACTCCTCCTCGAACGTGCCGAGCAGCACCTGCGGCCATTCGACGAGGCCGGAAACTTCATCGAGCAGGCTTTCGTCCTCGACCAGCTCCAGGCCGTTGGCGAAGGCGATGTTGTTGGCATCGGTGGCGATGATCTGCTTGCGCCGCTCGGCATCCAGCACGACCTTCGCCTTTTCGAGGCTGGCGGCATAATCGGCAAAGCGGCGCACGGTGATGGCCTCCGGCGCATGGAAGCGATGGCCGTAGGTGACGTTGCCGGCGACGAGCCCGTCGACCTCGAAGGGCACGACGCGCGTTTCCTCGGTTTCCGCGCCGAAGGTGCACAGGATCGACTGCAGCGGGCGCACCCAGCGCATGGCGCCGGGCCTGGCCGAGGCGGCGCCCCAGCGCATGGATTTCGGCCAGGGGAAGTTGCGGATGATGCCCGGCATCGCCTCGGCGATGATCTCCTCGGCGGGGCGGCCCGGCTTGACGATATGGGCGACGTAGAAATCGCCCTTCTTCGGATCCGAATGGACATGCGCCTCGGAAATCGAGGAAAGCCCCGCGCCGCGCAGGAAGCCTTCGATCGCCTTCTCGTTGGCGTCGGTGCGCGGGCCCTTGCGCTCCTCGCGGAGGTCGGCCGAGCGGGCGTTGAGGCCACGGATGTCGAGCGTCAGGCGGCGCGGCGTCCAGTATTCGCGCGCCCCCTCGTAAGTCAGGCCCGCTTCCACCAGCGCATCGGTGACGAGTTTCTTCAGGTCGCCCGCCGCCTTGCACTGCATGCGGGCGGGAATTTCCTCGGAGCGGAGTTCAAGCAGAAGATCGGGCATGTCAACTTTCCTCACCCTCGCCACGCGGCAAGGGTCGGCACACGGCCGGTACGGGGTGAAAATCGTGTGCCTCTGCTAGCAAAGTTGGGCGGTGCTGTACAACGGCAAATATGCCGCCACGCCGAGGGAAAGGCCGTCAGTGTTCGCTGGCGGCGACCTCTTGCGCGCCTTCTTCCGGCTTTGCCTCGTCCTTGCCTTCCGCGACGGCGTTCGGATCGACGCAGTCTTCCCTCTCCTGCATGGCGGTGACGATGGACTTGATCTCGTCGAGGGAAAGCTCCTTGCGCTCGCCGTAGAACTCGCCGTTGCCGGCAGGCTCGCCGTCCGTATAGCGGGCGACGAAGGGCGCGCTCATGCCCGGCACGGCGGCGGGATTGCGCGCGAAGAGCACTTCGGCGCCGATCGCCCGCCCGCGCATGTCGGCGCGGTTCACGGGGCCGGCGGCATCGAGCAGGATGATCTGGTAGAGATCGGCATCCTCCGCGTTGGAAACGGCGCCCGCCACGCGCAGCGCCGTCTTCACCCGCACATCGCCCCCCTTGGCGTCCGAGCGCACGTATTTGCGCAGCCATTGCTGGCCGTCCTGCTCGATGCGCACGGTGGAGACCGTGGTGCAGGCGGCGCCCGACACCGCCTCCGTCCCCGGCCCGAGCAACGCGTCGCGCCCGACGAAGATCGCAGCCGCCCCCGACGCGCCGGTGAGCACCAGAACGCCCGCGGCGATGATCAGGATCTTCCGGGACAGGCGGAACGAGGTCGGCAGGAGCTTCACGGGCGACGCACTTCTCTTTGAACGCAGAACAGGAACGCGCCGAGAGCGCGCGAACGTTTGCGCACTCTAGCGGCCGGGCGTTTCAGAAGTTTTAAGCCGGTCCATGCCCGTTCCGGCATCATTTTGCGAATGATTTGCAATAGCGTTGACAGGGAACAAAAGGGCCCTATAGTCAATTGCAACTCATTCGCAAAAGCAGATCAGGTCTCCCATGCTCCGCCGCTCCTTCAATGCCCTTCTCCTCGGCCTGCCGCTGCTGGCCGCCACACCCGCACTGGCCGGGGAAAAGCCGAAGGTGGTGACGACCTTCACCATCATCGCCGACATCGCCGCCAACGTGGCGGGCGATGCGGCCACCGTGGAATCCATCACCAAGCCGGGCGCGGAGATCCACAACTACCAGCCGACGCCGCGCGACATCCTGAAGGCGCAGGACGCCCAACTCGTACTGCGCAACGGCCTCAACCTCGAACTCTGGTTCGAAAAGTTCCTCGCCAATCTCGGCGACGTGCCGAACGTCGTCGTCAGCGACGGCGTGACGCCGATGAGCATCGTGGAAGGCCCCTACGAGGGCAAGCCCAACCCGCATGCCTGGATGTCGCCGGACAATGCGCTGATCTATGTCGAGAATATCCGCAAGGCGCTCGGCGCGCTCGATCCCGCCCACGCCGCGACCTACGACGCCAACGCGAAGGCCTATAGCGAGAAGATCAAGGCGCTCGGCGCGGAGATGAAGGCGAAGATCGGCGCCTTGCCGGAAGAAAAGCGCTGGCTCGTGACCAGCGAGGGCGCGTTCTCCTATCTCGCCCGCGATTTCGGCCTCAAGGAACTCTTCCTCTGGCCAATCAACGCCGACCAGCAGGGAACGCCGAAACAGGTGAAGGCGGTGATCGACGCGGTGCGCGAGCACGATATCCACGTCGTCTTCAGCGAAAGCACCGTCTCGGCCAAGCCGGCGCAGCAGGTGGCGGCCGAAACCGGCGCGGCCTATGGCGGCGTCCTCTACGTCGACTCCCTCAGCGAGGCCGACGGGCCGGTGCCGACCTATCTCGACCTCCTGCGCGTGACCTCCGAGACCATCGTGAAGGGGCTCTCGCAATGATGATGGGCAGCAAGGCGAAAGAGGTGGACGGCATCGTCGCCGAGGACGTGACCGTCACCTACCGCAACGGCCTCACGGCGCTGCGCCACGCGAGCTTCTCCGTGCCGACGGGCACGATCACGGCGCTGGTCGGCGTCAACGGATCGGGCAAGTCGACGCTCTTCAAGGCGATCATGGGCTTCGTGCCGGTCGCCGGCGGCAAGGTGACGATCCTCGGCCTTTCCGTGCGCGAGGCGCTGAAGAAGAACCTCGTCGCCTATGTGCCGCAGGCCGAGGAGGTCGACTGGACCTTCCCCGTCCTCGTCGAGGACGTCGTCATGATGGGCCGCTATGGCCACATGAACTGGCTGCGCATCCCGACGAAACGCGACCACGAGATGGTGGACGAAGCCCTCGAGCGCGTGAACATGTCCGCCTATCGCAAGCGCCAGATCGGCGAGCTTTCCGGCGGTCAGAGGAAGCGTGTCTTCCTCGCGCGGGCGCTGGCGCAGGAGGGCCAGGTGATCCTGCTCGACGAGCCCTTTACCGGCGTCGACGTCACCACCGAGGAGCAGATCGTAGAGCTGCTGGGCACGCTGCGCGACGAAGGCCGCGTGATGCTGGTCTCCACCCACAACCTCGGCAGCGTGCCGGACTTCTGCGACCGCACGGTCTTCGTGAAGGGCACCGTCATCGCCTCCGGCCCGACGTCCGAGACCTTCACCGAGGCGAACCTGGAGAAGGCCTTCGGCGGCGTGCTGCGCCACTTCATCCTCGGCGGGCGGGACCTTCACGACGACGAGGACATGCGCACCGTCAAGGTCATCACCGACGACGAGCGCCCCTTCGTCATCTACGGCGAGCACGAGACGGAGAAACGGCCGTGACCGACGCGCTCCTCGAGCCCTTCTCTTATGAGTACATGGTCAATGCCATGTGGGTGAGCGCGCTGGTCGGCTGCATCTGCGGCTTCCTTTCGGCCTATCTCATGCTGAAGGGCTGGTCGCTGATCGGCGACGCGCTCTCCCATTCCATCGTGCCGGGCGTTGCCGGCGCCTATATGCTGGGCTTGCCGTTTGCGGCCGGCGCCTTCCTTTCCGGCGGGCTTGCCGCCGGGGCCATGCTCTTCCTCAACCGCCAGACGCGGCTCAAGGAGGATGCGATCATCGGCATGATCTTCTCCTCCTTCTTCGGCCTTGGCCTCTTCATGGTCTCGCTCTCGCCGACGCCGGTAAACATCCAGACCATCGTGCTCGGCAACATCCTCGCCATCACGCCGGAAGACACGATCCAGCTCGCCATCATCGGCGCGGTGACGCTCATCGTCCTCCTCCTGAAATGGAAGGACCTGATGGTGACCTTCTTCGACGAGAACCACGCCCGCTCCATCGGCCTCAACGCGACGGGCCTGAAAATCCTGTTCTTCACCCTGCTCAGCGCCTCGACGGTCGCCGCCATGCAGACGGTCGGCGCCTTCCTCGTCGTCGCCATGGTGGTGACGCCGGGCGCCACCGCTTATCTGCTCACCGACCGCTTCCAGCGCCTTGTGGTGATCGCCGCCGCGCTCGGCGCGGGCACCAGCCTCGTCGGGGCCTACCTTTCCTATTTCCTCGACGGCGCGACGGGCGGCATCATCGTCGTCCTGCAGACGGCGCTCTTCCTTCTCGCCTTCCTGCTTGCGCCCAAGCATGGGCTCATCGCCGCGCGGCGGAGGGGCCGTCAGGCGCTTGTCGCCGGAAAGGCCGCCCAGCCATGAGCGAGACGCTGCAACTCGCCCTCCTGCCCTTCCAGCTCGCCTTCATGCAGAACGCGTTCCTGGTGACGCTGACGATCGCGGTGCCGATGGCGCTGCTGTCCTGCTATCTCGTGCTGAAGGGCTGGTCGCTGATGGGCGATGCGGTCTCGCATGCCGTGCTGCCGGGCGTCGTCCTCGCCTATGTCGCGGGTCTTCCCTTCGCGGCGGGCGCATTCGTCGCCGGCCTCGTCTGCGCGCTCACCGCCGGCTACCTCAAGGACAACAGCCGCGTGAAGGAAGACACAGTCCTCGGCATCGTCTTTTCCGGCATGTTCGCCCTCGGCGTCGTGCTCTACGTGAAGATCCAGCCGGACGTGCATCTCGACCATATCCTCTTCGGCGACATGCTCGGCATCGCCGCCGCCGACCTCCTCGAAACCGCGATCATCGCGCTGGCGGCGACAGGCTTCATCCTCGCCTTCCGAAAGGACCTTCTCGTGCAGGCCTTCGACCGCCAGCACGCCTCGGCCATCGGCCTGCCGGTGAAAGTCCTGCATTACGGGCTGCTCGCCGTCCTCTCGCTCGTCGTGGTCGGCGCACTGAAGGCGGTCGGCATCATCCTCGCCGTCGCCATGCTGGTGGCGCCGGGCTCCATCGCCGCCCTCCTCACCCGGCGCTTTCCGACCATGCTGGCGGTCGCCGTCGCCGTCGCGCTCGGCTGTTCCCTCCTCGGCATCTGGCTGAGTTTCCTCATCGACAGCGCCCCGGCGCCAACCATCGTTCTCCTGATGGCGGGCCTCTTCGTCCTTGCCTTCCTCACCCGCATGATCCGCGACAGGAAGCCCGCCGAGACCGCCTGACCGGCGCTGCCGCGCTCTGTCGACAGGCGGCCGGTTTGCGTCTATCGTCCGCCGCGAACGGCCCTGCTTCGGCCGCGACAACGACACGAACGACAACGGGACGGCATGGCGCATATCGGTATCGTCGGCGGCGGCCTGATGGGCTGCGCCACAGCGCTTCATCTTCTGGAACAGGGCCACAGCGTCACCGTGCTGGAGCGCGATGCAGGCGGCCTGCCGGCCTCCGTCGGCAATGCCGGCATCCTCGCCGTGCCGGAGATCGATCCGCTCGCCCGGCCCGACATGCTGCTCTCCGTGCCGAAATGGCTGCTCGATCCGCTCGGCCCCCTCACCGTCCGCTGGCAGGACCTGCCCGCGCTGACGCCGTGGCTCATGAAATTCCTCTTCTCCGCCCGGCCCGGCAAGGCGGCGGCAAGCCGCGCGGCGATGCTCTTCCTCATGAAGACCGCCGGGGCCGACCATGAGCGCCTCGGCGCGCTTGCCGGCGTTTCCGGCCATATGCGCGACACCGGCGCGCTCACTGTCTTCGACAGCCTCGCTGCCCGCGACAAGGTCTTCGCCCACGAAACGGAAAATGCGAAGCTGATCGGCTGCAATGTCGAGAAGCTGGATGCCGAAGAGGCCCGCCGCCGCGTGCCGGCCCTCGAAGGCCCCTTCGCCGGCGCCGTTTTCAACGACGGCTACAAGACCTTCGAATATCCACTGACCTTCCTGCGCCGGCTGCAGGCGGCGCTGCGCGAGCGGGAGGCTTTCGCCGACGCCAACGTCGCCGCGGTGGGCCAGCGGGAAAACGGCATCGCCGTGCGCACGGAGGGCGGGCGCGAATTCATCTTCGACCGCCTCGTCGTCGCGGCCGGCGTCTGGTCGCGCCGCTTCGTCGCCGATCTCGGCCTGAAGGTGCTGCTCGAAACGGAGCGCGGATACAACACGACCTTCATGAACCCCTCGACGGTGCTGGACATGCCGGTCTTCTTCTCCGAGCACGGCTTCGTCGCGACGCCCTTCGAGAACGCGCTGCGCATCGGCGGCGCGGTGGAGCTCGCCTCGCCGGACGCGCCGGCCAACTACAGGCGCGCCGCCGCCATGCGCAAGAAGATGCGCCGCTATGTGCCGGACCTTCAGGAAGAGGGCGGCACGGAATGGATGGGCCGTCGCCCCTCGACGCCGGATTCGCTCCCCGTCATCAGCCTGCATCCGCGCGACCCGCGCATCGCCTTCGCCTTCGGCCACGGCCATCTCGGCCTGACGCTCTCGGCCACCACCGGACGCCATGTCGCCCGGCTCATTTCCGGCGAGGGCGAGAGCGCGCTCGCCCCCTTCTCCATCGCCCGCTTCCAGTAGGCGGATCGCTTGTCATCAAAGAAAGACGAACATGCACAAGGTCATTTTTGACACGGACCCCGGCGTCGACGACGCCATGGCGCTGCTTTTCCTGCACAATCACCCCGAGATCGACCTCATCGGCATCACCACCGTCTTCGGCAACGCCGCTATCGAGACGACGACGCGCAACGCCCTGTTCCTCAAGCGCGAATGGGGCATTGCCGCCCCGGTCGCGCGCGGCGAGGGCAAGACCTACAACCCCATGCGCAACCCGACCGACTGGCCGGTGATGATCCACGGCCATGACGGGCTCGGCAATATCGACGTGCCGGAGGCGATCGACCTGCCGATCGACCCGCGCCCGGCGCACCGCTTCATCATCGAGACCGTCCGGGCCAATCCCGGCGAGGTGACGCTGATCGCCGTCGGCCGCATGTCCAACCTTGCCTATGCGCTGAAGGAGGACCCGGAGATCGCCGGCCTTGCCAAGCAGGTCATCATCATGGGCGGCGCCTTCGACGTGCCGGGCAACATCACGCCGGCCGCCGAGGCCAACATCCACGGCGACCCGGAAGCCGCCGACGCGGTGATGGGCGCGCCGTGGAAGGTCGTCGTCGTCGGCCTCGACGTGACGATGAAGACCGTCATGACGCGCAGGCGCCTTGCCGAGCTCGCCGCGCAGAACGGCACGAACCTCAAGCTGCTCTCCGACATCTCGCAGTTCTACATCGATTTCTACGGCCGGCATGTGGAAGGCGAGGGCATGGTGGTGCACGACAGCTGCGCCTGCATCTACCTCGTCGCCCCCGAGCTCTTCGAAACGCGCCGCGGCGCGATCCGCGTCGTCTGCGGCGGCATCGCCGACGGCCAGACGATCCAGAAGCCCGACGCCCGCAGCTTCCCGCCCGGCAACTGGGACGGCCTGCCGAGCCAGCACGCCTGCATCGGCATCGACGCGGAAAAGGTGATGGCGCTGCTGGACGAGACGCTGGTGCGCTGACGAGAAGCTGCCCCTCACCTGCCTGCCGGCATCCTCTCCTTGGCTGCGGGGCGAGGAACGATAGGCTTGCCGTTTTCCTCCTTCTCCCCGCTTGCGGGGAGAAGGTCCCGGCAGGGGGATGAGGGGCAATCCGGACCTCTTTATCCCGCCACCGCCGGCAACTGCCAGTCGATGGGCTTGCGCCCGTGCTCCACGAGAAACGCATTCGCCTTGGAGAACGGCCGCGAGCCGAAGAAGCCGTTATGCGCGGAGAGCGGCGAGGGGTGCGGCGAGCGCAGCACGAGGTGGCGGCTGCGGTCGACGAAGGCGGCCTTCTTCTGCGCGTAGGAGCCCCAGAGGATGAAGACGACGGGCTTTTCCTGCTCGTTGACGGCACGGATGACGGCATCCGTGAAGCGCTCCCAGCCGCGCCCCTGATGCGAGGCGGCGCGGCCCATCTCCACCGTCAAGACGCTGTTGAGAAGAAGGACACCCTGCTTCGCCCAATGCTCCAGGAAGCCGTGGCGGGCCGGCGGAACGCCGAGGTCGTCCTGCATTTCCTTGTAGATATTGACGAGCGAGGGCGGGATGCGCACGCCCGGCTGCACGGAAAAGCAGAGCCCGTGCGCCTGCCCCTCGCCGTGATAGGGATCCTGCCCGAGGATGACGACGCGCACCTCGTCGAGCGGCGTCAGGTCGAGCGCGCGGAAATATTCCGCCCCCTTCGGAAAGATGCGCCGCCCCTCCTGCTTCTGCTCGAGGAGGAAGCGCTTGAGCTCGGCCATGTAGGGATCGGAAAATTCCGCTGCCAGCGGCGCCTTCCAGCTCTCGCCAATCTTCACGTCACCCGCTGCCATCATCCGCTCCTATCCTTCCCTTGGGGGCGGAGTTTAACGCCGGATGGCGGCAGGAACCGGCGAAACGGCCGGTCATCCACAGCTAATCTTGCGAGGGATATTCACCGGCAGGCGGCGATACTCCGTCCTACGCCGCCGGGAACCCGAGCTGCGGGCCCTGCAGCAGCGTCAGCTCCTCGGCCGCCTCCCCGGCGATGCGCCGCAGCAGCAGCCGGCCCATCGCCTCGCCGGCGGCGGTCAGGTCCTCGTAGATCGTCTCGACCTTCGGCTGGATCTGGCTGAGAAGGCGCGAGGTCTGCTTGGCGACGATGTCGTATTGCCCGCCAAGCGCCAGGCCGTTGTCGCTCATGCCGGTGATGGTGGCGAGCGCCGAGACCTCGCCGGGACAGGCGAAGCCGTCCGGCGGATCGGCTTCGCCGCTGCGCCGGCGCACGTAGTCGCGGATCGCGTCGGCGGGACTGTCGAGGTCGAGGTTTTCCGGGATCTCGTAGGCGGCGCCGGCTTCCCGCACCGCGGTCATGAAACCGTGCAGCATGTGCTGGTAGAAGGTGAGGCGCTTCGGCGGCAGGATGATGGTGACCTTGCGCCGGCCCTTCTCGATGAGGCGCCGCGTCGCCGCATAGGCGAAGGCGAAGTTGTCGTAGTCGACGAAGGCATGGGGTGTCGAAAATTCCGTCCGGCCGTGGGTGACGAAGGGAAAGCCGTTCTCCAGCAGCAGCCGCACGCGCGGATCGAAGGGCTCGGTGCGCGAGAAGATGAGGCCGTCCGCCATGCCGTTGCGGATGATGTAGCTGGCCGCCTCGACATTGCTGCCCTCGAGGAAGCTCGGCGTGACGATGAGATGGTAGGGCGTCGCCTGGAGCGCGCGCGCAAGGCCGTGCATGATGGAGGTGCCGAAGCCGAGGATTTCCTCGTGCGGATCGAGCAGCACGGAGATGACATTGGTGCGGCCGGTCTTCAGGCGCTGGGCGGCGCGGTCCGGCAGGTAGCCGATCTCGGCGGCGACCTCGTGCACGCGCCGCCGCGTCGCCTCGGAAATCTGCGGCGCATTGCCGAGCGCGCGCGAAACCGTGGTGATCGCAAGCCCGGTGATTTCCGAAATGGTCTTCAGCGTCGGCTTGCCGGCTCGGGAGCTGCGGGCGGGTTCACTGTCGGCGGACTTTTCGATGCGGGACACGGGGTGCGTTTCTTCGGATGGCAGGCGATAGGCGGCACCATATCGGCCGACCGGCCGTTCGGCAATCTTGCGCCGCACAGAATTTAAAACGTTTTCCATGCACCGCACAAAGACCACTCCTTGCCGGGATATGCCGTCAGCACCCGAATTTACCGCGTTTTTGCAAAGAGGTTCCGTTGCCGGCCGTCCCGGCTTGACTTCGCAAATTTACAACGTTTTAAATTGGCCCGGCACTTTTGAGCCATGAAAGGAATTCCGGCGCCCCTGCGGGCTCCGGGGAGATTGGCGGGAGGAGGCTCCCGCCCGAAAACTTGCGAAACGGGAGGAAGACGATGGGCAGGTTTGTGACGACGACGGCGATAGCGGTTGTTATGACGATGGGGCTTGGTGGGACTTCGGTTCGTGCAGCGGAGAACGTTGAGGTGCTGCACTGGTGGACGTCTGGCGGGGAGGCAGCGGCGCTGGACGTTTTGAAGAAGGACCTGGAGAGCAAGGGCATCACCTGGACGGACATGCCGGTTGCCGGCGGGGGCGGCACGGAGGCGATGACGGTGCTGCGCGCGCGGGTGACGGCCGGCAACGCGCCGACGGCGGTGCAGATGCTCGGCTTCGACATCCTCGACTGGGCCAAGGAGGGCGCGCTCGGCAATCTCGATGAAGTGGCCGCCAAGGAGGGCTGGGACAAGGTGATCCCGACGGCGCTGCAGCAGTTCTCCAAGTATGACGGCCACTGGATCGCCGCGCCCGTCAACGTCCACTCCACCAACTGGATGTGGATCAACAAGGCCGCGCTCGACAAGGCCGGCGGCAAGGCGCCGGAAAGCTGGGACGAGCTCGTCGCATTGCTCGACAACTTCAAGGCACAGGGCATCACGCCGATCGCCCATGGCGGCCAGCCCTGGCAGGACGCCACGATCTTCGACGCGGTCGTGCTCTCGTTCGGCAACGACTTCTACAGGAAGGCCTTCATCGACCTCGATCCCGACACGCTCGGCAGCGACACGATGAAGCAGGCCTTCGACCGCATGACGAAGCTGCGCTCCTATGTCGACGACAACTTCTCCGGCCGCGACTGGAACCTGGCCTCCGCCATGGTCATCGAGGGCAAGGCGGGCGTGCAGTTCATGGGCGACTGGGCCAAGGGCGAGTTCATCAAGGCCGGCAAGAAGCCGGGCGAGGACTTCGTGTGCGCGCGCTACCCGCAGACGCAGGGCTCCGTCACCTTCAACTCCGACCAGTTCGCCATGTTCAAGGTCTCCGAGGACAAGGTTCCCGCCCAGCTCGTCATGGCCTCGGCCATCGAGAGCCCGACCTTCCAGTCGGCCTTCAACGTGGTCAAGGGCTCGGCGCCCGCCCGCACGGACGTCTCTGACGCGGCCTTCGACGATTGCGGCAAGAAGGCCATCAAGGACCTGGCCGAAGCCAATGCCAACGGCACGCTGATGGGCTCCATGGCGCACGGCCACGCCAACCCGGCCGCCGTCAAGAACGCCATCTACGACGTCGTCACGCGCGAGTTCAACGGCGAGCTTTCCTCCGCGGAAGCCGTCGAGGAGCTGAAGGCCGCCGTCGCGGCTGCGAAGTAAGCCGTCGAGGCTGCCCTCACCCCGGCCCTCTCCCCCAAGCGGGGAGAGGGAGGCGGAGAGGCTCCGGCCTATTCTCTTCTCCCCGCCTGCGGGCAGAAGGGTGCCGGCAGGCGGATGAGGGCGCCACCCCGCCGCCCCAACCAGTTTCTAACGGTGGTAACGACCATGGATAGCCGAAGCCGGCTGCAGGAGCTTCTGCCGAAGCTCGTGCTGGCCCCCAGTTTCCTCATCGTGCTCGTCTTCGTCTACGGCTTCATCGCCTATACGGGCATCCTGTCGCTGACGGACAGCAAGATGCTGCCCTCCTACACCTTCGTCGGCCTGAGCAACTATTCCAAGCTCTGGGCGCTGCCGCACTGGTGGCGGGCGATCTCCAACCTGGCCATCTTCGCCTCGCTCTACATCGTCATCTGCTCGGTGCTGGGCCTTGCGCTCGCCATCCTGCTCGACCAGAAGATCCGCGCCGAGGGCATCCTCAGGCCGATCTACCTCTATCCGATGGCGCTCTCCTTCATCGTCACGGGCACCGCCTGGAAATGGTTCCTCGACCCCGGCATCGGCCTGGAGAACACCATGCACCTGTGGGGATGGGACAGCTTCTCCTTCAACTGGATCAAGGACCGCAACCACGCCATCTACTGCCTGGTGATCGCCGCCGTCTGGCAATCCTCCGGCTTCGTCATGGCCATGTTCCTGGCCGGCCTGCGCGGCGTCGACAACGAGATCGTCAAGGCCGCCCAGATCGACGGCGCCACCACCGCCACCATCTACCGCCGCATCATCATCCCGCTGATGCGCCCGGTGTTCCTGTCCGCCTTCGTCGTGCTCGCGCACCTGGCCATCAAGGCCTACGACCTCGTCGTCGCGCTCACCGGCGGCGGGCCGGGACAGGCGACCGAGCTGCCCGCAACCTTCATGTATTCCTACACCTTCACCCGCAACCAGATGGGCATCGGCGCCTCCTCGGCCATCATCATGCTCGTCATGATCTTCTCGATCATCATCCCCTACCTCTATTCCGAGATCCGCGGAGGCAAAGGCCGATGAGCGCGCAAAACCCCGACAACGTCATCTCGCACGGCCGCCTGACCCGCGCCCTCATCTACGCCGCCCTCCTCCTCTTCGCCCTCTACTACCTGCTGCCCCTCTACGTCATGCTGGTCAACTCGCTGAAGCCGCTGGAGGAGATCCGCCAGGGCGGCATGCTGAACCTGCCGAGGCAATGGACCATCGAGCCCTGGCGCTCGGCCTGGTCCACCGCACAGATCGGCGTCCAGCCGACCGGGCTGAAGCCCTTCTTCATCAACTCCATCCTCATGGTCGTGCCGGCCGTCGCCATCTCCACCATCCTCGGCGCCCTCAACGGCTACGTGCTGACCAAGTGGCCGTTCCGGGGATCGAACGTCTTCTTCGGCATGCTGCTGCTGTCCTGCTTCATCCCCTTCCAGATCGTGCTGATCCCGATGGCCCGCATCCTGGGCCTCCTGGGGCTGGCCGGATCGCTCTGGGGCCTCATCCTCGTCCACATCGTCTACGGCCTCGGCTTCACCACGCTCTACTTCCGCAATTACTACGAGAGCTTCCCCACCGAGCTGGTGCGCGCCGCCCAGATCGACGGGGCGAGCTTCCTGCAGATCTTCTACCGCATCCTGCTGCCGTCCTCCGGGCCGATCATCGTCGTCTCCGTCATCTGGCAGTTCACCAACATCTGGAACGACTTCCTGTTCGGCGCCTCCTTCTCCGGCGCGGGCACCACGCCGATGACCGTCGCCCTCAACAACCTCGTGTCCTCCTCCACCGGCGTGAAGGAGTACAACGTCCACTTCGCCGGCGCGATCCTGGCGGCGCTGCCCACCCTCATCGTCTACATCGTCTCCGGACGCTACTTCGTGCGCGGCCTGATGTCCGGCGCCGTGAAAGGATAGCCTCATGTCGTTCCTCAAGATCAGCAACCTGCGCAAGGCCTACGGCGCGCTGGAGATCCTCAAGGACATCAGCCTGGAGATCGAGGAGGGCGGCTTCCTCGTCCTCGTCGGCCCTTCCGGCTGCGGCAAGTCCACCCTGCTCAACACCATCGCCGGCCTGGAGCCGATCACCTCGGGCGACATCGCCATCGACGGCCGCTCCGTCGCGGGCCTGCACCCCTCAAAGCGCGACATCGCCATGGTCTTCCAGTCCTACGCGCTCTATCCGAACATGACGGTGGCCGGCAACATCGCCTTCGGCATGGAGATCCGCGGCGTGCCGAAGGACGAGCGCGACAGGGCCATCCGGCAGGTCGCCGACATGCTGCAGATCGGCCATCTCCTCGAGCGCAAGCCCGGCCAGCTCTCCGGCGGCCAGCGCCAGCGCGTCGCCATGGGCCGCGCGCTCGTGCGCGACCCGAAGCTCTTCCTCTTCGACGAGCCCCTCTCCAACCTCGACGCCAAGCTGCGCGTCGACATGCGCACCGAGATCAAGCGCCTGCACACCCGCATGAAGACCACCATCGTCTACGTCACCCACGACCAGATCGAGGCCATGACGCTGGCAACGAAGATCGCCGTCCTCAAGGACGGCGTCCTCCAGCAGTTCGGCTCGCCCGCCGACATCTACAACAACCCTGCCAACACCTTCGTCGCCGACTTCATGGGATCGCCCGCCATGAACCTGCTCACCGCAAGGGTCGAGCGCGACGGCGACGGCCTTGCCGTCCTCCTCGCCCGCCCGAACGGCGCGCCGCTGCGCCTCGCCGTACCGCACGCCCCCGCAGGCCTTGCCGCCCATGCCGGAAAGGACGTCGTCTTCGGCATCCGACCCGAGGCCCTCACCGATCCCGGCGGCGCAGACCGCAACGCCCGGACCCTCGCCGAGGGCGAGTGCCTCATCGAGGTCGTCGAGCCCGCCGGCGCCGACACCTTCGCCCTCACAAACCTCGGCGGAAAGGAAGCCGTCGCACGCCTGCGCGCCGACGTCGCAATCACACCAGGCCAAACCGCAAACCTCGCATTCAACCTCGACAAAGCCGTCTTCTTCAACTCACAGACAAACCTCCGCATCCAATGAAAAACGGATGACACCAGCAGCACACATCGTCATCATCGGGTCGGAGCGCATAGGGGCCGGTCCTTCACCATGAGCGCAACGACTGGGACACGCGCCCGCATGCCCGCACAAACCGTCCGACAGGAGAAGCCATGATCCGCCATTGCGTCTTCATCCGTTTCAAGCCGACCATTTCCGCCGCCTACAAGGCCGAGCTCTTCAACGAGATCGATACCCTGAGGGACCGCCTGCCGGGCATGGCCGCCGTGCATATCGGCACCAATGTCAGCCCCGAGGAGGGCATGGACAAAGGGTTCAGCGACGGTTTCATCGTCGATTTCGAGGACAGTTTCTCGCGGGACGCCTATCTGGCCGATCCGGAGCACAGGGAGACGGGCGCACGCCTCGTCGCCGCGGCTGAGGGCGGGATCGCCGGCATCCTCGTCTACGATCTCGAAACCGACGACTAAACCCGGCCTGTCCGG
>Ga0206102_1000341_pt1 | contig 15668 bp, 9 predicted proteins | sample 1B1Ametagenome_FD_148645 | JGI IMG/M metagenome (GOLD analysis project Ga0206102, IMG submission 148645) | Enriched microbial communities from leaf-cutter ant dump, University of Wisconsin, Madison, United States - 1B1A | ecosystem: Environmental > Terrestrial > Nest > Insects nest > Nest dump... | reverse complement strand
TGTCCGTCGCGTACGGCGGCGACTGGAAGGTCGCTCCTGGGACGACGAGCACGCGTCTGTCCGTCTCGCCCGCGAAGGCGGACCCGCCGGGGCACGGCAAGGACAAGGGCCACGGCAAGGACAAAGGCAAGGACAAGCACGCCACGGGGCACGGCAAGGACAAGGGCAAGGGCCAGGGGGGCGCCAAGGGGCACGGCAAGGCTCCGGTGAGCTCGCCGTGCGGGGCGCACCCGCGGGGCGGACCGCGGGCCTGCTGACCGGCTGACCCTCGGCTGAGGGGTGACCCGCACGATCACCCCTCAGCCGAGGGTCACGCCTCCTGCTGCAGCAGGATCGCGCCCAGCGGGGGCACGCGCACGAGCGCGGAGTACGGGCGGCTCAGGTGCGGGTCGGGCAGCGCCTCGACGGCGCCCTGGTTGCCGACGCCCGAGCCGCCGTACTCGTGCGCGTCGGTGTTGAACACCTCGGTCCACCGTCCGCCCGCGGGCAGCGCGAGCCGGTAGCCCTCGTGCGGCACGCCCGCGAAGTTGACGACGACCACGACGGGCGGTCCGTCGACGCCCTTGCGGACGTACGCGAGGACGTTGTGGTCGGCGTCGTCGGACACGATCCACTCGAAGCCGTCGGGCGTGTGGTCGAGCTGCCACAGCGCGGGCGTGGCCGTGTAGAGCGCGTTGAGGTCGGCGAGCATGCGACGCACGCCGGCGCGCAGCGGGTCGTCGGCGGCCCACCAGTCGAGCGAGTGCGACTCGCTCCACTCGTCGGGTTGGACGAACTCCTGGCCCATGAAGAGCAGCTGCTTGCCGGGGTGCGTCCACTGGTACGCGTACAGCGCGCGGGCGCCCGCACACTTCTGCCAGTGGTCGCCCGGCATGCGGCCGTAGACGGAGCCCTTGCCGTGCACGACCTCGTCGTGCGAGATCGGCAGGACGTAGCGCTCGGAGTACGCGTAGACCATGGAGAACGTGATCTCGCCGTGGTGCCAGCGCCGGTTGACGGGCTCCTCCTGCAGGTAGCGCAGGGTGTCGTTCATCCAGCCCATGTTCCACTTGAGCCCGAAGCCCAGGCCGTTGTGGTCGGTCGGCGCCGTGACGCCCGGCCACGCGGTCGACTCCTCGGCGATCATCATCGTCCCGGGGGCGCGCCGGTACGCGGTCGCGTTGGTCTCCTGCAGGAACGCGATCGCGTCGAGGTTCTCGCGGCCCCCGTGCTTGTTGGGGCGCCACTGACCCGGCTGGCGCGAGTAGTCGAGGTAGAGCATCGACGCGACGGCGTCGACGCGCAGCGCGTCCACGTGGAACTCGGACAGCCAGAACACCGCGTTCGCGACGAGGAAGTTGCGCACCTCGTTGCGGCCGTAGTTGAAGATGTACGTGCCCCAGTCGGGGTGCTCGCCGAGCAGCGGGTCGGGGTGCTCGTACAGCGCGGTGCCGTCGAACTGCGCGAGGGCCCACTCGTCCTTGGGGAAGTGCCCGGGCACCCAGTCGACGATCACGCCCACGCCCGCCGCGTGCAGCGTGTCGATCAGGTAGCGCAGGTCGTCGGGGTGCCCGAAGCGTGACGTGGCCGCGTAGTAGCCCGTGACCTGGTACCCCCACGACGGCGCGTACGGGTGCTCGGCGACGGGGAGGAACTCGACGTGCGTGAACCCGAGACCGACGACGTACTCGGTGAGCTCGTGCGCGAGCTCGCGGTAGGACAGCCCCTCGCGCCACGACCCGAGGTGGACCTCGTACACGGACATCGGTCCGGTGTGCGGGTCGCGGGCCGCGCGGGCGGCCAGCCACGCGTCGTCGTGCCACGTGTAGGTCGACTCGACGACGACCGACGCGGTCGCGGGCGGAACCTGCGTCCCCTGCGCCATCGGGTCGGCCTTCTGCCGCCACGAGCCGTCGCGTGTGAGGATCTCGTACTTGTACAGCGCACCCGCGTCGACGCCCGGGACGAACAGCTCCCACACGCCCGACTCGCCGAGCGAGCGCATCGCGTGCGTCGCGCCCTGCCAGTAGTTGAAGTCGCCGACGACGCGCACGGCCTGCGCGTTGGGCGCCCACACCGCGAACGCCGTGCCGCGGACCTCGCCCAGCTCGCCGGGGTAGGTGTGCACGTGCGCGCCGAGCACCGTCCACAGCGTCTCGTGGCGACCCTCGCGGATGAGGTGGCGGTCGAGCTCCTGCACGGTCGGCAGGAACCGGTACGGGTCGTCGACGAGCGTCGTCTCGGTGCCGTACGTGACCTCGAGCCGGTAGTCCGGGATGTCGTGACCCGGCAGCACCGCGACCCAGATGCCGTCCTGCTCGTGCACGGCCGGCACGCGCACCGTCGCCGTGACGACGACGACCGCGTCGGCGAGCGGGCGCAGCGTGCGCACCGTCACGCCCGCGCTGCCCGGGTGCGGGCCGAGCACGCCGTGCGGGTCGTACCAGGAGCCGTGCGCGACGGCGCTCAGCGTGGCGGGGTCGGCGGGGACCGGGGAGGCGGCGCTCATGCGCCTAGCCAACCACCCCGTGCGCGTCGCTGCAGGTGAACCGCGCCGCGGCGGTCGTCGGACCGGTGATGCGGCGGGTCAGCGCGGTGCGCGCGCGGTGCTGCCGCGAGCGACGAGGCGGGGGAGTGGGGCGTGGTAGGAGCGCGCCGGGCCGTCGGCGAGCACGTTGAGCACGCAGTCCGCGACCTGGACGCCCATCGCGTGCACGTCGAGGCTCATCGCCGACAGCGGGGGGTGCGCGAGGCGGCACAGCGCCGAGTCGTCCCACGCGAGCAGGGAGAGCCGCTCGGGGACCGGGACGCCCATCTCGGCGGCGACCTGCAGCCCGGCGATCGCCATGACGTCGTTGTCGTACACGATCGCCGACGGCGGCGTGCCGCGGCCCAGCAGCGAGCGGGTGGCCCGCGTCCCGGAGTCCTCGAGGTAGTCGCCCTCGACGACGACGCCCTGGACGCCCAGCCGCTCGCACTCCGTGAGGAACGCGTCCGTGCGGGCCTGGGTGTGGGCGAGCGACGCGGGGCCCGACACGCGCGCGAGGCGTTCGTGCCCGAGCGCGGCGAGGTGGCCCACCGCGTCGCGCATCGCGCGGCCGTTGTCGATCCACACGTTCGCGACCGGCAGGTCGGGTGTCGGACCGCCCACGACGACCGTCGGGATCCCGAGCTCGGCGAGCACCTCGAGGCGCTTGTCGACGAGCGCGAGGTTGACGACGACGACCGCGTCGACCCCGCCCGACGCCCACCGCCGGTACGCGGCGATCTCGGCGTCGTGGTCCGGCACGACGTGCAGGAGCAGCGAACGGCCCTCGGTCGACAGGCGCTCCTCGACGCCCGAGATGAGCTCGGCGAAGAACGGCTCGATCCCGAGCAGGCGCACGGGTCGCGCCAGCACGAGCCCGACGGCGTCCGCATGAGTCACGTCGGAGAGCCTAGTGGGCTCGGCCCGCGCTGCCTGCAGCCCCGATCCGGTGATGCCGCGCGTGCGCGTGCGGGCCCGCGGCGGACCGCCCAGGAGCGGCTGGGGGTCCGCCACGGTCGCCCTCGCCCTCAGGCCCGGGCCGCGGCGGCGGCCGGGACGACGACGTCGTTCGCGCTCCGCAGCACGGGCGAGGTCGTCAGGGCCGCGAGGTCGAGCACCGCGTCGGTGCGGACGTGGAACGTCACGCTCGTGCCCGCGGGCAGGTCGACGAGCGCGTCGTCGACGCTCGCGTCCGGGTCGAGCCGGTCGACGAGCAGCGTCACGTCCCGCGCGAACGAGCGCGCCTCGACGGTGACCTCGTACCCGCCGGTCGTCGGGCGTGCGCTCGCGGTGAGCGGGTCGCGGTCGAGCGCGAGGTCGACGTCCTCGCGCCACGTGTGCACGGTGCGTGCGTCGCCGAGCCCGACGACGAGCACCTCCGCCGACGCGTCGGCGGCGACCGCGACCTCGTCGGGCAGCGCGACGAGCCCGACCGACCGTGGCGGCACGTCGACTGCGAGCGTCACCGCGGCGCGCTCGTCGCCGTCGAACGACTGCCGCGACACCGACGCCTCGCCCGTCCACGGCTCGGCCGTGTCGTTGACGACCGCGAGCGTGAGCACGCCGTCGCGCTCGACGACCGTGAGCAGGCGCGGCGCGTTGACGTGCCGCAGCGCCCACCACAGGGGCTTGACGCGCTCGTCGCCGTCGACCGCGGCCCACGACGTCACGGGCCAGCAGTCGTTGAGCTGCCACACGATCGAGCCCGCCGTGCGCGGCCACCACGAGCGGTGGTGCGTCGTCGCGTACGCCACTGCGCGCGCCTGGTTGAGCTGCGTGGCCCAGTGCCAGTCCGCGAAGTCCTCGGGCACGCCGAGGTGCGGTGCGAGGCCGCGGTCGAGCTTGCCGTTGCCGTCGTCGGCCTTCTGGTGCAGGAGGAACGTGGGGTGTTCCTTGTCGACGACGAGCGCGCCGGTCTCGTCGCGCACCGCGCGCTCGAGCGTGGCCCACGTCGGCGGACCCTGGAACCCGAACTCGGAGCAGAACCGCGGCACGTCGTCGCGGTAGTGCGTGTAGTCGACCCGGTTCCAGACCTCCCACTGGTGGTGCGTCCCGTGGTCGGGGTCGCACGGGTGGACCTCGTCGGGCGCGAAGCCGGGGGAGTACGGGCTGTTGACCGAGTACGGCCGCGTCGGGTCGAGCTCGTCGACGACCGCGGGGAAGATCTCGGCCGCGTAGCGCAGACCCCACGTGAGGTCGCCGAGCTCCTCCTTCCACCCCCAGTCCTCGTGGCCCCACACGTTCTCGTTGCCGCCGTTCCACAGGACGAGGCTGGGGTGCGACGCGAGGCGCACGACGTTCTCGCGCGCCTCCGCCTCGAGCTCGGCGAGGATCGGCGCCTCCTCGGGGTAGGCCGCGCACGCGAGCAGGAAGTCCTGCCACACGAGCACGCCGCGCTCGTCGCACAGCTCGTAGAAGTCCTCGGACTCGTAGATGCCGCCGCCCCACACGCGCAGCAGGTTGAGGTGCGCGCCGAGCGCCTGGTCGATGCGCCGTGCGAGACGCTCGCGCGTGATCCGGGTGAGCAGGTGGTCGTCGGGGATCCAGTTGGCGCCGCGGACGAACACGGGCTGCCCGTTCACGACGAACGTGAAGCGCGTGCCGTGCTCGTCGCGGCTGCGGTCGACGTCGACCGAGCGGAACCCGAGCCGACGCTGCCAGCGGCCGAGCTCACGGTCGTCGGCCGACAGCGTGACGTGCGCGTCGACGAGCGGCTGGTCGCCGTAGCCGACGGGCCACCACACGGGGGCGTCCGGCACCTCGACGACGAGCGTCGCGGTCGAGTCCGCCGCCGCGAGGGTCGCGGACGTCTCGCGACCGCCGACGACCGCGTGCACGGTGAGCGGCGCGTCACCGCCCGGCAGGCCCGATCGCTCGACGGTCACGTGCAGCTCGGCGCGGCCCGTGCCCTCGGCGCCCAGCGTGACGACGGGTCGCACCTGCGCGAGGCGCGCCGTGCGCCAGCGCTCGACGCGCACCGACTTCCACAGCCCCGCCGTCTGCAGGTCGGGTCCCCAGTCCCAGCCGAACGAGCACGCCATCTTGCGCACCATGTTGAACGGCTGCGGGTACGCGAGCGGACGGTGCCCCAGCCGGGCCTCCTCGGCCTGCGCGTGGTGCAGCGCGGACGCGAGGTCGACCCGCAGGACCGGCGTGCTCGTCGGGCCCGCGGCCAGGTGCTCGCGCACGTCGAAGCGGTAGGTGCGGTGCTGGTTCGCGGTGCGGCCCAGCTCGACGACGTGCGACCCACCGCTCGCGTCGGCGGTCACGAGCGCGATCGTCGCGACCGTGTCGATGCCGTCGAACGCGAGGTCGACGCGCTCGTCGTCGGCCGGTGCGGCGCACGACGCGGCGTCGAGCACGCGCTCGTAGCGCCAGTCGACGTGCCGCATCCAGCGCAGGACGTCCTCGTTGCGGTCGAGGTACGGGTCGGGGATGAGCCCCGCGTCGAGCAGCGCCGTGTGGCTCGTGCCCGGCACGCGGGCGTCGAGGCCCTCGGCGAGCGCCGCCGCGAGCGGGGGCGCGAGGTCGTCGGGCGTGCCTGCCGTGGCGGTCAGGCGCCAGCCGTCGACGAGATCGATGGTCGTCATGGATGAGCTCCGTGGGGGGTGTGCGGACGGACGTGCGTGCGCCGTCGTGCGGCGGGCCGCGCGAGCGGGCGGGCTACTTCGTCGCGCCCGAGGTGAAGCCGTTGTAGATGTAGCGCTGCAGGAACAGGAAGAGCACGAGGATCGGGATGATCGTGATGACCACGCCCGCCGAGATGAGCTCCCAGTTCGAGCCGTACGGGCCCTTGAACTTGAACAGCGCCGTCGAGATCGGCAGCTTGTCCGGGTCGTTGATGTAGAGGAACGGCAGGAAGAACTCGTTGTAGATGCCGATGCCCTTGATGATCACGACCGTCGCGATGGCCGGCTTGAGGTTGGGCAGGATGATCTGCAGGAAGATCCGCAGGTGACCCGCGCCCTCGATCATCGCGGCCTCGTCGAGCGACTTCGGGATGCTGTGCATGAACTGCAGGAAGATGTAGACCGACACGATGTCCGTGCCCATGTACAGCAGGATGAGCGCCCACCGCGAGCCGTACAGGCCCAGGCCGTTGATGATCTGGAACGTCGCGACCTGCGTGGTCACGCCCGGGACGAGCGTCGCGAGCAGGAACAGCACGAGCACCAGGCCGCGGCCCCGGAACCGGAACCGGTCGAGCGCGTACGCGGTGCCGGCGCCGATGAACACGGTGCCGACGATCGCGGCCGCGAAGATGATCACGGTGTTGAAGAAGGCCATGCCCATGCCCGCGCGCGTGAACGCCTCGGTGTAGTTGGCGAAGTTGAACCAGTCCTGCGGCAGGTCGAGCGGACCGGTCGAGAGGAACTCCTGGTTCGTCTTGAGCGAGCCGAAGAAGATCAGCCCGAGCGGCAGGAGCGTGAAGATCGCGCCGACGACGAGCGAGACGTACTTGGCCGTCGTGCCGAGAGTCCTGGTCACGTGAGGTCCACCTCTTCGGGGATGAGCTTGCGCTGCAGCCACGTCACGAGCAGCACGAAGACGAGCAGGACGACCGCCATCGCCGAGGCGAGGCCGACCATGTTGCGGTTGAACGCCATCCAGACGGTGCGGATGACGAACGTCTCCGTGCCGTTCGAGCCGCCGGTCATGACGTAGGGGATCTCGAAGACCGACAGCGAGCCGGAGATGCCGAGGATGAACGCGAGCCCGACGATCGGGCGGATCGACGGCAGGATGATGTGCCAGAACTCGTGCCAGCGGGTCGCACCGTCGAGCGCCGCGGCCTCGTAGATGTCCGAGTTGATCGACTGGATCGCGCCCAGGAACATCACGAAGGTCAGGCCGGTGTAGCGCCAGACGGAGACGCCCGCGAGCGCGTAGTTCGCGATGTTCGGGTCGCCGGTCCACTGGTGGATCAGGCCGTCGAGGCCGGCCTTCATGAGGACCGTGTCGAGCCCGCCGCCCGGCTTGAGGAAGTTGAGGAAGATCAGGCCGATCGCGACGCCGTTGATGAGGTACGGGAAGAACAGGATGCCCTTCCACATGTTCTTGAACCGCACCTTGAACGACAGGATCGTCGCGAAGTAGAGCGCGAGCGCCATCTGCACGAACGAGCCGACGATGTAGTACAGCGAGACGTAGAAGACGCGGACGGTCTGCGGGTCGGTGAACGTCTCGACGTAGTTGTCGAAGCCGACGAAGTTCTTGACCTTGTCGAGGCCGTCCCAGTCGGTCACCGAGTACCAGAACATGTTGACGACCGGCAGGTACGTCAGCAGCAGCAGGAGGCCGACCGGGACGATCAGGAACAGGTAGGGCGTGAGCTTGCGGAGCCGGGCGGGGCCGCGGCCCGTGCCCCCCTTGCGGGAGGCACGGGCCGCGGTGACCTGCTCCGCGGCTGCGCCGGACGGGCCGGACAGGCCCGTGGGAGCCGTGGTCATGAGCGGACCTCAGGCGCCGACGTCGGCGCGGCCCTTCGCCCAGGCGGCGTTCAGGTCGTCGAAGATCTTCTGCTTGTCACGCGCACCCGAGCGGGCGTCGTCGATGATCTGGACGCGGTACTTCGGGTCCGTCGTGACGATGCCGGACGCGGTGTCGATGTCCGCGAACAGCGACTCCTTGCCCGCCGGCGCCGGGTTCATCGTGATGAGCTCGACGTTCTTCATGAAGCCCTCGAGGGCCGCGGGGACCGCGCCGTCGATGAGCGGGGACAGGCCGACCTGCGACTCCGAGAAGCCCGAGTCGTGGTTGAACCAGTCGATGAACGCGCGCGCCGTGACCTTGTTCTTGGAGTGCACGTTGATCGCGAGGTTGTAGTCACCGCCGGCGACCGTGTGGAACTTGCCGTCGACCTGCGCGGGCGTCGGCATGTAGGCGATGTCGGCCGGGTCGGCACCCGCGGCCTCGGCCGCCGCCTGCATCTGCGGGATGGCCCACGAGCCGAGCACCATCGTCGCGATGTCACCGATGCCGATGAGGCGCTTGGAGCCCTCCCAGTCGGTCGTCGTCGGGTCGGCCTCGGTCAGGCCCTTCGCCACGACGTCGTAGATCGTGCCGTCGATGACGCCCGAGTCGGACGTGGCGGTCCACGGCGTGTCCGTCTGCGTCATCTTGTTGACGTAGTCGGGGTCGGCCGTGACCGCGCCGCGCCAGCCCTCCCACTGGGAGAGCGCCCACGAGTCCTTGTAGTTCGTGTAGAGCGGGGCGACCTTGGCGACGCCCGCGTCCTTGATCTTCTGCAGGTCGGCGAGGAACTCCTCCGGCGTCGTCGGGAAGTCGGTGACGCCGGCCTCCTCCCACACGCGCTTGTTGTAGACGATGCCCTGCACGTTGCCGACGACCGGGATGCCGTACGACTTGCCCTCGAAGGACTTGTCGTTGAGCCAGCGGTACTCCTTCTCCATCTCGGCCTGGTCGCCGAGCGGCTCGAAGAAGTCGGGGAGCTGGTCGGGGGTGACCGAGCCCGGGATGGCGAGGACGTCGCCGTAGTCGTCGGTGTTCATGCGGGTCTTGACCGTGCCCTCGTAGTCGGTCACGCCCTCGACCTTGACGTCCGTGACGTCCGGGTACTTGGCCTTGAACTCCTCGACGTACTTGTCGAACGTGCCGTCCTCGACGAGGTCGGTACGCCACGTCAGGACGTTGATCGAGCCGCTGGGCGTGCTCGAGTCACCGCTCGCGTCGCCGCCCTTGGGCTCGTCCGAGCCGCCGGAGCAGGCGGCGGTCAGCGCGAGAATCGTGCCGGCCGCGGCGATGGTCGCCAGCCGACGGTGTCGCTTCTGAGGGAACATCGGTGATCCTCTCGTCGTCCCGGCACCTCCGCGTGCCGGTCGTGGGTGGAGGGGGCTTCCTCGCCTTGTTCGGTGCCCGTGGGCGCCGCTCCGTGTGGCATTCTTAGACCACTGAACTAAGTAAGTCAACGGGCCGTGTCGCTGCAGACGGCCGCCGTTCCCGGATCGTTACCATGTGGACGGACCGGGCCACGGCGGAGGGCAGCCGCACCTCGGGCACCACGACACGGACAGGAGGTCCGGTGCGCACCCAGCAGGGCATCGGTGCCGCGCACGCGAGCAGCAGGTCGGCGATCCTCGACCTCATCCGCGCGGCCGGCACGATCTCGCGCGTCGAGCTCACGCGCGTCTCCGGGCTCACGGGCGCCACGGTCTCGACGGTCGTGCGGCGGCTCATCGACGACGGGCTCGTCGTCGAGGTCGGCCGCGCCGAGTCGACCGGCGGCAAGCCGCGCATGCTCCTCGAGCTCGACCCGTACGCGCGGTTCGCGGTCGGTGTCCACCTCGACCACGCCGGGATCACCTACGTCATCGCCAACCTCGGCGGCGCGATCGTCGCGCGCTGGCGCCGTCCCGGTGCGGGAGCGGACGACCCGCGGGACGTCGTCGCGCGCATCGCCGCCGAGATCCGGGCGACCGTCGCGCGCATCGGGGTCGACCCGGAGCGGATCCTCGGCCTGGGCATGGTGTCGCCCGGACCCATCGCGATCTCGACCGGCATGACGCTGACCCCGCCCCTCATGAAGGCGTGGACCGAGTTCCCGCTCGCCGACGCCCTCGAGGACGCCGTCGGCCTGCCCGTGCTGCTCGACAACGACGCCACCGCCGCCGCGATCGGCGAGTACTGGTCGGGCGGCGTGCCCACGGGCTCGGCGTTCGCCGCGCTCTACATGGGCACCGGGATCGGCGCCGGGATCCTCGTCGACGGGACCGTGTACCGCGGGTCGAGCTCCAACGCGGGCGAGGTCGGGCACATCTGCGTCGACATCGACGGGCCCGAGTGCTGGTGCGGGAGCCGGGGTTGCGTCGAGGCGCTCGCCGGTCCCGCCGCGGTCGTCGCGCAGGCGCGCGACGCGGGTATCGACCTGGCCGGCCGCAGCGTCTCGGAGGACTTCGCGCAGATCGCGCGCGCGGCGGCCCGCGGGGAGGAGACGGCGATGGCGCTCCTGCAGCGCTCCGCCAAGTACCTCGCCGTCGCCGCGCAGACGCTCGCGAACGTGCTCGACGTCGCGCACGTCGTGCTCACCGGACCGTCGTTCGCGCTCGCGGGCTCGCTCTACCTGCCCGCGATCGAGGAGCGCCTCGCGCACACGTTCTTCGCACGCGGCAGCCACGAGGTCGGCGTCGTGATCTCCTCGAACGCCCCCGAGGCTGCGGCCGTCGGCGCGGCGGCCCTCGTGCTGCAGTCGGAGCTCGCGCCGCGGCGGCTCGGCCTGCGCGTCCAGCTCGAGCCGCAGACGGCTGGCACACCCGCCTGAGCCGCGGCGTCCCGGACCCGCCGTCCGTCGCGCGGCTGCGCGTCAGCCGACCAGGCGGTCGAGGCCCGCGAGCGGGATCGGCAGCCAGTCCGGACGGTTGCGCGCCTCGTACACGGCCTCGTACAGGGCCTTGTCGAGCTCGAGCGCGCGCACGAGCAGCGTGTGCTCCGCGCCCCCGGCGGCCGCGCCCGCAGCCTCGTCGTACGCGTGCGTGAAGGCCGTGCGCGCGCTCGTCGTCCACGCGTGCGCGGCCGTGCCCGTGAGCCCACCGACCGCCGCGGCGTAGTCGAACGAGCGCAGCAGGCCCGCGACGTCCCGCACCGCGAGGTCGGGCCGGGTGCGGGCCGCGAGGGGCGCGAGCGGCTCGCCCTCGAAGTCGAGCACGAGCCAGTCGTCCGCGACGTGCAGGACCTGGCCCAGGTGCAGGTCGCCGTGCACGCGCTGGCGCGGCGGCGTGCCCGGCAGGCCGCGGACCCGGGCCGCGACCGCCGCGACCCCCGGACCGTACGGCTCGAGCGCGGGCACCGCGGTGCTCGCCCACGCGAACCGGTCGAGGAGCGCGGCGGCGAGCCGGTCGGGACCGTGCGCGTCGACGGTCGTCGGGAAGGCCTGCGCGAGCGCCGCGTGCATGCTCGCGGTCACCGCACCGAGGCGCGCCGCGGGCCCCGCGAACGACGTGCCCTCGCGCGCGAGGTCGCACGCGAGCTCGAAGCCGTCGCGCGCACCCGCGACGAACGCGCTCGCGACGCCGAGGTACCCCGTGACCGGCGCACCGGGCGCCGCGCCCCCGAGGTCGGGCCACGTCGCCTGCAGCCACGCGCGCGGCGCCGGGACGCCCGTCCAGCCGTGCTCGACGAGGCGGCGCGGGACCTCGACGTCGGGGTTCTCGCCCGGCTGCACCGCACGCAGGACCTTGAGGATCGTGCGGTCCGGACCGTCGCCCAGCACGGCCGACGAGTTCGACTGCTCGCCCGTGATCGGGCGGACGCGCGTGAGGTCGACCGGACCAGGCGCGCCCGCGGGACCCCGCGCGTGCGCGAACCACGCGCGCAGGAACGCGGGGTGGGCGGCTCCGTCGAGCACCGCGCGGCCGTCGCCGAGCGGCCGCGCGCCGTCCGGGAGCGCCGAGGCGTCGTCCAGCACGACGACCGGGACCTGCAGCAGCGTGTCGCCGCTCGCCGCGCGCGCCGCCACGAGCAGGATCCGCACCGACGTCCCGCCCGCGGTGCCGGGTCCGCCCGCGGCGTCGAGGTCCAGCACCGCGTGCACCGCGAGCTGCGCAGCGGCGCCCTTGGCGGGGAACCAGCGGCGCGACGGGAGGTCGGCCGCGAGCGCCGCGAGCAGGCGGTGGTCGTCCGCGGTCGGGGCGTGGGCCGTCAGCACGTCAGGCCTCGGGCGTCGCAGGCTCCGGGGTCGCGGGTCCCGGAGCAGGGGCCGTGACCGTCAGCCAGAAGAACTCGCGCGAGCCGAGCGTGAACCGGGTCGCGCCGGTCTCGTCGAGCGCCGCGAACGACGCGCCGCCGAACACGTCGTGCAGCAGCGCTCCCGCGTGCTCGGGCACCGAGACGGTCGCCGAGCGCGCGGTCGCCGCGAGGTTCGCGACGACGAGCACGGTCTCCTCGGGCGTGCTGCGCGTGAACGCGAGCACCGACTCGTGGTCGGACGCGACGACCCGGAACTCGCCCTGCCCCATCGCGGGGTGCTGCTTGCGGACCGTGAGCATGCCGCGGACCCAGTGCAGCAGGCTCGTGGGCTGCGCGAGCTGGGCCTCCACGTTGGTGTGCCCGTAGTGGTAGACGAGCGACTGCACGATCGGCAGGTAGAGCTTGCCCGGGTCCGCGAGCGAGAAGCCCGCGTTGCGGTCCGGCGTCCACTGCATCGGGGTCCGCACCGCGTCGCGGTCCGGGAGCCAGATGTTGTCGCCCATGCCGATCTCGTCGCCGTAGTACAGGCACGGCGAGCCGGGCAACGACAGCAGGAGCGCGTGCGCGAGCTCGATCTCCTTGCGTGAGTTGTCGAGCAGCGGCGCGAGCCGGCGGCGGATGCCGACGTTCGCGCGCATGCGCGAGTCGGGCGCGTACCACCCGTACATCGACGCGCGCTCCTCGGTCGAGACCATCTCGAGCGTGAGCTCGTCGTGGTTGCGCAGGAACGTGCTCCACTGCGCACCGTTGTCCGGGATCGCGGGGGTGTCCGCGAGGATGTCGACGATCGACGTGGCCCTCTGGTCCCGGATCGAGTAGTAGATCCGCGGCATGACCGGGAAGTGGAAGCACATGTGGCACTCGGGCTCGTCGTCCGTGCCGAAGTAGTGCACGACGTCCTCGGGCCACTGGTTGGCCTCGGCGAGCATGATCCGGCCCGGGAACTCGGCGTCGAGCATCGCGCGCACCGTGCGCAGGAACGCGTGCGTCTCCGGGAGGTTCTCGCAGTTCGTGCCCTCGGCCTCGAACAGGTACGGGACGGCGTCGAGCCGGAACCCGTCGATCCCGAGGCCGAGCCAGAAGCGGGCGACGTCGAGCATCGCCTCGCGCACGCGCGGGTTCTCGAAGTTGAGGTCCGGCTGGTGGCTGAAGAACCGGTGCCAGAAGTACTGCCGACGCACGGGGTCGAAGGTCCAGTTCGACGTCTCGGTGTCGACGAAGATGATGCGCGCGTCGCGGTACCGCTCGGCGTCGTCGGACCACACGTAGAAGTCGCCGTACGGGCCGTCGGGGTCGCTGCGGGACGCCTGGAACCACGGGTGCGCGTCGCTCGTGTGGTTCATGACGAGGTCGACGACGATGCGCATGCCGCGCCGGTGCGTCTGCTCGACGAGCTCGACGAAGTCGTCGAGCGAGCCGTACTGGCTCGCGACCGCGGTGTAGTCGGCGACGTCGTAGCCGCCGTCGCGCAGGGGGCTCGGGTAGAACGGCGGGAGCCACAGGCAGTCGACGCCGAGCCACTGCAGGTAGTCGAGCCGGTCGACGAGCCCGCGCAGGTCGCCGCTGCCCGTGCCCGTCGAGTCCGAGAAGCTGCGCAGCATGACCTCGTAGAACACCGCGGTCCGGTACCACTGCGGGTCGTCGACGAGGCCGCCCTCGTCGTGCGGCGGCACCGCCGGCTGCCGGCCCACGGGCAGCCGGATCTGCGTCGTCGTCGGCGCGGGCTCGCGCACGCGCGGCAGCTCGGCCGTCGGCGGGTGCGCCGCCGGGCGCGGGCTCGGCGGCGGCGTGCTCGTCACGGCGGGCTCGGTCACGGGTGCTCCAGCACGACGACGTGGGCGGGGCGTTCGGACGGGTCGATGCGGACGTACACGTGCGGGCCCCACTCGTAGCGCTCGTCGCGCAGCACGTCGTGCGCGACCACCGGCCCGGCGGCCGGCAGACCGAACGCCCCGAGGTCGAGCTCGACCATGCCCTCGCGCGTGTTCCACGGGTCGAGCGACACGATCACGACGACCGTGCTCGCGCGTCCCGTGGGGGAGTGCTCGGCGGCGAGGTGGCGCGAGAACGCGACCGTCGCGTCGTCGGTCGTCGGGTGCAGGCGCAGGTTGCGCAGCTGCTGCAGCGCGGGGTGGTCCCGCCGGATCTGGTTGAGCTTGCCCAGCAGGTCCGCGATGCCCAGGTGCGCGGCCCGCGACCAGTCGCGCGGCTTGTACTCGTACTTCTCGTTGTCGATCTGCTCGTCGACGCCCGGGCGCGGCACGTTCTCGAGCAGCTCGTAGCCCGAGTAGATGCCCCACGTGGGCGAGCCGAGCGCAGCGAGCACGGCCCGGACCGCCCACGCCTGGCCGCCGGCGCCCTGCAGGTAGGGCGGCAGGATGTCGTGCGTCGTCGGCCAGAACGCGGGGCGCATCCACGCGGCCTGGTCGCCGGACACCTCCGCGAGGTAGTCGGCGACCTCGTCCTTCGTGCTGCGCCACGTGAAGTACGTGTACGACTGGTGGAAGCCGACCTTGGCGAGCGTCTGCATCATCGCGGGGCGCGTGAACGCCTCGGACAGGAAGATCACCTCGGGGTGGTCGCGCGCCACGTCGGCAAGGAGCCACTGCCAGAAGTCGAGTGGCTTCGTGTGCGGGTTGTCGACGCGGAACAGCGTCACGCCGTGGTCGATCCACACCTGCAGCACGCGCCGGACCTCGGCGTACAGGCCCGCGGGGTCGTTGTCGAAGTTGAGCGGGTAGATGTCCTGGTACTTCTTCGGCGGGTTCTCGGCGTACGCGATCGAGCCGTCGACGCGCGTCGTGAACCACTCCGGGTGCGCCGTGACCCACGGGTGGTCCGGCGAGCACTGCAGCGCGACGTCGAGCGCGACCTCCATGCCGTGCGCCCGCGCGCGGGCGACGAACGCGTCGAAGTCGTCGAACGTGCCGAGGCCCGGCTCGATCGCGTCGTGCCCGCCGTCCGCCGAGCCGATCGCGTACGGCGACCCCGGGTCGCCGGGCAGCGCGCCGAGCGAGTTGTTGCGGCCCTTGCGGTTCGTCAGCCCGATCGGGTGGATCGGCGTGAGGTAGACGACGTCGAAGCCCATCTCCGCGATGCGCGGGAGCTGCTCGGCGGCCGTGCGCAGCGTGCCGGAGCGCCACTCCTGCGCGCGGTCGTCCCACGTCGCGCCGTGCGAGCGCGGGAACAGCTCGTACCACGCACCCGTGAGCGCGAGCGGACGGTCGACGACGAGCGGGTACGCGGGCGACGACGAGACCGCGTCGCGCAGCGGCTCGCGCGCGAGCGCCTGGCGCACGTGCGGGGACAGCGCCCACGCGAGCCGCTCGCCGGGGAAGCGGTGCGTGTCCCGCAGCGCGGCGACCGCCTCGCGCAGCGTGGCAGCGCCGTGCTCGCTCATGGGGCCGTCGCTCGCGTCCCCGGCGCCGCGGTCCGCGGCGCGCTCCAGGAGACGGGCACC
>Ga0206102_1000338_pt1 | contig 15690 bp, 13 predicted proteins | sample 1B1Ametagenome_FD_148645 | JGI IMG/M metagenome (GOLD analysis project Ga0206102, IMG submission 148645) | Enriched microbial communities from leaf-cutter ant dump, University of Wisconsin, Madison, United States - 1B1A | ecosystem: Environmental > Terrestrial > Nest > Insects nest > Nest dump... | reverse complement strand
GGTTCGCGCTCGTGGCGATTGACGCGACCGCTGCGCGGGCTGCGTTTTCTGATGCGCGGTGACCTGGCGGGCCTGCGCAGGGCGATCGGGCAAAGGAGGCGGCAACCTGCAACTGCCATCGGCAGCACGGTACGGCAACCCGCCGTTTCACCGCGGCAGCAGGTGGAGGGGCTGGAGTTTCCCTCGTTCGACAAGCCGCTGGTCACGATCATCATTCCCGCGTACGGCAACCTTGGCATCACGGCGGCCTGCCTGCGTTCGATTGCAGCTCATCCGCCACAGGCAAGTTGCGAGATATTGGTCGTGGAGGACGCGTCGGGCGACACCGACATCCATCTGCTCGCGGACGTGCCCGGCCTGCGCTTCGAGGCCAATCCGGAAAACCTGGGTTTTCTGCGGTCGTGCAATCGTGCGGCAGGGTTGGCGCGCGGCCAGTACCTGTACTTCCTCAACAACGACACCGAGGTGACCGAAGGCTGGCTGGACACGATGCTGGACGTGTTCGCGCGCTTCCCCGATTGCGGCATGGTGGGCTCCAAGCTGGTCTATCCCGATGGGCGGTTGCAGGAGGCGGGGGGCATCTTGTGGAGAGACGCCAGCGCCTGGAATTACGGGCGTCTGGATGATCCGGGTCGCAGCATCTACAACTATGTTCGCGAGACGGATTACTGCTCGGGTGCCTCACTGCTGATTGCCAGCGGATTGTTCGAGCGCGTTGGCCGGTTCGACGAGCGTTACGTGCCGGCCTATTGCGAGGATTCGGATCTTGCGTTCAAGGTGCGCGAGGCGGGGCTGAAGCTCTATTACCAGCCGCGCTCCGTGGTTATCCACCACGAGGGCGTTTCACATGGCACGGATGTCAAAAGCGGCATAAAGGCCTACCAGGTCGAAAATCAGAAGCGCTTCCGTGAGCGTTGGCGTGAAGTGCTGGACCGCGACCATTTCCCCAATGGTGAAAACGTGTTCGCGGCGCGCGGTCGCACGGGTGCGCGCCGGACCATACTCATCGTGGACCACTACATTCCGCAGCCTGACCGCGACGCCGGCTCACGTACCATCCAGCAGTTCATCCGCATGTTTCTTCATCAGGGGTTCGCGGTGAAGTTCTGGCCGGAGAACCTGTATCACGACCCCCATTACGCGGGTCTGTTGCAGCAGCAGGGCGTGGAAATCATGTACGGGGCCGAATATCTCGGCAAATTCGACGGGTGGATGCGCCAGCACGGGGCAAACCTGGACGCGGTATTGCTGAGTCGTCCGCACATTGCCAGCGAATTCGTGGGCAAGGTGCGCAAGTACACCGATGTGCCGGTGCTCTACTACGGGCACGATGTGCATTACCTGAGGATCGAGGACCAGTTGCGCCTGCAGCCGGGCGACGATGCGCTTCTTGCCGACCTCGACAAGATGAAAAGGCTTGAGCACAAGGTCTGGAAACAGGTGGACGCTGTTTATTACCCGTCCGGCTTCGAGACCGAACAAGTGCGCGCCTGGCTTGACCAGCATGCTGCCCAGGTCCACAGCCGCACCGTAGCCGCATATGCGTACGACAGCTTTCCGGAACAGCCTGCGGAGAATCTGCCCGACCGGCGCGGCTTGATTTTCGTGGCGGGTTTCGGACATCCACCCAACGCCGATGCGGCCGTGTGGTTCGTGCGCGAGGTGTTTCCGCTGATCAGGCAGCGATATCCCGACATGCGTCTGGACCTGGTCGGTTCGAGCCCGTCGGATGTGGTCAAGTCGCTGCAAGGGGACGGCGTTGCCGTCACCGGTTTCGTCACCGACGAAGAGCTGGCGGCGCGTTATGGACGGGCACGCGTGGTTGTCGCCCCTCTGCGGTACGGCGGCGGAATGAAGGGCAAGGTCATCGAGGCGATGCGATTCGGCGTACCTTGCGTGACCACGTCCGCCGGTATCCAGGGGTTGGCCCGGACGCAAGCCTTCCTGGTCTCGGCGGACGGCGCGGCGGATTTCGCCCGGCACGTGCTGCACTATCTGGATGACAACGAGGATTGGCGGCGGGTGTCGGCGGCGGGGCAGGAGTTTGTGCGGACCAATTTCACCGAAGCCGCACAATGGCGGGAGTTCGCGGCGGAACTGGAACCTGCCGCCCGATCCAACAATGGCGAAGGGCAAGAATCATGATCGTGCGTGCTCGCGCCCCCCTCCGGCTGGGCCTCGCTGGCGGCGGCACCGATGTTTCCCCGTACTGCGACGTTTACGGCGGCCACGTCATGAACGTCACCATCGATCGCTATGCCTATGCCCTGCTGGGGCCCGCCCAAGGGCAGGACGCCTGTTTCCACGCGTTGGACGTGGGTAACGAGGAGTTCCATTCCTGCAACGACGCGATCGACGTCAGTGGGCCGTTGCGATTGCTCAAGGGCGTATACGCGCGCATTTCGCGGGACTTTCTTGCCGGCGATCGACCGAGGCTGGACGTGAAAACCTTCTCGGACGCGCCGCCTGGCTCGGGCCTTGGCTCGTCGTCGACCATGGTCGTGGCCCTGGTGCAGGCGTTTGCCGAATATTTCTCCTTGCCGCTGGGCGAGTACGAAGTTGCCCAGCTGGCCTATGACATCGAGCGCAAGGATCTCAAGCTGGCGGGTGGAAAACAGGACCAGTACGCGGCCACGTTCGGCGGCTTCAACTTCATGGAGTTTTATGCCGACGATCGCGTGGTGGTGAACCCCTTGCGCATCAAGGACTGGGTCTGGGCGGAGCTGGAGAGTTCGCTGGTGCTCTATTTCACCGGCGTTTCGCGCGCGTCAGCCGACATCATCGACCAGCAATCGCGCAACGTCGGCGACAGGAAACAGGAGTCGATCGACGCGATGCATCAGCTCAAGCAGGAGGCGATCCAGATGAAGGAGTGCATCCTCAAGGGCGATCTCCGCCGACTGGAATCCACACTGCAAGCGGGCTGGGAGGCGAAAAAGAGGACAGCCACGAGCATCAGCAATCCGGTGATCGAAAGGGTCGAACGCGTGGCTTTCGCCCACGGCGCTCGCGCCGCCAAGGTGTCCGGTGCCGGCGGCGGCGGATTCATGATGTTCCTGTGCAGTCCGGAGCAGCGCATAGGGCTTACACGTGCCCTGCTCGCCGAAGGTGGTAGCGTCCTCGATTTCCATTTCACCCAACAGGGAGCGACCTCATGGCGAATCACCTGAGCGCTTACATTGATAGCGAATTCGACAAGTCCGTCAAACTGCTCCAGGCCATGTCTGCCGATGCGGCGTTGCGCGAAGCGATCGCCCGTACCGTGGCGCTGTCGGTGGAAGCGTTGAAACGCGGCAACAAGCTGTTTTTTGCCGGCAACGGTGGCAGTGCGGCCGATGCACAGCATTGGGCCGGAGAGCTGGTCAGCCGTTTCAATTTCGACCGGCCGGGCCTGGCCGCCATTGCCCTCACGACGGATACGAGCATTCTCACCGCCATCGGCAACGACTACGGCTACGACTACGTGTTCGCTCGCCAGATCGAGGCACTGGGTCGCGCTGGAGACGTGCTGTTCGCCATCTCCACCTCCGGCAACTCCAAAAATATCGTGCGTGCCATCACCGCGGCGCGCGTGGCCGGGATCACGGTTGTCGGGTTTACCGGCCACAGCGGTGGCGAGATGGCCCAGCTGTGCGACGTCTGCTTCCGCATGCCTTCAGGGGAGACGCCCAAGATACAGGAGGGACACGAGTTCCTGGGCCATCTGATTTGCGGACTGATCGAGCACGAGATGTTCGCCAATGGCCCGAACTGACGAAGCGGTCGTTCTTGCGGGAGGGTTCGGCACACGGCTTCGGAGCGTGATCACCGATGTGCCCAAGCCGCTTGCACCGATTCGCGGGCGCCCCTTTCTCTGCCTGCTGCTCGACATGCTGGCCAGCCAGGGTATTCGGCGGGTGGTGCTGGCCACCGGCTACATGGGCGACAAGGTCGTCGAAACCCTGGGTTCGCAGTGGCGTGGCATGGCACTCGTCTATTCGCAAGAGGATCAACCACTGGGAACCGGCGGTGCCATTGCGAAGGCGGCCGCACACATCGAGGGCGATGCGTGGTTCGTGTTGAACGGCGACACCTACCTTTCCCTCGACTACCCGTCATTCGATGCACAGGTCAGGGAGGCCGGCGCGTTGCTCGGCATGGCATTGGCCCACGTCCCTGACGTAGCCCGCTATGGAGCTGTTCGGGTCGAGCAGGGGCGCGTGGCCGGCTTTGTCGAGAAAGGTGAGTCCGGCCCCGGCTACATCAACGCGGGAGTCTACCGGATCGAGCGCGGGCTGATGGCGTCGTTCCGCGCCGCCACCCCCTTTTCGTTCGAAAACACGGTGCTGGTATCCGAAGCCGAGCGCGGTGTCGTGACGGGGTACACGCGCACCGATGCTTTCATCGACATAGGCGTACCGGAAGATTACGCGCGTGCCCAGGATGCGTTGCAAATGATCGGGGGTGCCGTTTGACGGAGCAGCGGCCCGCGCTGTTTCTTGACCGCGATGGTGTCATCAATGTCGACCATGGCTATGTGTGCAGCCCGGAGCGGACCGAATTCATCGACGGGATTTTCGATCTGGTCCGACTGGCGAACAGGCAGGGTTATCTGGTCGTCGTGATCACCAACCAGGCGGGCATCGCGCGGGGGTTCTATTCCGAGAGCGACCTGCGCGCGTACATGGCATGGATGGGGCACCAGTTCGAGCGGCATGGCTCATGGATCGACGCCGTCTACTATTGCCCCCACCATCCGACTGCCGGAAATACGGAGTACTCGGTGGCATGCACCTGCCGCAAGCCCGCACCGGGAATGATCCTGGCGGCCCAGAGAAACCTTGGCGTCGATCTCGCAGCCTCCATCATGTTGGGCGACAAACCTTCGGACATGGCTGCCGGCAAGGCCGCGGGGGTGGGACAATGCATTCTGGTCGACAACGCCACGCAGCTGATCGGAGGTGCCGCTGGCCGCTTCGACGAGGCCAGGCACGTACTGGAGACATCGAGTCTTGAGAGGGCCTGGCCGGAGCACTCCCGGCGTCCTCCGCGAATCAGCACCGCGTTCGAGACACCGTGAGCGTGCGGCAGTCCCTTCGTCCTGAAACGCATCGTCTTCGGGCGTGCGTCTGTCACCAAGTCGGGGACTTCATCCGATGGTCGTGGTTTCGCGTGACGAATGAGCAACCCCCGGCCGGGAATGTTGCCGTTCCGAAGAAGGCGGGCTTGATGGATCAGTTGTCGCTTACCGAAGGGAAAATGGCATTCTGGCGAAAGTGAAGGTTCCGGTGATGTTTCCCGGTGATTCCATTGACGGCTTCGCGACGGCATTTGGCGAGTATGCAAAATAAAATAGATTCCAACGTCTTTCCCGAAGGGCCCGGCGGCAAAATATGGGCCTGGCTGCGCTACCTTTTCACGGGGATATCAGTGGAGGATGGGCTGGCGCGTCGTGCCGACAATTTCCTCGTCTTGCGCATCGTGGCGGCTGCGATGGTCATCTATGGCCATGCACCGCATGTCGCCGCCGGTGTGTATGGCAAGGACATTTTCACGCAGTTCGGATGGGGAATATACAGCGGCGACATAGCCGTCAATATCTTCTTCCTGATCAGCGGCTTCCTGGTGACCGGAAGCTACATACGCAACGACAGTCTCTATCTGTTCGCCAAGGCCAGGTTCCTCCGGGTCTACCCCGCGTTCGTATTGAATATCGTTGTGCTGGCGCTGGTGTACGGGCTGCTGTTCACAAGCCTTCCAGCGAAGGACTACCTGCATCAATCCGGTGTGTGGGATTACATCACCACGAACCTGAAAATGTCCTCGCACATGGTTTGGACGTTGCCCGGCGTCTTCGACGAAGGGCTGAAGAGCGCGACGATCAACGGTTCGCAATGGACACTGCCGGCCGAGGTGCGCATGTACGTGCTACTCGGCGTCATGGGCGCACTGGGCCTGCTTGTCTCGGCGCGCGTGGCTACCGTTGTGCTGGGCGTCTTGCTGGTAGCCGCGACCTTGCATCCCGAACAGTTTCCGCTGCACCCGGACTGGTTCCGGCTGGCGGGTTATTTTCTACTCGGTGTGCTCGTCTACATGCATCGCGCGAGGGTCAAGATACGGATGGATCTGGTCGTCGGCCTGATACTGCTGGCCGTGCTGACCCGTCACCTGCCCGTCTACCCCATGACCTTCGCGCTGGCCTTGGCGGGCATGGTGTTCTGTCTGGCTTACCTGACCCCACCCTGGCGCTGGCTGGAGCGCTATGGCGATCCGTCATACGGTGTTTATCTGTGGGGCTGGCCGTGCCAGCAGGTGGTTTCGTGGTTCCTTCCCAATGCAGGGTGGACCTTGCATGTCGTGCTGGCGCTGGCGATGGCCCTGGTGCTCGGCTACACGTCGTGGACGTTCTTCGAGAAGCAGATGCTCAGATTCAAATGACGGATTGCGCGCCCGGAGGTCCCGGGTGCGCTGCCGGAGTGTCGGTGGACGCTCCGCATCCGGCGTCGCGTGGGGTCAATTCGTGCTGATCCCCCGCTCGCAAGGTGTCGACTGCATGGTTCGTTTGGCCAGGACCCTGTTTTGATCATCCACCAGCTCCACCGTGGATCCATCGGCCACCCACTTGCCGGTATCCGCCTCACCTTTTACCGGCGAAGCACTCCATAGCTTGGGCCGGTTCCCCATCTTGTATGTGAATATCAGGACGTGATCTTTCGCCACGCGCGAAGCGTCCCATGCAACGTGGGCCACGATATTCGGCCCCTCGCATTCCGGGAACGAAGCAGGGGTGACCTCGAAAACGACCGCTCTTCTGGCGTGAATGGCGACCGCGACAACCACCAGGAGAACCGCCAGGCCCGCGAACGCCAGGGTGGGAGTACGACGGATGCGCTCAAGGACTCTTTGCAGGCGCATGGCCATTCTCCTTCGAGGCGTGCTTCATGAAGCTGCCGAGCTCGCCATTCATGTACAGGCGTGCAAGCGAATAAACCCCTTGTTCCGTGGCCTCCGCTTCTGCTGTTCCGCGCTGCGCCCGGATGGCAGCCTGCGCCTTGGCTATCAATCGGTAATAAGGGGGAAGGGTGATGCCGGCAGAGCTCAATATTTCGCTGCCCAGCGCCCATGAATGTATATGTCTTGACTGGTTCGTCAGATGGCTGCCCACGATGAGCCAGGGCACGAACTGCTCCGGGGCGCTGCCGCCGTTGTCGAAGCCCGCCGCACTGTAGACCTGCTGCAACCCCGGCAGATGATCGCCATAGAACACCAGGATGTACGGGCGATTGCGCGAGGCCAGGAATTTCCACAGACGCCCCAGTTGTCGATCGGCGTTCCTGATGTGGTACAGGTAATTGCGGTACTCGAGCGCGCCCGCCTTTCCGATATCCGCAGGGGCGGGAAGATGGTCCCGTTCGTTCGTGTCGTTGACAGGGATATTCAGATAAGGGCCGTGGGCTTCGATGCTGATGGCGAATATGAAGGCAGGCTTGTCGGCGCCCGTCAGCTTCTGGATGATCTGGTCCGTCATGGCGGAGTCCGCGTAGTACCAGCCTTCGCGCGCCGCGTCCTTGGGAAAATCGGCCGCGGTCACGAACTGGTCAAACCCGATGGCCTTGAAAGCCTTGGATCGGTTCCAGAAACCACCGCCATTGCCGTGGATGGCGATCGCCTCGTAACCGGCGTCGTGCACAACGTGGACAATGCCCGGAATGCTCCGCTTCGTGATCTGCAGATAGGGGAAGCTCATTGCCGGGTAGGCTGCCATCGGAATGCCGGTCAGCACCTCGAACTCGGTCCGCAGAGTGCCACCGCCGAAAGTGGGTGCCTTCATGGTGCCGCCGACGCCGGTTGCCAGCGCCCGCTTCAGATTGGGCAACTCGGCGTCGGTGCTGTCCACGTCCTTGAGAATGGCGGGATCGAAAAACGATTCGCTCTGGATGACCACGATGTCCGGGGGGGCGTCATGGCTTGCGGTGGGAGGCAATGCCCCGACGGGCAAGGGCAGGCCAATGACGCCACTGGCCGCATCGTCGTCCACCGGCACATCCAGTATGCGAAAGCGCTCCGCATTGGTGTTCACCAAGGTGCTGAACAGACCCGCATGCAGCACGCTGAGTTCGGGAGACCAGGGAATGATGCGCAGGCGTTTCGCGTTGTACGCGTTTGCCACCCAGGCCGAGCCGCTCACTATCCCGTAAAGGCAGAAAAGGGTCGCCGCGCCAACGGCCAGACGTGGCCAGCGGCGGCGGCCAAAGAACGCAGGCTCCCATCGGGCGGACGAGAAAATCGCCACGATCACCAGAAGCAGCCCGCCGGCCAAGTACCACAGGTTGAGGTAATGGGACAGCAATCTGATCGTGGCTACGTGCAGATTCTCCAGGATGTATATGTCACCGAAGGAAACCGGCGTGCGAAGGTATTGCAGCTTCAATGTGTTGATCGCATAGATGCCGCCCGTCAGCAAGACGGTAGCCACCGTCGACAGCGCCCATCGGTTCGATAGCGTCAGCAGCAGAAAAAATACGAGAAGCACCGGAACGGCGTTGACAAAAAAGCCGTAATTGAACACGTAGGCGCTCAGCGCCACATTGATGGAGCCTCGGTCGAACGACCAGCTGAGCAAGCCCAGGCCGATACACGTGGCAATGACGGTCAAGAGCCTTGAGCAGGTACCCGGGCAGGCCCTGATGCGGGACGTTTCACTATGTTTCAAGAAAAATGCCTCTCGACTTGCCTGGCGGAACACCCGGGGACCGGCGTGCGGAACATGATCAACGCGTTGCCGAGACCCGCCAGGCGTTGCGGTCGGCGCAGCGGCTGCGACGCATCCAGCGATCCCGCCGCGCAGGCGAAACTAGCACAAAGCCGCACGACACGTGAGCGCCTCAGTGGGCGGGCGACGAGTCGTGCACCCTGTCGAAAACGAAGCGCGCCATCAACAGGTAGGAAATCACGGCAACCGGGCCAACCAGCACCAGCTGGCATAATCTCTCGTCGTCAAGCCAGGGCAGCAACAGGTGGATAAGACCGAGGTTGATGGCGTAGACCACCGCATAACACGTTATGAATCGGGGGAGCCGCGAAATCGTCAGCTTGCGAAAGACGTACCCGGCGGTCGTGAAGAAGTTGAATAACGTTCCGAGGATGGTCCCTGTCAAAAGTGCGAGCCACACCGGAGCGCCGAGATAGATCGCGGCACAGTAGACGACGAAACCGAATAATGTGTTGATACCGCCAGCAAGAAGGAAGCGAAGAAATCTTTTCTGTCCGATGGAGCGAGCCATCCGAAAGATATTCAGAGTACGAATGGTCATGTGCTGAATGCGCCCGCCTGATGACGCTGGTCGGATACGGTTGAGGCCGCTGGCGAAAACGTCACCTGACCAACATTGTTAGCCAGGAGCAGCTTTCCCCTGATCGATTGCGTTTCGTGGAAGGCACGTTCTCCGGTATCAATCATGGATGTTGGCCTCAAAAGTCCGATGGGGTCTGGCCACAAGAAGTCGTGGCCCCGTTGGTTCCAGAGTGGGATAGGCGTCGTAGCGCGCCGTCGAAGAATGGGTTGGGGGACTTTGGATCATCAAGTTCAACGGCCTTGCCGTACGATTCGCGCGCGAGACAGGTCTTTCCCTGATCCTCCTGGATTTTTCCGAGGTAAAAGTAGGGATAAGGATTCGACGGTATATCCTTGATGCTCATGCCGAGGCATGCTTCAGCGCCCGCCAGATCGTTGTAGGATGCCAGTACGCTCCCGCATTTCAAATAATCGTAGCCATTGGGTTTGTGTCTGCCTTTGCCGGGACTGTTGCCAAATACGTTGAGCAATTTTGGATAAATGAGAAGATTCTCCGACCCGAACCCGAGATCGTCTCGTTTCAGTTCCGCAAAGTCGCTTGCATCGTTCAGGCTCGTAATGAGCGTTCCGTCGGATCGGAATGCCCACACAGCTTGATATTTGGATAGTGCGACGTCGTTGGCGTGGATGAATGTCACGCCAGCCCGCGGGTCCACCGTGGGTTCTGATTCGCCGTAGTGAACTACATCGAACAGTACATTGTTGACGTTCGGGAAAATCCTCAGGGAGAATGGCAGCTTGAACGGACTGAAGGGAAAGTCGATTCCGCTGACAAGCACGTGCGACGGAGTCTTATGGGTAGGCATGTTCCTGGTGAGTTTCGCCAGCGCCTTCAGCAAGTTGATCTCGGTTTTCTCCTGTAAAAGCGTCCAGTCATTCTTCTTGTAAGCTCCGGCTGAATATGCCGGACTGTATGCGGCCGCAATGGCCATGGCGGAGAAAATACCTGTCCGGAGAAGCCATCCTTTTCGCGCCAGAAGATTCATGGACAAGATGGGTAGAAAAATGATGTAGGCGCCGTTCCACGAGTAGCCGGGATAATGATGGTTGGGCAGTAGTGAAGTTGGCAGCCAGGAAAGGACGCCCGCTACCGGAAGGAGCGCCACCATGGTGGCCGCAAGGGGAGATTTTCGCCGGAGGGCAATGATGCTCATGCACACGCCAAGTATGACTATTGCGCCAGTCAGTGGGTTAAGCCCGTCCGTCAAGTAGCGCCACCATTCGCCCATGACGGAAGATGGGCTCAATACAATGTGGTATGGCGCGTCTGCGCTCTTGGAACCGCCGGTGAATGGCGACTTGTTGAGTGAGTTGATCGCAAGAGCCGCAACCAGCGCGATGCCTGTCAGCATGGCGGGAATGGCCGCCTGTATCGTGCCTTCCTTGCGCTTGGCGACGAACCAGATGGATGCCAGGAATATCGCGCTTAAACCGTAGGTCTCCTTGGTGAGAAACGCGAGCGTGGCGACTATGAAAAAGGCGCAGAGTGACAGGTGGCTGCGATTACCGTAGTAATTTATGAGTGGTATGACTGAAAGAAGCAACAGACAGAAGGAAAGCTGGGAGAATCCATCATGGATTGCGAACGTATAAAAATATGGCTGAGAAAACAGCAGGTACAGGTAGATGGCAAAGGACGCTATGAATGGCACGCCCATTCTTATTTTTGTTATGCGTCGAAAAGCCTCGGCTACCATGGCACAGTTGAGGGCAATCAGGAAGAGAAAAGCGAAAATGGAGCCATGAAGGCCGAGATGGCCGATGGCTCCGAGAAACATCATGCCCACCGGTCGCGGATAACCAAGGTATGCAAGCAGGTTCCCTGGCGAGTTGGCCAGCTGTAATGGCATGTAGAAATCGTCATGGTTTGGCCATAACGGCTTGTAATAGCCAGGGTAGACGAAACGTAACACCAAGGCGTGGACCGCAAATGCGATTACCGTTAGAAAGGTGATTTTTGCAATGGCCGGCCAACAGGACTTGTTGTCGATTTCTGATTCACGCATGGATAGTCCGGGATATGATTTTTGTGCTCTCATGGCCGAGCTTCGAGGCCATGACTTGGTGGCAATAGGCTTTCGCGGTTTTTTTGCTCGACGTTGATGAGGCCGTGATCTTGTTTGCCATCCCGTCGAGGGATTTTCCGATAGCGGGATAGGCGATCGGGCTTGGGCCCAGTATCTCTGAGTCAGGAAAAGTGAACATGCCTGATTGCGTAGCTATTCGAGCCATTGAGCAATGCTTCTGCTTCCACTGGCATGACGAGAGGAAGGTCATTTGATGAGGTTTTGGTCAAGGAAGTGCCGGGTCGATATCCACGTTTGTAAGGACGCGCTGGAGGATGCTTGATTCCGGTCAGCTGGAAGGCAGGCTGGTGCATGTAAACCATGTTCATGTCATTGCCTTTATTGCCGGGCGCGGCGAGCGCGGACGAAGTACCCCAATGGATCTTCCCGGCCTCCTTTGCCTAGTGCGTCGGCGCAGTGTGCCGCTATTGCGAATCCGCCGGCCATCACGCCACAAGGTAGTGCGAAGATAGCCGTCAGAACGAGATCGGTAACATTCCTTGGTCGTAGCAGGCGTATTGTCAGAATTATCAGTTTGTTCGCAATGGCACCTATGTCACTGCCCCTTTCCATGATTTCAATTTCATGAAAGCCACTTTCGCTGAGCAGCAGGTGCAGGCGTTCGCGTGTGAAGCGGTGGTAGTCGTGCGGTAGATGGTGTCGCCTGGCTGACCACGGTACCGTCAGCAGCAGGGTCCCGTCCGGAAGAAGCACGCGAGCAATCTCTTTGAGCAGAAATTGTGGATTTTCAGCGTGCTCCATGACCTCTATGCACATTGCGGCGTCATATGACCCGCTTTCCATGGGTATGGACTTGCCATCGTAATAGATTACGTCCCGACGCTTTTTCATGCCGAAATTGTCGGAGTGATCCACGTCTATGCCTTGATAGACCACGGTGTCAGGTAGCCAGGCGCACCAGGGCGATTGGCCCGCACCCACGTCCAGGACGCTGCCTTCCAACTCGGCGAGTGCGGGCTTCAGGTGTTTGGCAATGGTTGCCAGCTGGAGATCCACCGTGCAACGCAGCTTGAACAGTAGGGGGTGGTCACCGACTGGCTGGACGGATATCGGCTGAAACGCTTCTCGCGGGGGCACGCTGGGTGTCGTCGGATTTCGGCGCTTCATGTCTTTTTACTCCAGCAGCGAGGGAGATATGCTTCCCCTCGCTGTCGTCTGATCTAGGGAAAGTAGCCATCATCCATTTTTGTGGGCTCTGCCGTCAGGCAATAGCCTTGTGGTTTCACCATTGCGCATCAATGCCGCGCGTATCAAGCGCGGACGCCCCTTGACCTCGGCCATGATCTTGGCGATGTACTCGCCGACCAGGCCGATGGCGAAAAGGTTGAAGGAGCCAAACATCAGGATCGTGATGAGCAGTGTCGTGATGCCACGCGGGGCGATGTCCGGCACGAAGATGCGCAGCAGCGCTACGACGATGGCGACGAGGGTGGAGAGTATGAGCGATACCACGCCGATGCTGGTGAGCATGGTCAGCGGGGTGTTGCTGAAGGAGAAGATACCCTTCTTGGCCCAGTCGATATTCTTCAGGAAGCTGTTGGTGGTGCGCCCGAACATGCGCTCGGGGCGGACGTAGTCGATGCCGGTCTGCCGGAATCCGACATAGGCGCGTAGGCCGCGAACGAACAGGTCGCGCTCGGGGCAGTTGAGCAGCCAACCCACCACGCGGCGATCCATGAGCGAGAAATCCCCGGCGTCGAGCGGGATGTTGACGTAGCTGAACATGGCGAAGACGCGATAGAACAGCTTGTACAGAATGGCCCAGTGCCAGGGCATGTCACGCTTGACCCTGCGGCCGTAGACGACGTCGTAGCCCTCTTCCCAGCGTGCGTAGAAGTCTTCGATCAGTTCCGGAGGGTCCTGCAGGTCGCCGTCCAGCAGGACCACGCTGTCCTTGGTGGATATTTCCATGCCACTGCGGAAAGCCATCTGCGAGCCGAAGTTGCGGGAGTGCGTGATACCGATGACGTGGGGATCTTTGGCGCTGATATCCCGGATCACGCTGGCGCTGTCGTCCGGGCTGCCGTCGTTGACGAAGATGATCTCGTAGTCGATGCCGATCTTGTTGAACGTGTCGGTAAGGCGGCGATACATCACGGGGATGGCTTCGCCGTCCTTGTAGCAGGCGATGATGGCCGAGACGGTGCGCTTGCGGGCTCCGACATTTTTTTTGGTGGTGACGGTGAAATCCGTGGCTGTCAGGTTTGACACCCAGTCGGCCGTGGACCGCAGCCCGTCTTCCAATGATATTTCGGCCTTCCAGTCCAGCAGCTCCCGCGCTTTGCGTGGCTCGGAGTACCACTCAGCAAGATCCCAGGCGCGGTCTTCCATGGTGCCGAATTGCGGCTCGGCGGTGATGTCGAATACACGGCGTGCCATGGCCGCCAGATCCGCGATGGTGGTCTTTGCGCCGCTGCCGATATTGAAGCTTTCGCCATACAGCCCGGGATGCATTTTCGCGGCGGTGATGATGAACGCGACGCAGACGTCGTCCACGTGGACGAAATCACGGGATATGCGGGGGTCCACGAGTGGTGGAAGCTTGCCCGCCAGCGCCTCCCTGGCAAGCGTCGGCAACAGGCGCGAGGTATCTTCCAGCGGGCCGTATACGGAATACAGCCGCAGATTTGCGCAGGGGAAATTGCGCTGCTTGCCCATGAAATGGAGATAGGTCGCCGCGGCGACCTTCGATACGGCGTAGGGGCTGTTGGGCTCGCACGGTGCATCTTCGGAGGGAGCCGTGCAGTTGGTGCCGTATTCCGATGAACTGCCCGCGTGGACAAAGGCGGCTACGGGTAGCGCCGCCAGCAGTTCGGTGAAGTTGATCAGGGCTTGAAAGTTGGTCTGGTAAGTGAGGCTGGCGTCTTTTTCGAAGGAGTAGGCGCCGTAGGCGGCACAGTCGAATACCGTGCGGGGGGCCACGCTGTTGACAAGGTTCTTGACGGCGGCAGAGTCGGTAAGGTCCGCCGCGATGATGCGTTCGTCCCGGATGTCCTCCAGCCGCCAGTTTTTTTCAAGACGGACGACGGCGTAGACGTCGTCGCGAACGGTCGCGATGGTCTTGAACAGGTTGGCGCCGACGAAGCCTGATGCGCCGGTGACGAGGATCGGCCCTTGCAGCGCACGGACGTAGGCCTGGATGTCTGACATTCTGATTACTCTGCAAGTGCCGCGATCATGCTGTTGGCGTCGAGCCCGGATTGCTGGCGCATGAATTTCTGTGAGCCGTACCGGTCGAAGTGATGCGCGCGGGCGTGGAGATGGTGAAAGTGCCGCGGGTGAATGCCGAGGTCCGCCAGGTACAGCAGCAGTTGGGCGCCGAAGCCGCCCTGACGCACGTGTTCTTCCGCGACGTACAGGTTGCCTGACGATTCAAGCTGGGCCAGCAGCTCCGGCGGTGGAGGGGAATGCTCGATGGGCAGCTCGGCGACCGCCCAGAGGTTGGGGCGGCGATCCGCCGGCAGCTGTTCGAAGGCGCCGATGTAGGTGCCGGCCAGCGGGCCTGTGGCGAGCACCATGGGGCCACCTCCGGTGGTCAGTTGCCGCCATGGGGCATAGGCCGGAACCGGATATCCCCCGGGTGGTTCACCCCGCCCCATGCGGATGTAGGCGGCACCGGGAGATGTGCCCGCGCGGGTGATCACCGCCTCCATGTCTTCATCGAATACCGGGGTGTAAACCGACATGTTGGGCAAGGCAAGGAGCACGCCGTAATCTTCGATGGCGTGGTGGGTGGGGCCCATGACGCCATAACCGTAGCCACCGCCGTTGCCGATCAGTTTTACGGGCAGGTTGTGGAAGGTGATGTCGTTCCTGATCTGCTCGAACGGACGGGCATAGACGAAGGGCGCAATGCTGTAGACCCATACCTCCAGTTCCTGGCGTGCCAGGGCGGCGGCTACCGAGACCATGTTCTGCTCGGCTACGCCGGCGTTGATGAAACGGGGCCCCATGGCCTGTTGCAGTGGCTCCAGCGCCATGAACCCGAGGTCGCCCGTCATGAACACCATTCGCGGGTCCACCGACCGTTTCACCAGTGCGTCGCAGAGTTGCTTTCTCATCGCGCATCGACCTCCTTGATGGCCTGGAGAAACTTCTCTTCGGTGAGGGGGAGGTAATGTGAATCCATGCGGTTTTCCATGAAGCTGACACCTCGGCCCTTGACGGTGCGCAGGATGATCACGCGAAGCTTCGGCCTTTCGGCGTTCAGCGCGGCACGGATGGCTTCGGGGTCGTGGCCGTCGATCACCACCAGATCCAGCGGAAAGC
>Ga0206102_1000336_pt1 | contig 15744 bp, 13 predicted proteins | sample 1B1Ametagenome_FD_148645 | JGI IMG/M metagenome (GOLD analysis project Ga0206102, IMG submission 148645) | Enriched microbial communities from leaf-cutter ant dump, University of Wisconsin, Madison, United States - 1B1A | ecosystem: Environmental > Terrestrial > Nest > Insects nest > Nest dump... | reverse complement strand
ATGCGGTTCCACACCGAGGTCAGCATGAACGAGACCGAGCGCACCACCGGGTGCGAGTAGTCCGCGGCGATCTCGTAGGCGATCGCGTGCGCCTTCTTCCACGCGGCCTCGAGGCTGCTCTTGTCGCGGCGCGCCTGGTCGGCGATCGCCTCGCGCACCGCATCGGCGGCCAGCACCTTGTCGACCAGCAGGCGGCGCGTCGACAGGTCGGGCCCGATGATCGCCTCGCGTATGCGGTGGAAGTGCGTGCGCAGCACGCGCGAGAGCTTGCGCACCGTGCGCTCGGGCTCCAGCCCTTCCTCCAGCAGCTCGCGCACCGACACCGGCGCGGCGAACTGCACCAGCGTGTCGCGGCCGTTGAGCAGGATCGCGAGCAGCCGGCGGAAGCGGCCGACCAGCGCCCAGTTTTCCGAGAACAGCACGTGGAACCAGCCGCTCTGCTTGTCCGGCGAGCGGCCGACGAAGATCGACACCGGCACCAGCTTCACGTCGAGCGCGGGATCGGCGCGGTGCGCCTCGATCAGGCGCGCGAGCGAACCGGAATGGCTTTTCACCGGCTTCGACGTCTTGCTGGACGCGAGTTCGGCGACCCGGTTCAGCGCGCTGCCGGCGTTGCGGCGCGAAAGCGCGACGTAGGCGCGCTTGCGGCCGAGCGGGTCGCCGGGCAGCGGACGCAGCGGCGGGGGCAGGCTGGCCTGGCGGCAGGCGCGTTCGAGGATCAGGGCGTTGGAAAGGCCGTAGTCCTCGAGCACGTAGCAGACCGGACCCTCGAACTGCAGGTGGTCCGCGGCCGGTTCGATCCGAAGGCCGATCCAGGGCTCCAGCAGCTTGCCGAGCAGGCGCGCCCACAGCGGCCGGCGGCGGGAACCGGCGGTGCGCGCGCGGGGCGCCGGATCGGGGCCAGGCATGGCGGTCGACGTGGCATCGTCGGCGCCATGCGTCGGCGCAGGCGGATCGGGCGGGCCGGGCGGGGTCGGCGGGACCGGCCCGGACACGGGCTGCTCCGGCTCCCCGAAGGGCAGGTTCGGCTGGGTCGGCATCGCCGACATTATCGCCGAGGGCGGCTCAGGGACCAGCCGGGGGCCGCCCGGCGGCCGCGGCTGCCGGTCCCGGGGTCGCCGACGGCAGCGGTGCGGCGAGCGCCGCCTCGGCGTGGCGCAGGTAGTCGGCGAGGTACCAGCGGCCGTCGATCCGCTGCAGCGAGACGGTGGTGTCGATGTCCTGGCCGGCGAAGCGGTAGCGCATCCGCACCGTCGCCCGGTCGCCGGTCTGCTGCTGCAGGCTCGCATCGAGGGCATCGAGGCCCGCGTCGACGTCCAGGCCGTAACGCAGCAGGACCAGCTTGAAGGCGGCGGCGAAGCGGCCGACCCGGCGCAGGCCGGCGTCCATCCCGGCTTCGCGGAAATCGGCGGCCGAGGCCAGTTTGGTCCGTCGCGCGGCGGCGGCGAGCTGCACGATCGAGGCGCGCGCGCGTTCGCGGTCGGCCAGTGGCGCCTGCGCTGCCCACTGGCTGGCCGCGGCGACGAGCTGCGCGTAGTGCTGGCGCTCGTCGGCGCTGTAGGGCGCCGCGTCGCTGCCGAGGTACTGCGCGCCGAACTGGCCGAGCCCGATCGCCGCCGAGCGCAGGTCGCCGGCGGCGCCGGCGAACTGGCGGTCGAAGGTGGCCTGCAGCTTCGTCTCCGAGCCCGGCGCCGCGAGCGCCTGCAGCACTTCCGGCAGGCGGCGCCCGAACGGCAGCTCGTCCAGCGGCCAGCGGGTGCGGCCCTCCGCCCAGGCGGCCTGCAGCCGCGCGTGCAGCGCCGGCGGCACCGCCTCGATCGCGAAGGCCTCGAGTTCGTTGTTGCGCAGGTGCGCGGTGAGCTGGCGCACCGCCTGCGCCGGCCGCGTCGCCGCGGCGGTGGTCGCCGGCGCGGCTTCCGGCTCGTCCGGGTCCACCCGCCCGCACCCGGCAGCGGCCAGCAGGCAGGCGCAGGACAGCAACAGCGTGGCGGCGAGTCTGGGAATCGGGCGCATGCCGGCATCTTGGCAAAGAAAAGGAGGCCGGTGGCCTCCTCAATTCCGGCAGGGCCGGAGGACAGTCAGTTGTGGCATGGCTCCGGCCTGGGGCCGGACCGGTTCAGGCTAGCGCGGCCGTGAACTTTGCGCAACACCTGAAATAACTGCCGTTATTCCATTGATTTTAATTGTGTTTTTATTGGCGCATGTCGTCGAGGGCGGCTTCCTTGGCGGCGCGTCGCTCGGCGGTGGGCTGGGACCAGGCGTTGTTGAACAGGGCCGGTTCCCAGGAGCCGTAGAGGGGGTTGGGCAGGGCCCACCAGCGCTGGCCGATCCAGTCCAGGTAGGGGGCGATGGCGGCGCGGCGGCCTTCGGGCGTGTTGGCGACGATGGCGACGAAATCGCCGACCTGGTCGCCGACCTGCATCAGCACGCGGTAGTCGTGGCCGACCAGCCGGCGGCGGCAGGACTTCTCCGAGCCGACCTGTTCGCAGCCGTCGACGACGGTGCCGAGGCCGAGGAACTGGCTGTCCTTCGCCAGCGGGAAGCCGGCCTGGCGCAGGTTGTCGAGGGTGGCGGCGGCGAGGCTGGCGTCGCGGTTGCTGATGTAGAAGACGGTGACGCCCTTGGCCGCGGCGGCCTGCAGGAACTCGACCGCGCCCGGCAGCGGTTTCGCGGCGCGCTGCTCGACCCAGGCGCCCCATTCGGCTTCGTTGAAGTCGCGGTTGTCGCGGATCTGGCGCACCTGGTCGGGCGAGTTGTCGAGCACGGTCTCGTCGACGTCGACGATGATCGCCGGCGGCAGCGTGCGCGGGTCGTTGTCGCGGTCTTCCTTCGGCAGCGCGTCCCAGGTCTTGTCGGCGAGGGCGGCGGCGAGGTGCTCGCCGGCGTTGCGGTAGGCCTGGCGGTAGACGAGGTCGCGTTCGACCGCGGTCTGGTACCAGACGGTGGCGTTGAGCATGTCGTTCGGCGGCGGGCCGGCGTCGACGACATAGGCGCCGATGGCGGAGGCCGAGGCGTTGGCGACCACGGTGTCGACGGTGTCGTTCGCGCCGTTCGCGCCGTCGTTCGCGGTGGCGGGCGCGATGGTCGCGCAGCCGGCGAGCAGCGCGGCGGCGAGCAGGGCGGCGGGGAGGGTCTGGGCGAGGCGCATCGTCGGCTCCGGCGTTCGTTCGATCCACCGAGTGTAAAAGGGGCCAGAGTTATTTTGCGTTTCAAACGCAAAATAACTCTGGCCCCTTTTCACCTTTTCAGGAGCCGAGGAGTTCGCGGATCGCGGCGAAGCCGGCGCTGGCGCGCTCGGCCTTGCGCTGCGCGTCGGCGACCGGGTCGGCGCCGTCGCGCTGCAGTTCGGCGGCCGGCAGTTCGTCGAGGAAGCGGCTGGGCAGGTTGCGCTGGCGCTCGCCCCAGCGCTGCGCTTCCTTCGAATACGACAGCCACAGCTGTTCCTTCGCGCGGGTGATGCCGACGTAGAGCAGGCGGCGTTCCTCGTCGAGCCGGCCTTCCTCGATCGAGGCGTCGTGCGGCAGGTTGCCGTCCTCGACGCCGACGATGAACACGTAGCGGAACTCCAGGCCCTTGGCCGCGTGCAGCGACATCAGCCGCACCTGGTTGCCGGCGTCGCCCTTGTCGGCGTGCGACAGCAGCGCGAGCGCGGCGGCCAGGTCGCCGACGCCGCCGGCCGTGCCGCGGCCGCCCGGGCCGCCGTCGAACCAGTCGGCGAGCTCGTCGAGGTTGCGGCGCCGCGCCTGGAATTGCGCTTCGTCCTTGCACTGCGCGCGCAGCGCGGCGAGCAGGCCGCTGCGTTCGTTGAGCTTGCGCACCAGTTCCGCGGGCGCGAGCCGCTGCGCGTCCTCGCGCAGGCCGCGCACGATGTTGGCGAATTCCTGCAGCGCGTTGCCGGAACGCGCCGGCAGCTGCTTCAGCAGGCCGATCGATTCGGCCGCGCGCGCCAGCGGCAGGTGCGCGTGCTGCGCGAGTTCGGCGAGCTTCGCCAGCGTGGTGCCGCCGACGCCGCGCGAGGGCGAGGTCACCGCGCGCAGGAAGGCCGCGTCGTCGTCCGGGTTCGCCACCAGTCGCAGCCACGCCAGCGCATCCTTGACTTCGCCGCGGTCGAGGAACGCGGTGCCGCCGGTGAGGTGGTAGGGCACGCGCAGCAGCTGTAGCGCCTTCTCCAGCGGCCGCGACTGGTGGTTGCCGCGGAACAGGATGCAGAAGTCGCTCCACGCCGCGCCGCCGCCGGTGCTGGCGTGCTTCTGCGACAGGAACTGGATCTCGGCCGCGACCTTCTCCGCCTCGTGCGCGCCGTCCTTGCATTCCCACACGCGGATGCGGTCGCCGTCGGGATTGCCGCTCCACAACGTCTTCGGGTGCTCGTGCGGGTTGTTCGCGATCAGCGCGTTGGCGGCGCGCAGCACGCGGTTGCTGCAGCGGTAGTTCTGCTCCAGCTTCACGACCTGCAGCGACGGGTAGTCGGCGCCGAGCTGGAGCAGGTTGTCCGGATTCGCGCCGCGCCAGGCGTAGATCGACTGGTCGTCGTCGCCCACGCAGGTGAACAGGCCGCGCGGGCCGGCGATCGCCTTCAGCAGGCGGTACTGTGCGTCGTTGGTGTCCTGGCACTCGTCGACCAGCAGGTAACCGATGCGCTCGCGCCACGCGGCGACGGCGTCCGCGTCGTTTTCGAGCAATTGCACCGGCAGCCGGATCAGGTCGTCGAAATCGACCGCGTTGAACGCGGCGAGGCGCTGCTGGTAGCGCTTGTACAGCAGCGCCGCCTCGCGCTCGCGCGTGCCCCCGGCCGCGGCCATCGCCGCCTCCGGATCGAGGCAGGCGTTCTTCGCGCGCGACACCAGCTGGCGCATCGCGTCGATCGCGTCCGGCCTGGTGCCCGGCGGCAGCAGGTCCTTGAGCTGGCCGTTGGTGTCTTCCGAATCGAAGATCGAGAAGCCGCGGCGCAGCCCCAGCTTCGCGTGCTCGACCTGCAGGATGCGCAGGCCCAGCGCGTGGAAGGTGCAGACGGTGAGTCCCTCGGCCGCGTCGCCCTTGATCCGGCGCGCGACGCGTTCCTTCATCTCGCGCGCGGATTTGTTGGTGAAGGTGATCGCCGCGATGCGCCGGGCCGGCATCCGCCCGCTCGCCACCAGGTGCGCGATCTTCTCCACGATCACCCGGGTCTTGCCGCTGCCGGCGCCGGCGAGCACGAGCAGCGGCCCGTCGACGTGGTGCACGGCCTGGCGTTGCGGGGGGTTGAGCATGGGGGGCGGGGAGACGGGAGACGGGAAGAGGGAGACGGGAGACGGGAAGGCGACGCGGGTGGCGGACGGCAATTGTAAGATCACGGCACCCCGCAATTTGCGCCGCCGCTTTTCCGTCTCCCGTCTCCCGTCTCCCTCTTCCCGTCTCCCCGCCCCATGGCCAAACTCTACTTCTACTACTCCGCGATGAACGCGGGAAAGACCACGACGCTGCTGCAGTCGGCGCACAACTACCGCGAACGCGGCATGCGCGTGGCGATCCTGACGCCGCGGCTGGACCATCGCGACGGCAGCGGCACGGTGGCCTCGCGCATCGGCCTGCGCGCCGACGGCACGCCGTTCGGGCGCGACGACGACCTCGAGCGGATGGTGCGCGCAAGCATCGAGGCGCATGGCGCCTTGCATTGCGTGCTGATCGACGAGGCGCAGTTCCTCACCAAGGCGCAGGTGTGGCAGCTCACCGAAGTGGTGGACGCGCTCAAGATCCCGGTGCTGTGCTACGGGCTGCGCACCGATTTCCGCGGGGAACTGTTCGAGGGCAGCCAGTACCTGCTGGCCTGGGCCGACGAGCTGCAGGAGATCAAGACCATCTGCCACAGCGGCAGCAAGGCGACGATGACCGTGCGCGTGGACGCGGAGGGCCGCGCGGTGCAGGACGGGCCGCAGGTGGAGATCGGCGGCAACGAACGCTACGTGTCGGTGTCGCGCGCGGAGTTCAAGCGGATCATGCGCGGCGAGGCCGGGATCGAGCCGCTGCAGGCGCCGTTGCTGTAGCGGCGCAGGTCAGCGGCAGCGCGCCGCGAGCGACGCGACCTCGCGCGCGACGGCGCTGCCTTCCGGCATGGCGTTGCGGATCTCCGCGGCCACCACCCGGAACGTCGCCTCCGCGCGCCCCCGGCCCGCTCCGGCGCAACGCACGCCGGCGGCGGCGGCGGCGGCGAGCCAGGCGACCTTGCGCACGCCGATCTGGCGCGGCGCGCGGATCGCGGCGAGCGCATCGAGCGTGGCGAGCGCCTCGTCGTCGCCGCGCTCGGCCTGGTAGCGCGCCAGCGCCAGGCGGGTGCGCAGCGCGAGCGGATGCGATGGCCCTAGCGCAGCGCGCGCGGTGCGCTCGCCGGCCTGGAGTTCCCGCAGCGCGCGCTCGTCGTCGCCGAGTGCGGCGTCGGCCTGGCCGAGCAGCATGTCGATTTCCGCGAGGCTCGGGTGCGCATCGCCGAATGCGGCGACCCGGATCCGGCGCGCCGATTCGAGCAACGGCCGGGCTTCGGCGTTGCGCCCGGTTTCGTGCAGCACGATCGCCTGGTGGGAAAGCACGTCGGACACGGCGATGCGGTCGTCCCGGTCGCGCAGGCGCGCCATCGCCGCGTCGAGATGGACCAGCGCGTCGTCCGGATGGCCGGATTCCCAGGCGACGCGCGCGAGACCGTCCTCGTCGTCGGCCACGTCGGGGTGGTTCGCCCCGGCATGCGCGATGGACCAGGCGCGCGTGGCGACGAGCGCCTTCGCGGCGTCGGCGTAATGCCCGATCTCGACCTGCACGCTCGCCAGTTCGCGTCGCACCGCGATGGTGGCGGGATGGTTCTCGCCGTGCAGCTCGAGCGCCAGCGCCAGCGCGTTGTTGCAATCGCGCTGGGCGCCGACCGTGTCGCCGAGGCGGCGCTGGACCAGGCACAGGCCCTGCAAAAGCTCGATCGAGAGCGGATGGCGCGCGCCGACGGTGCCGCGCAGCTGCCGCAACGCCGCCCGGTAGTCGGCCAGCGCCTGCGCATATTCGCCCGCGTCCGCGCGCAGCGCGGCGAGGTCGGCCAGGCTCTGCACGATGCCGGCGGCGTCGCCGATCGTGTCGCGGCGCAGGGCCAACGCGCGCTGGTACAGCTGGCGCGCGAGCACGCGCTGGCCCGCCGCGCGGCGGCACAGCCCGAATTGCGACCAGTAATCGGCCACCTGGACCGGCAGTTGCCGTTGTTCGCGTTGTGCCAGCGGGACGAGCGGCGACAGCCCGTCGATGCACGAGTCGTCGTCGCCGAGCGCGAGTTGCGCGCGTCCGCGCTCGATCGCCGATTCCAGGCGAAGGCTCGGCGGCGCGTTGTCGCCCAGCGCCGCAATCAGCGTCGATTGCGCCTGCAGCAGCGCCAGCGCAGGTCGATAGTCGCCCATGCCCACCCGTAGGCGCGCGACCACGCCGGTGAGTTCGGCGCGCGCCACCGGCTGGTGCGCGAGCTCGCGCTCGCCGCGGCGCAGGCCGGCGTCGAGCAGCTCGCGCACGTCGAGCGGCGCGTCGCCGCCGCCGGTGCGCTCGAACAACCCGATCACGAAGTCCTGCAAGGCCTGCGCGCGGCTCGCCTCGCGCACGGCCTGGCGCGCCTGCCACGCCACGAGCACGAACGACGCCGCCATCACCAGCGACACCAGCAGCGATGCGGTCAGCGCCCAGCGGTGCCGCGACACGTACTTGCGCAGGCGATAGCCCAGGTTCTGCGGGCGGGCGAGCACCGGCTTGCCGGCGCGATAGCGGCCGATGTCCAAAGCGAGCGCTTCGACCGAGGCGTAGCGTTGCTCCGGGCGCTTGGCCAGCGCCTTCAACACGATGTTGTCGAGGTCGCCGGCGAGGACGCGTGCCGCCCGTCGCCGCAGCATGCGCTCGCGCGCGGATTCGCCCTGCGGCGCCGCGCGCAGCAGCGCCTGCGACGCGCGCAGCGGCTCGCCGGCGACGATTTCCTCCTCCCACGCGGCATCGGTGCCACGCTTGGGCGCGTAGGGCCTGGCGCCTGCCAGCAGTTCGTGCAGGATCACCCCGAGCGCGTAGACGTCGGTCATGGTCGTGACCGGCTCGCCGCGCACCTGCTCCGGCGCCGCATAGTGCAGGGTGAACGTGCGCAGGCCGGTGCCGGTGCCGGTCTGTTCCGACGGCAGGTCCGTGGTGTCCAGCAACTTGGCGATGCCGAAATCCAGCAGCCGCGCCTCCTCGTGCGCGGTCACCAGGATGTTCGACGGCTTCAGGTCGCGGTGCACGATCAGGTTGGCGTGCGCATGGCTGACCGCGTCGCACACCTGCAGGAACAGCCGCAGGCGCGCGTCGAGCGACGGTTCGCGGACCTCGCACCATTCGGTGATCGGTTCGCCTTCGACGTACTCGAGCGCGAGGTAGGGCTGGCCGTCGTCGCTGACGCCGGCGTCGAGCAGGCGCGCGATGTGCGGATGCGCCAGCCGGGCGAGGATCTGCCGCTCGCGCGCGAAGCGCAGCTGCAGGCCCGGCTCTGCGAAGCCGGGGCGCAACAGCTTCAGCGCGACGCGGCGCTGGTACAGGCCATCGGCGCGTCCGGCCAGCCACACCTGGCCCATGCCGCCTTCGCCGATCGGGCGTTCGAGCCGGTACGGGCCGACCAGCGCGCCGGCGCGCGGGCCGGGCGGCGGCGCGACCAGCGGCTCGGCGAGGAAGCCGGCGTTGGCGTCCTCCAGCGCGAGCAACGCGACGAGTTCGCCGGCCAGCGCGGGATCGTCCGTGCGCATCGTCTCGAGGTTGCGCTCGCGCGTTTCCGGGTCGAGTTCGAGCAGCGCGTCGAGCAGCGGCGACAGGATCCGCCAGCGTTCGGCATCCATGGCGGGGTTCAGGGCGCCTGCAGCGAAGCGAGCAGGAACATGCGCGCCTTCTGCCAGTCCCGGCGGATGCTGCGCTCGGAACGCTTGAGCAACGCGGCGATCTCCAGTTCGGACAGGCCGGTGAAATAGCGCAGTTCCACCACCTGGGCCAGGCGTGGATCGATGGCGGCCAGGCGCGAGAGCGCGGCGTCGAGGCCGAGGGTTTCCTCGTCCAGGCGCAGCCCGCCCTCGAGATCCTCGGGCAGGTCGGCGACGCGGTGCTGGTCGCCGCCGCGCTTCTGCGCGAGGCGCTGGCGCGCATAGTCCACCACGACGCTGCGCATCGCCGAGGCGGCGTAGGCGAAGAAATGGGCGCGATCGTCGAAGCGCACCGCGTTGCGGCCGATGAGCTTGAGGTAGGCCTCGTGGACCAGCGCGGTGGCATCGAGCGTGTGCCCGAGCTGGCCGGCGAGCTGGCGCCGCGCCATCGCGTGCAGTTCCTCGTACAACGTGGCCAGGACGCGATCGAGCGCGTCGCGGTCGCCTTCGCGTGCGGCGTCCAGCCACAGGGTGATGTCGGCGGTCGTGGCCAAGGTCGTCCTGTCCCCCGAGACGCCGCCAATATAGCCCGAGCCGATGGCCGGATGGTGCCCGGTTACGCGTTTGGCGGCGCCGTTCAGCGTTGGCAGGATCCGCACCAGGCGGTGGCGCGCTGGCCGATGGTCGCGGACTTCAGCGGGCGGCCGCAGCGCGGGCAGGGCTCGCCGCCGCGACCGTAGGCGTTGAGCTCCTGCTCGAAATACCCGGGGGCGCCGTCGGGGCTGATGAAATCGCGCAACGTGGTGCCGCCGCGCGCGATCGCCGCCGCGAGGATCGCCTGCACCGCGCCGGCGAGCGCGCGGTAGCGTTCCAGCGACACCTTGCCGGCGGGCCGCAGCGGCGAGATGCTGGCGGCGAACAGCGCTTCGGCGGCGTAGATGTTGCCGACGCCGACCACGATCGACTGGTCCATCAGGAACGCCTTGACCGGCGCCTTGCGGCCGCGGCTGCGCGCGAACAGGTAATCGCCGTCGAAGCGGGTGTTGCCGGCGTCGTCGGGCAAGGGCTCGGGCCCGAGGTCGCGCAGCAGTTCGTGCGTCGTCCCCGGCGCCTGCCACAGCAGGCAGCCGAAGCGCCGCGGATCGTTGAAGCGCAGCACGCGCGCGCCGCCGCGCGCGGCTTCCAGCGCGAAGTCGACGTGGTCGTGCGCGGCGACCGGCGTGCGCGCCGGCAGCACGCGCAGGCTGCCGGACATGCCCAGGTGCAGCAGCGCGCTGCCCGCCTCGGTGTCGAGCAGCAGGTACTTGGCGCGGCGGCGCACGGCCTGGATCCGCTGCCCCGGCAGCAGGCGCGCGACCTCGCGCGGGATCGGCCAGCGCAGGTCGGGCCGGCGTAGCGTCACGGCGGCGATGCGGCGGCCCTCGAGGTGCGGCGCGAGGCCGCGGCGCGTGGTCTCGACTTCAGGCAGTTCGGGCATCGCGTTAAAGTGGGTGCAATTCCCGCCGGATGCAACCGCCATGCGCTTCGCCAATCCGCTCCTTTCCGCTCCGGTCCTTGCGGCGATGCTGTGCCTGTCGCTGCTGGCGGTCGCTCCACGCGCGGCGGCCGCGGGGCCGGCGATCGGTTCCATCCCCCCGCCTGCGCTCGGCAAGGACGCATCCGGCAAGCAGGTGTCGTTGACGGCCATGCGCGGCAAGGTCGTGGTGGTGGCGTTCTGGATGTCGTCCTGCGGGTATTGCCTGCGGGAAGTGCCGGCGCTGGACAACCTGCAGAAGCAGCTGGCGACGTCCGGCCTGCAGGCGGTGGCGGTCAACACCGGCGACGGCAAGAAGGACTACGGCGAGATGCTGCGGCAGATGCGCGGCTACTCGCTGGTGCTGGCGCACGACCTGGGCGGCACGGTGGTCGAGGACTGGGGCGTGCGCATGTATCCGAACCTGTGGGTGCTGGATCCGGAAGGGCGCGTGGTCGCGCACCATGAGGGCTACGCGGAGGACGCGTTGCCCGGCATCCTCGCGGAGATCCGGCGCATCGTCGCCGCGCACCAGCCCGTGCCCGCCTCCTGACGACGGCGCGCGACCGCGCGCTCAATCGGCGGCGAGATACTCGTCCTTCAGCCGCACGTAGTGCTTCGCGCTGTAGTACAGCGCCTCGATCTCGGCATCGGACAGCATGCGCACCTTGCGCGCCGGGTTGCCGAGCCACATCTCGCCGCTGCCGACGACCTTGCCCGGCGCCACCAGCGCGCCGGCGCCGACGAAGCCGTGCTTCTCCACCACCGCGCCGTCGAGCACGATCGCACCCATGCCGATCAGGCAGGCATCGGCGATGCGGCAGGCGTGCACGATCGCCTGGTGGCCGATGGTGACGTCCTCGCCGATCACGGTGGCGAAGCCGCCGAGCTTCGCGTGCGGGCCGTCGTGGCTCACGTGCACGATGGTGCCGTCCTGGACGTTGGTGCGCGCGCCGATGCGGATGAAATTGACGTCGCCGCGCACCACGACGCCGGGCCACAGCGAGACGTCGTCGCCGAGCACGACATCGCCGATGAGCGTGGCGGCGGGATCGACGTAGGCGCGCGCGCCGATCGTCGGCTGCACGCCGCGGTAGGGCCGCACGTTGCCGGCGCTTGCGGCCTTGGAATCGGGGGTGTTCGCCATGCGGCGATTGTAGCGCCGCGCGCGTCAGCCGCCGCAGGCTGCGCGGAAGCCTTCGGCGACGCGCGCGATGCCGGCATCGTCGACGTCGAGGTGCAGCACCAGCCGGATCGGGCCGGCGTCGCCCACCGACGCGCGCACCTGCCTGCGCTGCAGTCCGTCGCGCAGCGCCTGCCGTTTCGCGGATGCGACTTCGGCGAACACCATGTTGGTGTGCTGCTCCACCGCGTCCACGCCGGGGATCGCGCGCAGCGCCGCCGCCAGTCGCGCCGCGCGCGCGTGGTCCTCGGCCAGGCGCGCGACGTGGTGGTCGAGCGCGTGCAGCCCGGCCGCCGCGAGGATGCCGGCCTGGCGCATGCCGCCGCCCAGCACCTTGCGCCAGCGCCGCGCCGTCGCGACCAGCGCGGCGCTGCCGACCAGCACCGAACCGACCGGTGCGCCGAGGCCCTTCGACAGGCACACCGACACGCTGTCGAAGTGCCGCGCGATCTCGCGCGCCGCGATGCCGCCGGCCACCGCCGCGTTGTACAGCCGCGCGCCGTCGAGGTGCAGGCCGAGGCCGCGGCGGTCGGCCAGCGCGCGCGCCTGCGCGAGGTAGTCCAGCGGCAGCGCGCGGCCGTGCCAGGTGTCCTCCAGGCACAGCAGGCGCGTGCGCGCGAAATGCGCGTCGTCGGGCTTGATCGCGCGTTCGACGGCGTCCAGCGGCAGCGTGCCGTCGGCCGCCTGCGGGATGGGCTGGGGCTGGATCGAGCCCAGCACCGCCGCGCCGCCGCCCTCGTACTTGTAGGTGTGCGCGTCCATGCCGACGACGTACTCGTCGCCGCGCGCGCAATGCGACATCAACGCCGCCAGGTTCGACTGCGTGCCGCTGGGCAGGAACAGCGCCGCCTCGAAACCGAGGTCGCCGGCGAGCCGGTCCTGCAGCGCGTTGACCGTGGGGTCGTCGCCGTAGACGTCGTCGCCGACCTCGGCGGCCAGCATCGCCGCGCGCATCGCGGCGGTCGGGCGGGTGACGGTGTCGCTGCGCAGGTCGGCCCAGTTGCGTGCGTTTTCGTTCATGGGGATAGCTTAGGGGCTCGTCGCGAATGGCTCGCCTGCCAAAGGATCGCCTCCGGCAGGCCATCGAGAGGATCATCGAGTGTGCTAGGGTTAAGCACAGGGAAGTGTGCTTAATGCGAATTCGTCATGAAAGATGTTTCCAATCAACAAGTTGAAGAGCATCTTAAGCGTCTCAATCCGTGGTGGGACGGCGGCGAGATGGACGCCGAAACCCGCGCACTCAGCCCGCGCGCCTATCTCGCGCCGGTCCTGAAATTATTGCAGGACCCCGGGTTGCGCCGCGCCGTGGTGCTGCTGGGGCCGCGCCGCGTGGGCAAGACCATCCTGATCCGCCATTTGATCGCCAATCTATTGGGGCAGGGTGTCGCCGCACGGCGGATCGCATACGTCGAAATGGATCATCCGCTGTTGCACGGGCAATCGCTGGAGTCGCTGATCCAGCAGATCGAGCAGGCCGCTCCCGCTGGAGAGGGATCGCGATACCTGTTTTTCGACGAAATCCAGTCGCACAAGGACTGGGAGAAACACCTGAAGCCCTTGGTGGACCACCGCCGGGACCTCCGGATCCTGGTGTCGGGTTCGGCCGCTGCCGCGCTCAAGCGCCAGAGCACCGAATCCGGTGCCGGTCGGTTCACCGACTTCCTGTTGCCGCCGCTGACGTTCCCGGAATACCTGCAACTGCGCCGGGAGCCTGCGGCCATCACGGAAACCGGGCCGGATTCCTACCACCTGGTGGATATCGCGCGCCTGAACGCGCAGTTCGTCGAATACGTGAACTACGGCGGCTACCCGGAGCTGGCGTTGTCGCCGGTGGTGCGCGACAACCCGCAACGCTTCGTCAAATCGGACATCGTCGACAAGGTCCTGTTGCGCGATCTTCCGCAGCTGTATGGCATCAAGGACATCCAGGAGCTCAATTCGCTCTTCACGCTGCTTGCTTTCAATACCGCCGAAGAGGTTTCGCTGGAGCAGCTTTCCCAACGCAGCGGCGTCGGCAAGCAGACGATCCAGAAATACATCGAATACCTGGAGGCCGCGTTCCTGATCAAGCGCGTTTTCCGCGTCGACCAGGACGGGACGCGATACAAGCGCGAGCGGAACTTCAAGATCTACCTCACGAACTCGGCCATGTACACCGGCCTGTTCGGCGCGAAGCAACCCGACGATCCCGAGTTCGGGCACCTGGTCGAAACCGCCTTGTTCGCCCAGCGATTCCACGAGGACGCCCGATTGAATTACGCGCGCTGGGGCGCCGACGATTGCGAAGTCGACCAGGTGGAATCGTCGCCGGCGTTGAAACCGGTGTCCGCGCTCGAAATAAAGTGGAGCGACAAGCACGCCGACCGGCCGGAGTCGCTCAAGGGCTTGATGAAGTTCGTGCGGAACAATCGCTTGCCGACGGCATGGGCCACGACCCGGACCCTGATCCGGAGGGCCATGATCGATGGCAGTGAAATCCACCAATGGCCCGCCGCAGCGCTTGCCTTCCATTATGGAGTGCGCGCCGTGCAGGGTCGCCTGGCCGGCTACGAAGCCCAGATCAAGGCGGAAGACGACGCATGAAGATCGCGACCTGGAACGTCAATTCGCTCAACGTGCGCCTGCCGCACCTGCAGCAGTGGCTGGCCGAGGCCGCGCCCGACGTGGTGGGCCTGCAGGAAACCAAGCTCGAGGACCTGCGCTTCCCCGACGACGCGCTCGCCGCGCTGGGGTACCGCAGCGTGTTCTCCGGGCAGAAGACCTACAACGGCGTCGCGATCCTGGCGAAGGGCCACGCGATCGAGGACGTGCAGGTCGGCATCCCCGGTTTCGACGACGAACAGAAGCGCGTCATCGCCGCCACGGTAAACGGCGTGCGCATCGTCGACTTCTACGTGGTGAACGGCCAGGAAGTCGGCAGCCAGAAATACGACTACAAGATGCGCTGGCTCGACGCGGCGCACGCCATGCTCGAGGCCGAACTGGCGAAGCATCCGCGGCTGGTGGTGCTGGGCGACTTCAACATCGCGCCGGCCGACGCGGACGTGCACGACCCCAAGCGCTGGCGCGAAAAGATCATGTGCTCCACGCCCGAGCGAGATGCGCTGCGGCGGATCGAGGCGTTGGGCCTGCACGACAGCTTCCGCCTGCACAACGACGAACCCGGCCACTATTCGTGGTGGGATTACCGCTTGCAGGCCTTCGATCGGGGCTGGGGCCTGCGCATCGACCTGCTGCTGGTGTCGGACGCGTTGCGCGGCGAATGCAGCGCCGGCGGCATCGACCTTGCGCCCCGGCGCCTGGAGCGCCCGAGCGACCACGCGCCCGCGTGGCTGCGGCTGGGTTGACGGCGTCGCCGGGAAGCGCACGAAAAAAAGGCCCGGCGTCCTGCCGGGCCTTTCGCATCCGTGCCGCCCGTCCGGGGGCGTCGGCGCTCCTGCGTTTCCATGTACTTGCGTGCGGTGCGCGCCTCGGCTTCAGCGCACGCGGCCGCGGCGGAACAGGTTCACGATCGCGAGCAGGATGATCGCGCCGATCAGCGCCGCGATGAATCCCATGATGTCGAACCCGCCGGCTGCGCTGGTGCTGCCGCCGATGAGCGGGGCGATGAGCCAGCCGCCGATCAACGCGCCGATGATGCCGACCACCACGTTGAGCACGATGCCCTGCTGGGCGTCCGTCCGCATGATCATGCTGGCGAGCCAGCCGATGATGCCGCCCACGATCAGCCAAATGATCAGACCCATTGTTCACTCTCCTTATGCGCGGTTTGGGGGGAAGGGCTCCCCTTTGGGGCCGGACCAAGTCTGTACAGGGGTCCGTGACGGCCGCGTCTAGCGGCGGCGCAGGGCGTGGCTGTTCCCGTCGACGCGCCGCAAACGGCGCGCGCTCACACGGGATTCACGCCCCCGGGGCGCGCAACGCGGCCAGCAACGCCGCGCGCGGGAGCTTGCCGGTGGCGTTGCGCGGCAGGGCCGCGACCCGGCGCAGCGGACGCGGCAGGAACACCGGATCGATCGCGGCGCGCAGCGCGTCGAGGATGCGCGCTTCGTCCAGCGCGGGCGCGACCGCGAGCGCAGCGATCCGGCGCACGCCCGTGACGGGGTCCGGATCGAGCTGGAACACGACCGCATCCTCCACGCCTTCGATCCCCTGCAGCTTGCGCGTGAGGTCGCCAAGCG
>Ga0206102_1000333_pt1 | contig 15802 bp, 18 predicted proteins | sample 1B1Ametagenome_FD_148645 | JGI IMG/M metagenome (GOLD analysis project Ga0206102, IMG submission 148645) | Enriched microbial communities from leaf-cutter ant dump, University of Wisconsin, Madison, United States - 1B1A | ecosystem: Environmental > Terrestrial > Nest > Insects nest > Nest dump... | reverse complement strand
GCTTGCAGGTTCATCTATCGCATCGATCGGAGGGCACGCACGCTGCGCGGTCAACCGGTCGATGGTGCCAGAAAGCGCCTGTTTCTTGTAGGAGCCCACCCTGTGGGTGATGCGCTTCGTCATGTCGCAAAAAGCATCGCCCACAGGGTGGGCTCCTACATGGAGTGCGGCGATGTCGGGCTTTCGGGCGGCGTTTGCTCGCTGCCCGGTCCGGCCGGACGCGCGGCGACGATGGCGATGAGGATGGTGTCTGCGCGCCTACAGGCGCGGGGCTTCAACGCCCAGCTTGTGCAATTGCGCCTGCACGCTGTCGGGGCCGGCCAGATGGGCGGCGCCGACGGCGATGAATACGGTGCCGGGTTGTTGCAGCAGGGTGGTGATTTTTTGCGCCCATGCCTGGTTGCGTTGCACCAGCAGGCGTTGGTAGAGCGCCGGCTCGGACTGGCGCAGGTCCGCGTCCTCGATGCGGGCGATGGCGTCCACGTCGCCGCGTTTCCAGGCGTCGATCAGGCGCGTCAGCAGGGCCGGGCCCTTGTCGGCGTCGCGCAGGGCCGAGCGCAGGAAGGCCAGTTGCATCGCCTGCGGCATGTCGGCCAGGTAGCCGATCTGCTGGGCGGCGGTTTCCAGCCCGTGCACGGGCTTGCCGGCGGCGCTCATCTGCGCCTTGAGCTGCTTGTCCACGCCTTGCTCGGGGTCCAGCCCGGCCTTGAGCAGGGGCGCGGTGGTGAGGGTGAGCGCGGCCAGCCACGGGCGCATGGCGTTCAGCGCGATGAGACCGCCGGGCACGCCGGCGGTGGTGGCGGCGCTGGCCAGTTGTTGTTGCCCGGCCGCGTCGAGCAGGGCCGACAGCGGCTGGCCCGGTGCCAGGCCGCGCTGCATGACCAGGGCGGCCATGGTGGCCGGGTCGTCGTCGGTCAGCTCGATGTAGAGCGCCTGGCTGTCGGCGAGGGCTTGCTCCAGCGTGGCGTCGCGCCAGCCGGCGTCGTCGGGCAGCAGGTGCACGGTGCCGAACAGGTAGATGGTGGTGTCGGCGTCCTTGGCCACCCACAGTGCGGGGCGTGCCAGGGCGGCGGCGGGCAGCAGCAGGGCAAGCACGAGGCACAGGCGCAGGGCAGGGGTTTTCATGCCGGCCAGTGTGGCTGCCACGGGGGCGCGCACTCAAGCGTCAGAAGCGGGGCCGGATTCATTTGATCCGGCAGAGGAGGTGAATCCCACTTCAGTTTTGCACGGCATGGGATGGGCGGCTTCGGGCGCGCGCTTTACGGGGCGTAGGGCGGAGCGGGTGGCTCATGCAGCGTGCTTTCATAGTCCTCGCCGCCGAAGTACACGCCGACCACGTAGACGTCGTCTGGTTCGACCACGATGGCGATGTTTGCTGAATGACCGAATCCGATCACATGCAAGCCGGGTAGGATGTCGGGTCGCGGGTGACCACGCTGGGGAAAGGTGGCCAGACCCCGAAAGTAATCCAGCAAGCTGGTGATGTAGCGGTCGGCGACTGACGCGCCTGCATGTTGTGCGATGTAGTCCCACTGGAGGGCCAGCTTTGTCTGGACGGCTTCATCCACCGTGACCCTGCAGGCCTTTGGCATCGAGGCTCAGGCCTTTTTCCTGCCATGCCTGATCAGGGCGTCCTGCACTTGATCGACGGACCGGCCGCGGCCTGGGTTGGTCTTCAATGCCTGGTAGTTCGGCACCACTTCATGGCGCAGCCATCGCTCAACGGCTGCGTTGCGGGCTTCCAGGGCACGCAGGCTGTCGCTGATGACGGCGCTTACGCTGGCATATTGGCCCGACTCGGCCAATGCCTGAACCTGCTGTGCCTGTTCGAGCGGCAGCGAGATGCTGAGTTTCGTACTGCGCGTGCCGGGCATGCCTGAGGCCTCAATGGTGGTGAGAAATAATCCTACCACCCGCTGGGGCGCACGCTTCGGTATGGCGCGCCAATGGATGGCGGGCCGCAGGCATCAACGCGGCACCCGCAACCCGCCCGGCACGCCGTTCGGGCTCAGCACCAGTTGCCACAGCTGGTCGCGCCGGCTGCGGAACACGGCGGCGGAGCTGCCCAGGTAGAAGCGCCACATGCGACGGAAGCGCTCGTCGTAATGGGGCGGCAGGCGTGCCCAGGCGGCCTCGATGTTGGCTTGCCAGGCCATCAGCGTGCGGTCGTAGTCGGGGCCGAAGTTGTGCCAGTCCTCCACCACGAACAGGTCCTGCAGCGCGGTGGTCACCTGGCTGGCGGCAGGGATGACGGAGTTGGGAAAGATGTATTTCTCGATCCACGGGTCCGGTTGCGCCGGTGCGCTGTTGGTGCCGATGCAGTGCAGCAGCGACAGGCCGCCCTCCTTCAGGCAGCGCGCGACGGTCTCGAAATAGGCGCGGTAGTTCTTGCCGCCCACGTGTTCGAACATGCCGATGGAGTACACCGCGTCGAACGGCTCGTCGATGTCGTGGTAGTCCTGCAGGCGGATCTCGACGGGCAGGCCGGCGCACAGCTGGCGGGCAAACTCGGCCTGCTCTTGCGACACCGTGATGCCCACGCCGCTGACGCCGTAGTTTTCCGCCGCGTATTTCAGTGCCTCGCCCCAGCCGCAGCCGATGTCCAGCACGCGCTGGCCCGGCGCCAGCCGCAGCTTGCGGCACACCAGGTCGAGCTTGGCCGCCTGCGCATCGTCGAGGTTGTCGGCGTCGGCCCAATAGCCGCACGAGTACACCAGCCGTTTGCCCAGCATGGCCTGGAACAGGTCGTTGCCCAGGTCGTAGTGCGCCTTGCCGATCTCGAACGCGTGCTCGCCGCGCTGCAGGTTGATGAAGCGTGCCTTGAGGTGGGCGATCACCGCCTCGAACGTGCGCAGTTTCTGGTCCAGCCCCGAGCGCAGGATGCGGGTGAGCATGCCGGGCAGGTCGGCGGTGTCCCACCAGCCGTCCATGTAGGCCTCGCCCAGGCCCAGCGAGCCGTGGGCGAATACGCGCGGGTAGAGCCTCTCGTCATGCACTTGCAGGTCGGTGGGCGCGGGCCCGTCGATGGCGATGCCGGCGGCGTGCAGCAGTTCGCTGGCGCGATCCTTCAAGGTGTCCTGACTCATGCCTTTCCTCGCGAAGTGGAACAAACGGTGGTCAGCGCCGGGTCGATGGCTCCCGGCGTCCGGCCACGTCGACGCGTGCGGCGTTCATCCGGCTTTCGCCGCCCGGTTGCCGAGCACGCCATAGTTTGCTGGCGACCGTGCATAAACCGTGTCGATACCGGCGGCGCGCACGCGCTCCAGCAGCAGGTCGGCCTGTTCCTCGCTCAGCAGGAACTCCACTTTCACCGGCAGGTCGTCGGCCAGTTCGAAGAATTGCTCCTCGCGCAATACGCCGTGGCGACCGAAGCCGGCGGTGGCGCGAAACGCCGAGCCGCCACCCACGCCGTCGCGGCGGGCCTGTTCCAGCAGCCACTGCGATACCAGCACGCCGTCATGGCGCGCGCGCACGTGGCAGTAGAACGTCAGATGCAGGCCTTGTTGCAGATTTTCCTGGTTCATTCCGCTTCCCCGATCAATGGCGCAGCAGGCTGCGGGTGAGGGCGATGCCGATCACGGTCATGCTGATCGAGCCGACCACGTGCACCGCCACGTGGCCGCTGAACCACAGGTATTGCTGGCGCAGCAGCAAGGTGGCCGATTCCGCCGAGAAGGTGGAGAACGTGGTCAATCCGCCCAGAAAGCCGGTGAACACGAACAGCCGCAGCTCCGGCGAGAGGGTCTGGAAGTGGTCGAACAGGCCCATGACACAGCCCATCAGCAGGCCGCCGACGAGATTGGCCGCCAGCGTACCCAGTGGCAGGGTGGGAAACAGCGGGTTGAGCGCGATGCCCAACAACCACCGCGACCAGCAGCCGATGGCGCCGCCTATGCCGATTGCAACGAATCCGGTAACACCCACGAGCGCGTCTCCTGACGAATGGAAGTGTCCGGTTGCCGCGGTTCAGGCACGCCTGCGCCGCCGGAAACCGGTGGTGCAGGCATCATCAGCCCCTGCAGTGATGCGGGGCGGTTGGTCCCCTCGACCATGTGTCGCGGGAACGGGAGGCATGCCATCTCCCGGAGCGGCCATGCTAGGAGCGCGGGCGGCAGAAACGCAAGCCGCGGCTTGCGAAGGCGAGCGCGGCGTCGCATGGCGCAGGCGGGCCGCGTGCTGGCTACAATGCGTTTCCCGCTGCCGCCTGACGTTGCCGTTTCGATGAATGCACCTTCGCGCACGGCGCGCCGTCGTCTTCCCTGGCTGCTGGCGGCGTTGTCGATGATCGGCCCGTTTTCGATCGACGCGATCTTCCCCTCGTTCCCGCTGGTCGGTGCCCGTTTCCAGGTGGACAACGCGGCCCTGCAACAGCTGATCAGCATCTACCTGCTCACCTATGCCGCCATGAGCCTGTTCCATGGCGCGATCTCCGATGCGATCGGGCGCAAGCCGGTGATGGTGGTGGGCATGCTGGTGTATGCGCTGGCGTCGGGATTGGCGGCGATATCGGGCTCGTTCGCCATGCTGCTGGCCTGCCGTGCGCTGCAGGGCGCCTGTGCGGGCGCCGGGCTGGTGGTGGGGCGCGCGGTGATTCGCGATACCTTGGAGGGTCCGGCCGCGCAGCGGCTGATGTCGCAGGTGATGATGATCTTCGGCGTGGCGCCGGTGATCGCGCCGATGGTGGGCGCCTGGCTGCTGCCGCTGGGCGGTTGGCACGGCATCTTCTGGTTTCTGCTGCTGTTCACGCTGCTGCTGGCGGCGGCTGTCGCGTGCTGGCTGGACGAAAGCCACCCGCCCGCGCGGCGCACCACGTTCGCGATGCGCCCGCTGCTGGCGGGCTATCTGTCGTTCGGTCGCGACCGGCCGTTCTGGCCGTTGCTGGTTTCCAGTTCGGTGAATTTCGCCGGCCTGTTCCTGTTCATTGCCTCGGCGCCGCGCATCGTGCTCGGCTTGCTGCATCTGTCGGCGCGGGATTTTCCCTGGCTGTTCGTGCCAGTGGTGGTCGGGTTGATCTGCGGTGCCTGGCTTTCCGGGCGCATGGCCGAGCGGCGCAGCGTGCGTTTCACGGTGAGTCTGGGCTATGCGGTGATGCTGCTGGCGTGCGCGCTGCATGTGACGCTGGCGGCGGCGCTGCCACGTCCGCAACTGCCGTGGTCGATGTTGCCGCTGGTGCTGCATGGTGTCGGCGTGCAGCTGGCGTTCCCCACGCTCACCTTGCTGCTGCTGGACCGCTTTCCCCGTTTGCGTGGCGGCATTTCCTCGGTGCAGGCGTTTGCCAGCCTGCTGCTCAGCAGCGTGGTTGCCGGCGTGCTGTCGCCACTGCTGTCGTCCACCATGTTGTCGCTGGCGCTGGGTTCGTCGTCGCTGACCCTTATCGGCGTATTGTCGTGGCACTGGTACGGACGGATCAGCCGCGTGCCGGTAACGCCGGGCCTGGCCCGCGATGTCGAACTGCAGGCCCAGATCACCGGGCCGCGCTGACGTCGCTGGGCAGCTGTCCGCCTTTTTCTTCCATCCGCGAGGAGCCACATGAAAGCACGCATCGATTTCCGCAACGCCGTCCCCGACGCCTTCAAGGCGATGCGCGAGCTGGAAGCCGCCGTGCGTCGCAGTGGGTTGGAGCATTCGCTGCTGGAGCTGGTGAAGGTACGGGTGTCGCAGATCAACGGCTGCGGCTATTGCCTGGACATGCACATCAAGGAGGCACGCGCGGCCGGTGAAACGGAGCAGCGGCTGTACCTGCTGTCGGCCTGGCGCGAGGCGCCGTTCTATTCGCTCCGTGAACGCGCCGCGCTGAGCTGGGCGGAGGCGGTGACCCTGGTTTCCGGCAACGACCTGTCCGACGAGCTGTATGCCGAAGTGCGCGAGCAGTTCGACGAGAAGGCCACCGTCGAACTGACGCTGGCGATCATCGCCATCAACGGCTGGAACCGGCTGGTGAAGGCCTGCCGCACCGAGGTGGGCAGCTACAAGCCGGCGGCAGTTGCGTGACGCGACGGTCGAGGTCGGGTGTGTTGATGGCGGTTCGACCACCGCCGACCCGGCGCGCACCCAGGCGTGCGCGGTAGGTCCGCGGGGAAGTATTCAACAGCGTGCGGAACGGATAGGCCGGCAGGGTGGCGGGTACCGCGGCGGGGCATTGCACGAGGAGGCGGCACGCAACGTCGCCGGAAGGCGACCAGCCGGGCGGTACCCGGTGGCGGATCGTCAGATCAGCCCGCGCGCGACAAGAAACGCCCGCGCTTCGGCGGCGTCGTTCTCGAACCAGGCCCGGGTCGAGCCCAGCCGGAACGTGTAGCCCCACGCGTCCATGTCGGCCATCAGCCGTTCGCGGCCCACACCGGGGAAGGCGTCGGCCAGCACGATCTGCAGGTAGCAGGTGGCGTCTTCCTCCTCGATGGAGTCGGTGGCGTCGGTATGGACGTCCAGACGTCTTTCCGGCGGCATCACGATCAGGTGGCAGGCCTCGTGCAGCAGCGAATGCAGCGGGGTGTCCGCCCGCGCGTAGACCGTCGTGCCGATGATGCCGGCCTCCTCGTCGCCCCAGAAACTGCCCGGGATGGGCGCACCATCGTCGACGCGCCGCAAGGTGAGGCCATGGCGGGCCAGCAGCGCGGCAGGTGCGTCGAAGCCGAGTTCGGCGAGCCGCAGCACGGTATCGGTCGATCCGGCGGGCGAGTGGTGTTCGGAGGGCATGCGGGGAAGATGACGGAAGGCGGCGAGGGGCCGGGCGAACGCGCCGGCCCGTGCCGCCGGAACGCTCAGTTGGTGGTGGCGTCGGTGGCGTCCGGCTTCGCCTTGCCGTCGGGCAGCGTCACCGACAGCTCGAGGATCTCGTGGCCGCTGTCACGCTCCAGGTTGATGTTGATGGCCTCGATGTCGACGTGCACGTATTTCTTGATCACTTCGAGCAGTTCGTTGCGCATCATCGGCAGGTAGTCGGGGGCGCCGCGGGAGGAGCGCTCCTGCGCCACGATGATGCGCAGCCGCTCGCGGGCCACGCTGGCGGTCGGCTCGGGCCGGCGCTTCAGGAAATCAAGAATACCCATCGTGATCAACCTCCGAACACGCGCTGGAGAAAGCCCTTCCTGGGCACGTCGATGAAGCGCAGCGGGCGCTCTTCGCCGAGGATGCGGGCCACGGTGTCGCTGTAGGCCTGGCCGGCCGTGGAGTTGGCGTCCACGATCACGGGCACGCCGTTGTTGGAGGCGGTGAGCACGTTCTCCGACTCCGGAATCACGCCGACCACCTTGATGCCCAGGATCTCTTCCACGTCGCCGACGCTGAGCATCTCGCCGATCGCCACGCGGGCCGGGTTGTAGCGGGTCAGCAGCAGATGCTGGGCGACCTGGCCCTCGCCGCGTTCGGCGCGCCGCGTCTTGCTGGCGAGCAGGCCCAGGATGCGGTCGGAGTCGCGTACCGACGATACTTCAGGGTTCACCACCACCACCGCCTTGTCGGCGAAATACATGGCCAGGTGGGCGCCTTTCTCGATGCCGGCGGGCGAGTCGCAGATGATGTAGTCGAAGCCGTCCTCGGACAGGCCGTCGAGCACTTTCTCGACGCCCTCCTGGGTCAGCGCATCCTTGTCGCGCGTCTGGCTGGCGGCCAGCACGTACAGGTTCTCGTAGCGCTTGTCCTTGATCAGCGACTGTTTCAGGGTGGCTTCGCCGTGCACCACGTTGACGAAGTCGTACACCACGCGCCGCTCGCAGCCCATGATCAGGTCGAGGTTGCGCAGGCCGACGTCGAAGTCGATCACGGCGACTTTCTTGCCGGCCATGGCCAGGCCGGTGGCGAGCGAGGCGCTGGTGGTCGTCTTGCCGACGCCGCCCTTGCCGGAAGTGACAACGATAATCTCAGCAGTCAAGAGTCCATCTCCGCAAGGTTGTTGTTGCAGCCGGTCACAGTTTTGCGATCAGCAGTTTTTCGCCCTCGAGCCAGCATTGCACGGACCGGCCCTCGAGGTCGTCGGGAATTTGTTCGAACACGCGGTACTGGCCGGCGATGGCCACCAGCTCCGCGCGGAAGTCGGACACGTAGATGCGCGCCTTCTCGTCGCCTTGCGCGCCGGCCATGGCGCGCCCGCGCAGGCTGCCGTAAATGTGGATGTTGCCATCGGCGATCACCTCGGCGCCGTTGGCGATCGCGCCGGTGACGATCAGGTCGCGATCGCGGGCGTAGACCTGCTGGCCGGAGCGCACCGAACCGTCATGGTGCTGCGCGCCGAGGGCATGGCCCGATTCGGGCGGGGCCAGGATCGGCTCCGGTCGCGCCACCGGTTCGGCCGGACGCGTTTCGGCGGCCGGTGCGGTCGCGGCCGGTTCGTAGGCGGCGCGGAACTTGGCGATCAGAGGCAGGCCCATGCGGCTGGCCAGTGCCTCGGTTTCGCTGGTGCCGTAGGCCAGCCCCACCGGCAGCATGCCGGCGCTGCGCACCGCTTCGAGCAGGGCGTCGACGGTGCCGTCGTCAGGCAGGTGCGGCAGGTGGCTGAGGTCCAGCACCACGGCGGCGCGGGAGAACATCTGCGGCGCGGCGCGCACGCGACGCTCCAGTTCCCCGCACAGCGCGGCCGCGTCGACACGGCGCACGCGCACGCAGGCGATGCCCACCTGGCCGAAGCGCAGGTCGCAGGCGTCGGTTGTTTCGGTTCTTGCGTTCATGAATGCTGTTTTTCCGCCGAGGCGCGCGCGGGGGTGGCCGCCGGTGTCGGCATGGTGCGCTCGCTCAGCCAGGGCACGTCGGGCAGGCCGCCCTTGTCGAGCCAGGTTTCGCGCACGTAGGCGTAGCTGGGCAGGTCCAGCGCCAGCAGGCTGACCTGCGGGCCGTCCTTGCCCATGCGTTGCTGGCCCACTTCCTGAAAGCCGTAGGTGCCGTGGAACAAAACGACCACGTCGTCGCGCGGCTCCAGCAGCACTTCGCAGGTGAGCAGCGGCACGCGTACTTCGGCGTAGCTGTGCACATCGCAGTAGAGCACGCGGCCGAGGCCGTGGCGGTGGTAGTTGTTGGCGATCACGATGCGGTCGATGTACATGAACTGCGGATAGTGCTCGCCAAACCAGCGGTAGTTGGGGCTGTCGTACTGGCCGCCATCGCGAAGGGCGATCAGGAAGCCGGCCAGCTGCCCGTCAACCTCGGCCACGCGGAAGTATTCCGCGTGCTCGTAGAAATAGCGCAACCGCGCGGAGTCGAGGGCCAGGATGGAGCGGCCGGCGGCGTTGTTGAGCGCCAGCACCGCATCCAGGTCGTGCTCGCGCACGTCGCGGATGGCAAGAACCATTCGTTGCTCCGCTTGGGTGGAGTCGGGGGAAAGGCCAACGCACGGCCTCGCAAAGTCGCCATTATGCCATGCGCCCATGCCTCGTACACCGCCGGGAGCCCGTGTAAAACCTTTGTAAAGCCGCTGGCCGGCGCGCCCGACGGAGCCCTGCGGATTGCGCCGGAGGCCCGCACGTCCAATGATGCGCGCCATGCGTTGGCCATTCTTCAACCATATCCGCCTGTTGCTCCGTTACGCGGGTTTCTTCACCTATCTGTCGGCCGGCACGCCGCTGGTCACCACCTGGGCCGCCGAGCGCCTGAACCAGTTGCAGCGGCCCAGTTTCTCGCTGTTGCTGTGGACGCTCTGCTACCTGGTGTTCGGACTGATGTACTGGCTGCTGACCAGCAACCTGGGCTCGCGCCGCTACCCTGCGCTGAAGCTGCTGGGACTGGCCTTGATGACCGCCGCGGCGGTGGCGGTGGGCTGGTACAGCCACAGCGGCCTGTCGGCGATGTTGATGGTGGTGGCATCGGTGGTTTTGCCCTGGCTGTTGCCGTTCTGGATGGGCGGGGTGTGGCTGGTGCTGCAGCATCTGAGCCTGGTGGCGGTGTTCGCCACCTTTCCGGAGTACGACCACAGCATCACGATCGGTTTCGTGCAGGCCAGCGTCTACCTGGGTATCTCCGTGCTGGTATTCACCACCTCGGCGATCGCCAGCCAGCAGGCGGAGGAACGCGAGGTGCAGCGCCGCCTGAATTCGGAACTGCGCGCCACGCGGGCGCTGCTGGCCGAGTCCAGTCGCATCGCCGAGCGCATGCGCATCGCACGCGATCTGCATGACGTGATCGGCCACCACCTCACCGCCCTGAGCCTCAACCTCGAGGTGGCCAGCCATCTCACCAACGAGGCGGCGGGCGTCCACGTGCACAAGGCGCAGAGCACGGCGCGGCATCTTCTTTCCGACGTGCGCGAGGCGGTGAGCGAACTGCGCCAGGATGATGCGGTCGACCTGACCCGCGCCCTGCGCACGCTGACCGACGGCGTGCCCGGGCTGAGGATCCATGTGGAGATGCCGCCACGCTTCAGCGTGGAAGACCCGCGGCGGGCGCATGTGCTGCTGCGTTGCGCGCAGGAGATCATCACCAATACCGCCCGGCATGCCGGTGCGCGCAACCTGTGGCTGGATTTCACCTATGCCGGGGTCAACGAAGTGGGCCTGCAGGCGCGCGACGACGGCCGTGGCGTGGCCCGGGTCAAGCCCGGCAACGGGCTCTCGGGCATGCGCGAACGGCTGGCCGAGTTCGGCGGCAGCGTCACCCTGCATGCCGGCATCGGCCGGGGGTTCGCGCTGTCGGTGCGGTTGCCGCTGGGGGAGCATCCGGCGCTGGCGCACGCGCCCACGCGGTTCGACCCGCCGGCGCTGCGGATGCCCTGAGCGGTTGTGATTTTTCAACCTCTCAGGCCGGCCATGAATGGCCGGCCGCGAATCGATCACGCAAGTGATTGATTCGCGTGAGCCGGTCCGGGTATGTACCGGACTGGCGATAGAAGAAAACCACTGGACGTGGTTTTCTTCGCAAGCCCCGAGCGGTGGACGCCGCAATGGGTATTGCGGCCGATGGCAGGATTTTCCGTGGCTTGCGCGGGCATGCAAGAATGTGGAGCTGACGGGGTGATGCGTCGTGCCGATATCGCCCCACGGGCCTTACTGCTTGAGGATGCGCGATGATTTCCGTTTGTCTCGTCGACGACCAGAATCTGGTGCGCCAAGGCGTACGTTCGCTGCTGGATCTCGCTACCGACATCCGCGTCGTGGCCGAATGCGCCGATGGCGCGCAGGCGATACGGGAAATTCCGCGAATCAAGCCCGACGTGGTGTTGCTGGACCTGCGCATGCCCAACATGAGCGGACTGGAAGTGCTGCAGACGCTGGCTTCCCGCAACGAACTGCCGCCCACCATCATCCTCACCACCTTCGATGACGACCAACTGGTGCTGCAGGGCCTCAAGGCCGGTGCGCGCGGCTACCTGTTGAAGGACGTCTCGCTGGAACAACTGGTCGAGGCGGTACGGGTGGTGGCCGGCGGTGGTTCGCTGGTGGCGCCGATGGTCACCCAGCGACTGATGGCCGGCGTGGCGCGCATGCAGAACCAGTTCACCAGCCTGGAGCAGCCCGACCCGCTGACCGAGCGCGAAACCGAGATCCTGCGTCTGCTGTCGGGCGGCTACAGCAACAAGGAGATCGCCAACTCGCTGAAGGTGGCCGAGGGCACGGTGAAAAACCACGTGTCCAACATCCTCTCCAAACTGGGCGTCCGCGACCGTACCCGCGCCGTGTTGAAAGCGCTGGAGCTGGGCATCGTCTGAACGGGGTGCCAGCGTCCCGCCGCTTGCCGGGAGTCGCCGGAAACGGCCAGCCAGGGCCGTTTCGCGCGGCCATCCATACGGATATTCCCGGCAATAGCGTTCCAGCCCGCGAGCAAGTAACATCCGTAGCTTCGGCAATTGCCGACCCCCCTTTGGCGTCCCTGCAGCAGCGCATGGGAGGCGCCGCGCCATGCGGTTGGGGAGACCATCTGGTACTGCCATCCTGGTACTGCGTAGAGACGTTCGGAGACCCTTGGAATGATGCGTGTCCTTGAATTTTTTGTTGCCCTGATCATCGTCGCCCTGATCGGCGTGGTGGCGGGTGTGGTCATGCCGGGCCACGGTCACGTGGAGCGGTCGCTGGTAATCGGCAAGGACATGCGGCAGGTCTACGACATGCTCGACAATCTTCGCCGCGTGCCGGAGTTCTCGGTGCTGCGATCCTACGACCGGGACACGAAATTCAGTTTCTCCGGCAATGCCTATGGCCCCGGCGCCGAGCTGAGCTGGAGCAGCAGCAACGAAAAGGTCGGCAACGGCAAGCTGACGATCGCCAGCGCCACGCCGTCGTTCGACCAGATCACCAGCACCACCAAGACCGCCAGCATCGTCTGGAACCTGGACAACGACTGGCGCGGCCAGGACAAGCACTTCACGCTCGATCTAGAACGCCAGGGCAGCCGCGGCCAGCTGACCGAAGTGGTCTGGTCCTACGACGTCGCCTATGGCTGGAACCTGGTCAACCGCTTCGCCAACCTGTACATCCATGGCGACCCGGATTCCTTCGTCGACGTCAGCCTGAACAACCTGCAGAACGCGCTGGCGTCGGTGCCGAACATCGACTACAGCGATCTGGTCCCCTACATCGTGCAGACCCAGCCCACGCCGGTGTTGCTGGTGCCCACCTCGATCGCGCGCAAGGACGGCCTGGAAGGTTTCGATGCGGCTGTCGACAAGGCGGTTGCGCAGATCCAGACCACCGCCAAGAAGCTGGGCGTGAACGTCACCGGTCCGCGTATCGTGTTCACCACCAACTACGGCGACCAGACCTACACCTTCGACGTGGCGCTGCCGATCGACAGCACCACCGTCACCGTCAACGGCCAGGCCGAGCAGCTGACGCCGCCCACGCCGCCCGCACTGGGCATCGCGGGCATGCCGGCCGAGGCGAGCAGCAGCGCCGATGCCGAGAGTGCCACGCTTGCCGTGGACAGCCGTGACCGCTACGGCCGCCTGGTCGTGGACGGGAATGTCCGTGCCACGCTGGCCTTCGGCGGTGCCGCCCTGCGCGGCGTCTGGAACGGCACGTTCGCCGGTGTGCCGCAGACCCGCGACATGCTGAAGGCCTATGCGCAGACGCATGGCTACACCTTCGATGACGTGGTCAATCGCCCGTACGACATCCAGACCAAGGTCGGCGACAACGTCGAGACGTACTCGCAGTTCGAGATCTACCTGCCGCTCGGCAACGCACCGGAGCAGACCCCGGAGCAGGCCGCCGGCATGACGCCGCCGTCGCTGGATGGGGATGCTCCGGCCGAGGCCGATTCGGCACCGGCTCCGGCCAGCAGTGCGGCGCCGGCCAGCAGCAGCGAAGCGCCAGCAGGCGAGTAAGCGACGACCGCCACATGCAAGAAGGGCTCTTCCTGACGGAGGGGCCCTTCTTTTTTGGTACCCCGGCCATGCGGCTGCCGGACCGTTCACCGCTTGCGGTACATTGTCCGGATACCCGGCGTTTCGGGCGCCGCCACTGTTCCCGATCCCCCGACCGGACATGATTGAAACCGACCAGCTCACCCGTTGCTATGGCCACCTGACCGCGGTGGATGCGCTCAGCATCCGCGCCGAGCCGGGCCAGGTGCTGGGCCTGCTGGGACCGAATGGCGCGGGCAAATCCACCGCCATGCGCATGATCGCCGGTTTCCTGGCGCCCACCTCGGGTACGGCACGGGTGTGTGGCCATGATGTCCGGCGTGAGCCGCTGAAGGCGAAACGGGCGTTGGGCTATCTGCCCGAAGGCGCCCCCAGCTATGGCGAGCTGACGGTGCGCGAGTTTCTGCAGTTCATTGTGCGCATGCGCCGGTTGAAGCCGGATGTCGGCTACCGGCGGGTCGACGAGGTGGTGCACCTGTTGCAACTGGACGACGTGCTGGAACAATGCATCGACACCTTGTCCAAGGGCTTGCGGCGGCGGGTCGGCCTGGCCCAGGCCATCCTGCATGATCCGCCGGTGCTGATGCTGGACGAGCCCACCGACGGCCTGGACCCGAACCAGAAACATGCCGTGCGCCGGTTGATCGACACGATGGCGCGTGAACGCACCATCCTCATTTCCACCCATCTGCTGGAAGAAGTGCACGCGCTGTGCAACCGCGTGGTGATCATCGCGCATGGCACGCTGATGGCCGACGCCACGCCGGCGGAGCTCGAGGCACAGTCGCGCTATCACGGCGCGGTGTCGTTCAGCGCGCCGGGCAGCGGCGTGTCGCAGGAGATGCTGGGGCGGTTGCCGCAGGTTGCCGCGATCGAGGTCGACCCGCTGGACGGTCGCATCACCGTCTTTCCGAAGCCCGGCATGCGCATCCTGGAACCGGTGCAGACACTGCTGCACGAACAGGGGCTGGAGGTATCGGAAATCCAGCTTGAACGCGGCCGGCTGGACGAGGTTTTCCGGCAGATCACCACCGGCACGGCGGATATCGCATGAGCCCGATCAGCGCCGTGCTGCGACGCGAACTGCGCAGCTATTTCGTGACGCCGGTGGCGTATGTGTTCCTGGTGATCTTCCTGGTGCTGGCCGGCATCCTCACCTTCTATGCCGGCGATTTCTACGCGCGCGGGCAGGCCGACCTGCAGCCGTTTTTCGTGATGCATCCGTGGCTGTACCTGATCCTGGTGCCGGCCATCACCATGCGCATGTGGGCCGAGGAAGCCAAGGGCGGCACGCTGGAGCTGCTGCTGACGCTGCCGGTGACGCTGTGGCAGGCGTTGCTCGGCAAGTTCCTGGCGGCGTGGTTGTTCATCGGACTGGCGCTGGGGCTCACGTTCCCCATCTGGTTCACGGTCAACTATCTCGGCTCGCCCGACAACGGCGTGATCCTGGCCGGGTACCTCGGCAGCTGGCTGATGGCCGGCACGTTCGTGGCGATCGGTTCGTGCCTGTCCGCGTTGACGCGCAGCCAGGTCATCGCGTTCATCCTCACCGCGCTGGTCTGCGTGCTGCTTATCCTGGTCGGCCAACCGCAGGTGCTGGAGTTTTTCCAGGGTACCTTGCCGCGCAAGCTGATCAACGCGGTGGCGCACCTGAGCATGCTGCGCCACTTCGGCTCGATCGCACGCGGCGTGCTCGACGTGCGCGACATGCTGTATTTCCTGCTCAGCATCGTGGGCTGGCTGGTGGCCGGCGTGTTGCTGCTCGACCTGAAAAGGACGCGCTGACCGATGCCACGCCCGCGCCTGCCCGCCTTCCTGACCCGGCCGCGCCAGTTGACGCGAAGCTCCCTGCTCTACATGGGGCTGGTGCTGCTGGTGCTGGTGTTCGTGCCGCTGATCGTCACCACCAGCCGCTGGATGCATGCGATACGCATCGACCTCACCGCGGACCAGCTCTATACGTTGTCACCGGGTACGCTGCACATCGTGGACGGCCTGCAGCGACCGTTGAAGCTCACGCTGTATTTCTCCGAACACGCCACGCGCGACCTGCCGCAGTTGCGCAGCTACGAGCAGCGCGTGCGCGAGATGCTGCAGGAGATGGTGGCGCGCTCGCATGGCCGCATCCGCCTGCAGATCATCGACCCGGTGCCGTATTCCGACGACGAGGCCAATGCCGAAGGCAGCGGGCTGACGGCCGCCAGCGGTGGCAGCAACGGCGAGCGGGTGTTCTTCGGGCTGGCCGGCAACCGGCTTTCATCCGACAGCGAGAACGAGTCGGTCAACCAGGTGCCGGACAAGGCACTGGGTATCGCCTTCTTCGATCCTGCGCGCGAGGCGTTCCTGGAATACGACATCGCCAAGTTGCTGTACGAGCTTGACCAGACGCGCAAGCCGCCGATCGGCGTGATCAGCTCGTTGCCGGTGGAGGGCAAGCCGATCCTGGGCCAGCAGCCATGGGCCGCGGTGCAGCAGTTAGGCCAGCTGTTCGACCTGCGGATGCTGGATCCCGCGCAGCTG
>Ga0206102_1000327_pt1 | contig 15912 bp, 7 predicted proteins | sample 1B1Ametagenome_FD_148645 | JGI IMG/M metagenome (GOLD analysis project Ga0206102, IMG submission 148645) | Enriched microbial communities from leaf-cutter ant dump, University of Wisconsin, Madison, United States - 1B1A | ecosystem: Environmental > Terrestrial > Nest > Insects nest > Nest dump... | reverse complement strand
CCTCCGACCAGTTGGCACTCCTGCCGGTAACGCGCCGTTTCATTTTCCTTGAAGAGGGCGATGTTGCGGAAATTACCCGTCACAGTATTGATATTTATGATCGCGATGGCGTCAAGGTCGAACGCCAGATCCATGAATCCACCGCCAGTTATGACGCGGGTGATAAAGGCCAGTATCGCCATTTCATGCTCAAGGAAATTTATGAGCAGCCCCATGCGGTATTGAATACCCTTGAGGGTCGTTTGAGTAATGACTCGGTATTGGATGAAACTTTCGGCAACGGTGCCGCTGAGTTGTTCAAAAAAGTAAAACACGTGCAAATCGTTGCCTGTGGCACCAGCTACCATTCCGGTCTGGTCGCGCGCTATTGGATTGAATCTTTCGCTGGCATTTCCTGCAATGTTGAAATCGCCAGCGAATTCCGTTATCGCAAATCCTTTGTGCAACCAAACAGCCTGCTGGTTTCCATCAGCCAATCCGGTGAAACAGCAGATACACTTGCAGCCCTGCGCCTCGCAAAAGACCTGGGTTATCTCGGCAGCCTGACGATTTGTAATGTCGCCGGTTCATCGCTGGTGCGTGAGTCAGACCTTGCCTTCATGACCCGCGCCGGTGCGGAAATTGGTGTGGCCTCTACCAAAGCGTTCACCACACAATTGGTCGGTTTGGCAATGCTGGTATTGGCGATTGGCAAATACAATGGTTTGAGTGCGGCACAACAACACGACATGGTTGGCGCGCTAAAAAACCTTCCTGCAAAACTGGAAGAATCCCTGGCGTTAGCACCACAGATCGAAGCGCTCGCCGAAGAGTTTGCCGATAAACACCACGCCCTGTTTTTGGGGCGCGGCGACCAGTACCCGATTGCGATGGAAGGCGCACTCAAATTAAAGGAGATCTCTTATATCCACGCAGAAGCCTATGCCGCCGGTGAATTAAAGCACGGCCCCCTGGCGCTGATCGATGCGGAAATGCCGATTATTGTTGTCGCACCCAACAACGACCTGCTGGAAAAACTCAAATCCAACGTTGAAGAAGTCCGCGCGCGTGGCGGCATACTCTACGTCTTTGCCGATGTCGACGCACACTTTGAATCTGACGCAACCATGCGTGTTATCAACGTACCCCATATCCATCATTGGTTGGCACCTATCCTCTACACCTTGCCACTGCAATTGCTGAGCTATTACGTTGCCATTATCAAAGGCACAGATGTAGACCAGCCCAGGAATTTAGCCAAGTCGGTAACGGTCGAATAATAAAAAACCGGGAGAAATCCCGGTTTGTCGGTTTTAAATAATTAGTGATACTTTGAAATAAATGCCGATACTTTAAAATAATTAGCGATACTAATCCAGTAGTGGCCTATATTTGATCAAGATTAGGCCACTACTGGGTTTTTTAATGTCCAAAAATCCTGAAAACACCAAGGAAATCAAAGCTAAAGCGAAAAAGCAGATTGCTTCACGCTTGGCTAAAGGAGCTGGTTCAGGTTCCGGAAGAACCTACAAGCCCTACCTTACTGTCAGGGACGTGAGCTCTCTCGGCCGATACAATCGCTCGCCTAGCGTTACCGTTGGGCGCGTTCATCAACTTCTGTCTGACCTCGAATACCATGTTTTGCTAATGCTGGATTGGGATTCACAGGTTATCGATATCCGTGAGCAATTCCCTGTCCCCCTTGAAGAATCACAAGCTATTGCACGTGAAATGGGAATTGCACATCTGAGTTACCAAGGTGTTGACCAGGTTCTTACTACTGACTTTCTGGTTGATATCAACGCTCAAGGAAAACTGGTTCGTCGAGCAATATCGGCAAAATATGCTAAAGATCTTGATGATCCGCGTGTGCTTGAAAAGTTGGAATTGGAGCGCCGCTACTGGACCTCCAAAGGCATACAATTCAATCTGGTTACTGAGGTGGAAATTCCGCAACTACTTCAAAAAAACGTAAAGTGGTTTCATCCCTACATGAATCACTTTGATCTGGATACTCACGAACAACAAGAATATTTTCGAATATTACTCGCTGCAGTTAATCAGTTTCCCTCTCAAAAGATCACCGCTATCACGACTCGATTGGATGATGGTTACAACGTGGACCCGGGAACACACCTATCGTTATTAAGGCAGTTTCTCGCGCAAAGAGCTTTCTACTTTGATATAGAAACTTTAACGATTAAAGAGTTGAGAGCAAAAGATCTAACACCTTCACATTTCTGGCTTGAAGAGGACTATGAATATGCTGTTGGTGAATGATGTATACGAATTATTCGGACAACGCTATCGCATTTTGTGGCGTGACCAGAAAACTGCTTATTGGATCGATATAGATGCTGATAACGCGCTACCTCAACTAATCGAGTTGAGTGTATTAGTTGAGCGCCTTGCGGACGAAGTAATGCGTTGTATCGACGATCCATTTGAGCCATTTATTTTGAATCCAACAAAGCAATCGCAATGGGCCAAGGATATTCAAAGTAAAGCGTGGGAAATGGTTGAGCAACATGTGGCAAATGAGCCTGCCATTTATGAACGCACTCCGCGTGGGAAGATGATCCAGGTAATGGCTCAGAAGCATGGAACCACAAAGGCATTGATATACAGAAAACTACGTGAATACTGGCAACGAGGTAAAAGCCCAAATGCGTTGTACCCAGATACCAGCAATAAAGGCAGCCCGAATAAAGCTAAAAATATCACCGATAAAAAGCGTGGCCGTCCTCGTAAAGTAGCTTTAGGTACCGGAGTAAATATTACTCCAGAAATTGAGAAAGTATTTCGCACAGTTATTAAAAGCCACTATCAAACGGAAGATGAAAATACGGTTAGGTATGTGTATCGAAGGGCGTTATTTTTACTAGGGTTTGATAGCACCAGGAAAAACAATGAAGAGCAGCTTGCTGAAGCACCTACTTATGAACAATTTTATTATTTCCTTCAGAAAGAGATAACCGATGCTGAAAAGATAAAAAAGCGGCTTGGTGAAATTGTTTATCAAAAGGACTATCGCCCTGTATTAGGTTCATCGACCGCAGGTGCTATGGGACCAGGAAGTCTTTACCAGATCGATGCAACAATCGGCGATGTTTATCTAATTGATGAAGAGACACGAAGCGTTATTGTTGGTCGTCCGGTGATTTATATTGTAATCGACGTATTTAGCCGAATGATTACCGGAGTGCATGTTGGTTTGGAAGGACCATCCTGGGTGAGTGCAATGTTTGCGTTGGCAAATACGATGTTTGACAAGGTGCGTTATTGTGCGAGTTATGGCATCACTATTAGTCACGATGAGTGGCCTGTTGTTGGTAAACCGGAAGCTATTCTTGGTGATAAGGGAGAATTAATAGGGACTACAGTAGAAGTGCTTTCTGAAGCACTATTCATCAATATCCTAAACACTCCCTCATTCAGAGCAGACTGGAAAGGTATCGTAGAGCAACAATTTAGAACACTACAAACTAACTTTAAGCCCTTTGTCGAAGGCTATGTAGAGGGAACTACTATTAAAAAACGTGGAGGTTCTGATTATCGTCTGGATGCAGAGCTCACCTTAAGGGACATTACCCGCATAATCATAAATTGCGTGATCATCTATAACACTACTCATGCAATGAATTATTACGATACAGATAACGATATACCACCAGATTTACCTCTAATTCCGTTGGCGTTGTGGAATTGGGGTATTCAAAATCGCACAGGTAAACTCAGAGGTGTTAATGAAGAGCTTGCAGCTGTTAATTTAATGCCTCACAAGGAAGCATCAATTACTGAGTACGGATTGTATCTTTTTGGTTGCTACTACAGTGCGCCTATCGCAATCAAAGAGGAATGGTTCGTTAGAATCAAAGGACGATCCGGAAAAGTATTAATCGCTTACGATCCTCATAATGCCGAAACAATTTATTTTCGTCCCAACGGCAAGTACGACAAATTTATACCTTTCGAATTAACTGAAAGAAGCCGTGCATTCAGAGGCCGGACATTTTGGGATGTTTGGAGGATGCAAGCTGGACAGACCAAAACACACGCCAAATCCAAGCTAACCAAGTTAAATGGTGAATTAGCACGCGATAAGAAAATCGAAGAAATCGTGGAAGAGGCCAGATCAAAAAATAAAAATATGTCACATCTGCCTAAATCCCAGAGAACAGCTAATATCCGGGAAAATAAGAAAAATGAAATTGATATTAATCGGGCTCGCAGTGGTTTGATGCCGACAAAAACTCGTGCAGAAACCAAACCGGTACAAAAAGATAATGTTGTTTATCTCTCGGGCGAAAAACCTCAGGATTACAGCGTTCCATCAATGCTTGATACAATCTATGGTGAGGATGATGGAAACTGAACAAATAGAAATCGCTGCATATAAAGATCAAGGATTATCTGAATATACAAACAATCCATTTATTAGCGCACTGCCATTACTGAAAGACCTGCAATCAGTTTTGCGGGATATGAAAGTCCCTCCATCATTTGATGAGCGAGAGCTTAATTTGGATTGGCATCATAGAATTCACGCGATCCAACGATTAATTCATCAGTGCTTTCTACCTAGCGTCCAACATGGCATATTGGAACAGCGGTTCAGTGTGCTCATTCGTCAAGGTTACATTGGCCGTAACCCTGCGACAGCGGCCTTCAAAAAACATTTAAATAATGGTTATGACCGAATCGTAAATAAAGATATTACGTTAACGGTAAGAAAAGAAATCGACTCTACAGCGGTGGGGTTTTCTGTGGTTGGTCTTTCGGGCTGCGGTAAGACCAAAGCTATACAAAAATGCCTTGAATCTTATCCAAAAGCAATTTTTCATCCTGACTTACATATTATTCAAATTCCTTGGTTGAAACTTGAGTGCCCGCGTAATGGCTCATTAACCGAGCTTTGCTATAACTTTTTCAGAGCTGTAGATAGCCGCGTTAATACGCAATATTTCGATACTTACTGTAAGCCGCGTGTGAGTGTTGATAGCTTGATTGCTGAAATGGCACAAGTTGCAAACCTTCATGCGATAGGCGTTCTAATTATTGATGAGATTCAGCACTTAAGCAGAATGCGTTCTGGCGGTGACCAGGCAATGCTGAATTTTTTCGTGACATTAACCAACTCTATCGGTGTACCGGTTGTCCTTGTTGGAACGCCTAAAGCAAGAAATTTATTTGCAACAGATTTTAAGATGGCGAAACGTACTACGGGTTTGGGTAGTATTACTTGGGAGCGTTTAACTGAAGGAGATGAATGGAATCGGCTAATACGGTATATCTGGAAATATCAGTGGTTACGTAAAAAGGAGGATCTAACACAACAACTTATTGATGTTTTGTACGAGTTGAGTCAGGGCATAATCGATGTTCTTATGAAGTTGTATGTTTTATCGCAATGGCGAGCAATGATTCTTGGAGTTGAGCACCTGAGTATCGGGTTAATTAAAAAAGTGTACGAGGATGACTTACAACCAGTACATAAAATGCTTCAAGCTCTCCGTAGTGGTAATCCAGAAGAAATAGTCAAATATGGCGATTTGATAATGCCTGATGTTGAAATCAAGCTTCTTCAGGCATTACAACAAGATAAATCGTTTTTCCCATCTGCTGTTGAACAAATAGCGCTAGAAGCAGCTAACGATAAAACAAAAACAATTATGAGTGTGGTAGGAACATTGGGTATCGAACAGGATATCGCTGTGCCACTCATAGAAGAAGCGTTAAAAGAAAATCCAGAGTTGGATACCATGCAAGTTGTGCATAGAATGCTGAACTTACTGCACTCTATTCCTGCACCACCAAAAGCCAAAAGTCCATCTAAAAAGCCAAACGTATCTTTGTGGGATCAATTGCAAAATGACGATATACGCTATATTTTTAGCCAGCGCCAAAACTTAACGGCGCATGAGGCTTTGAAAGCATCCGGTGTAATTGCTTCTGTTAGCGATTGTCTAAAGGTGAGCTGATGCTGGGCTACTTCCCAGTACCTTATCAAGACGAATTGCTTTATAGCGTTATAGCCCGATATAAATTACATCAAGGAATTACTATAAATAGGCAGGTTGTTAGCACTTTATTTGGTTCGCGGGATGTGGCAGCTGTTGTTGACTTTCCGGGGCACTTACTCGAACTTGAAAAAAATACTTACCACCTGACACACATGAAAGCCGTTGAATGGCTTTCTAAGCACACCTTATATCCCGCCTATAAACATTTCCTTCCAATTAGCAGAATTGAAAAATTAAACAACTCGATGCTGACAGGTAGAGCATGGGATGTTCATACAAGAATTGGTGTATCTGCTTCAAATATAAAAACACCGAAATATCTCAGGCTTTGTAAGCATTGCTATTTAAGCGAGTTACAACGACATGGAGAGCCCTACTGGCATAGGTTGCATCAGTTATCCGGTGTAATTGTTTGTCCTATTCATAAAGAGTATCTATACGAGTCCGATACTCTGTATCGGCCACAAGGTAAATATGATTTTCTTCCTGCGATAAATGCTAGTTTGGTAAGACAAATTCCGATGGATTTAACAATCAATCAAAAGCAGAAAATCATACAGCTAAGTCAAAACATTAAGGAATTAATTAACCTAGATACGAACTACATAATCTCACTGAATCAATGGTCTGCTTATTATCGAAAGCTAGCAGAAAAACATGGATTTAATATTGCAAGCCGTATTGATCATATTGCCTTGGCTGACCATATTGAAAGTTATTGGTCAAGCCATCTACTTGATACATTAGGATTAACAACAAGTTATTTAGAATGGTTAAAAAATTTATTCCGTAAACATAGAAAGAGCTTTAACTATCTTTATCATCTTGCCACCTGGCAAGCGCTAGATAATATACCGACTAGAATTTGTCTAGAGTGTGCCCAGCAAATCAATGCAACCAAGTGTAAACAAGAAATACGTGAAGTAAAAATTGAATCGAACTACCTGGGCAAAAAACGTAAAGAGTGGAAATCAGCGGTTTTAGCTAACCAAACGCAAGGGGTGAAGTGGTTAAGAACAGATGGCGGCTTTAGTGCCTTATATGCATGGCTATATCGCAATGATCGACTCTGGCTTCAAAAAAATAAACCTGATCCCAAACCAAGAAGTGCTACACGATTGATTATTGACTGGAACAATCGTGATAAAAATATACTTAAGCACTTAGTGTGTTTAAAGGCAATTGGCTCATTAAATAATAACAATGGAAGACGGAGCATATCATGGCTGATTAAGCAGTCTGGGCAGCGAGCTTTGTTAGAGAAAAATCAAGATAAGCTGCCTAGGACAACACATTTTATTCAACATCTAGCTGAATCACCTGATGCCTACAGAAAGAGACGCATAGAAAAGACCATTTACGATTTACATATAAATAATCAATTAATTGAAACATGGGTAATTTTCCGTAAGGCTGGCATACGGAAAGAATTTCAAACAAAATCTATTGTTCGATATATAAATAAATTAAAAAGGAAATTACATTTTGGCTCTTCACGCTTCATTCCGAAAAATACCTGATCTTGCAAAACTCATAAATTTTGGAAACTGTTTTCGCTATCCTAATAAAAATTGGAACATAGCTTGTGAATTTGAGCTAGAGGACGGAGCCAAATCTAAAATTAGTTTAGCTATAGAGGCCCTACCTGCATTGGCGATTGGTAGAGTTTATAAAAAAGATAAAATCATTAGACCCAAATCCGAATTTTCAGTAATTGACCTTCCACCGATTTCACGGTGGTCAACTCAGACTATGGCTGATTACGAAAAGTTTACAAATAAAAGTATTCTGCTGAAAGAATATGCAAATCAACAACTGTTTAGGTTTGCTTATAAACAATACTATGTATGGATACCCTGTATTGAGCTTGCCAGAGTGCTATTCTTTAAAACGGCATTGAATACAAGAACAGCATTCTACGAACCTAATTTAAATCGGTTAATTGATGTCGATGTAGAAGAATCTCACGCTCATATAAGATTGGCTGAAGCTTACCCGCACAATTTATTGGATATCAAGGCGCACCAGAGCTATCTGGCTTGGCTCAATCTAAACCCTGAAGTAACCAACAGCTACTTATCAATATTCAAAAACATCCTGGAAAAATCTACAGACTCACCAAGCGCAAAATTATGGCTGTTCGAATTTGAGCCGTTCAATATGGAGAACGTCTTCATTCGTGCCTACACAAAATCGCATGGTAGCAATCTTTTTGTGGAAGAAATTTGTAGCGTAGCTAGTTTGCCTATGACAGATCAGTTTCATACGATAAGTTTTCACCATCCATTAGATATAAAATTCGAAAAGGAAGTAAAACCTCAAGGCGATAGAAAGCCGGTGAAAGCGCGTCCGCGTGAAGAGTTTGATCCTGAGACAAGCGACAGCGAAAACCCTTCCAATCTCAGCAGAGCTAAAATATTGGATGTTCCCAAGGGGTCACTTTACTTCAATGAAATATTGAATACTCAGAGAGTCTTTGAAATTCAGATTGTTGAAACTAAGGGGACTAGCGAATCAAACAACGATAAACCTGAAATAAAACATAAAACGCTCAGCGTATTAGGCGGGAAAGGAAAAGGGCAACATAAATCGGCGGACTTTAAATCACTAGATGATGCATCACCCGCTAACGTTGGATTTTTTAATTACATTCGCAAAGCTCTAGAATTACTTAAAGACATTGAACACCTTGGCGTTTCTGAAATTTACGAGAAAACTGAAATAATTAAATCGCCGCATACGAAAAAATTTATTTACATCAAAGGAGCCACGAAACGAGCATTTCTCTATGCTCAACTAGAGATTGCTGGAGGCGATTGTATTCATTTGATCGAAATTGACCTCACCGACAATCATAGTTTAACCACCCTGGCTTTTCGCCTTCGCGATGATTCGATAGTGGAAACCACTATTAAAACGATTTTGGATGATCTTGTGAATAAGTCAGGACACTGGGATCGGGAACAATTACAGAGTATGACACTAATGCATGCGTGTATAAGACATCCCAATAAGCTTGAGGCTGGCTTACCGGAGTCTGTATATCAAAGTTGGGCAGCTCGTATTGCAAATACCTTCTAAAAACCAGCAGTAACTTTCGTTGGCCATCAATCTTAATGTTAAGAAAATAGTTTAATTTTACAAAGTTAGAAATTCTTCTACTTTTCTTATTATATAGAGTGGTGCAGGATTGCGAAGCCAATTGTCGTATTTAGCTTGCAATGCTCCGCGTCTCAAGGATGCAGAGAAGGCTGCTAACGTGTCACTATCACTATCCTGCGGTTTTACTAGAATAGTAAATTCGATGCCGTTGGGAGTCGGTGTTTGCATTAAGTGAGGTGCAAATTCCTTTACGCCATTTGAACCGTTAGGTAACTTGATTGAGCGATAAACGCTTAATCCTCTCTTTCCTCTCCTTAATGGTGCGCCTAGTGACCAATAAATAGGTATATCATTTTGTTTCACGCGAAATAATCTTGGACACGTTGTATGAACTCCAAATTCTTCATCATATTTCTCAACCATTAATGGTGGAGATTGTTCACGAACGCGTATCACGCATAACTCATTATAATTGGCCACATTTCCATTCGAAAAAACAACGTTTGACAAATTTACTGCTCTATCTGATAACCACGGCCACAATCTTGTACCATGTGTTGACCCAATGAATATGCAGCCGTTTTCCGCATTTGCCTCTATAAAAATATTCTTACAGAAATTTTGAAAGTTTTCACTGCGTGATTTTTTATCGTTGCCAATTGAGAATGATGAATTGTATCTTTTTGCTATGAATCTCATCGCGCCTTCGAAGGGCAACCAAGCTTGATGCATGTTTGTCGAATATCCAAGCTTCACTTCTGGAATTCCCGAAATGGTGTTAATGCGCGTTGCAACTAAAATTTCGCTTGGGCTATTTCTAAGGTCAGTTTTATTGGATTTAACGATAGCTATTCCATATATATAATTAGGCTTGGCTTTAAAATTTTTAAAATAATTTTCTGTTAAATCCGCTATACCCGGCACTATACCAGCATGACCAAAGATCAAGTCTAATAGTGCGCTTTGTGCTCTATGAATATAGTCTGCAAGTTGTTTCTCTTGTTTGCGAATTTTTCGATCTAATGGCAATAGATATTGGACAGGGACACTTGATTCTTTTGCGAGGCCAATTTTAGCTGCCGACTTATTTACCAAATCATCATGTTTCGGTTTGCCGGTTGGTTTCACATACCATTCATGAGCTTGAACTAAACACATATGACGTCGATTATCTGCAAAATTCTTTTGACTAAAGCTCTCCCAAATTTTAAGCCTTGCATCAATGCGACTTTGAATGGATTTTTTATTATTCGGAAGATCCTCCTCTGGGCCATGTGTATCACTAGGGAGTAAGGCGCTACGGATTTCAATACTATCACCGAATAAATGCAGCACTATTTTCTTCAACAGCCACATTTCACTTTGATCTTGGCACAGTAATGTAAGTACTGGTAGATCACCTTTCAGTGTTGGTAAACATTTTTTAATAAGATCTCGATTTAATTCGAACATCTTCGTTACACGTTCTAGCCTTCCTGACGGACTTGTAGCATTATCTTCAATCTCTAGTAATGCCTCAGCCCACTCATCATCTATTTGTTCGATTGCAGTATCGAGATCTTGTTCAGAAATTACTAATGATTCTTGGGTTGGTATACTTTCATTATTTTGTGAAGATGCATCACTTTCATCCGAATCAATTTTATAAAAAGTCTGTATATCAAGATATGCTAAACCTTTCAGCATTGTTATTGGATTTTTAATTCGCTCGAAACCGCTAAAGGAAGAAAAACCAAAAGGTGAAAGAAAAGTTAAAATATTATTAAAAGCATCGATTCTATCAACCTCGGATACTCCAGCACCAATTCTGGTTGACAAATGTGAACCATTTTTCTCAATACCGTGCATGTGGGCAATAACAACATCATAATCATTGATGCAACAAAGTGGCAAAAGCTCGTTGGCATCATCAGAAACAGATAGATTGAATCGTTCAGATAACACGTCCCACCCATCAGTGGCTTGCCATCTCCATTGAGATGAATCATTTTCATTCCGTTTCTTTTCAACCTGGAAAGTATATGCGCGATTTTCGCCAGACTTCATAATATAGCCTTTGATACTTTTCACATGTGTAAAATTATTATCGAGCGATTTCACCCATCGGCGTCGTTTAAAATCAATATATATTAGTGGCGCACTTATCCCAGGTAGAGTTTCTACAGATATACAACATACAAGGCTGAAAGCACCCTCTTCAAATTCTCGAATCGGTGGTGTCATTAATTCAGCACTATTTCTATAGATATCACCACCAACGATTCTGGCTAGTGGGGGTAACCCGGGAAAAATTGATTTTCCTTCTAGCAATACAGCAATATCATTTGCTGCAAAAGGGTATCCCATATCATGGCAAGGAATCGCCGTATCATTTTCACTTCTTTCCCAAGGAAATAAATTAAAAATATTATTTGATATTTCGAATAATTTTGATTCATCCAGAAGATTGGAAATATCTTCTCGTAATTGATCAGGTATAGAATGTCTTTCTATAAATGGAAAGAGGTGACGATTAAACCATTCATCTATCACCTCTACTACAAACTGTTCAGTTGATTGGGTGTGTTTAAATATAGCGAAGGGTTCTCGTTTATACAGAGTGCGAGTTATATCTCTATTTGCTAATCTTAGTTGCGGAGCTATGGCCAATAATTCATCCATGCGAAGTTCAAGTAATGATTTTAACGAGCCAGAGGGTATTGATAAATCTATCTTTGTATCAGATAAGTTTAACCGAGCACTATTTAGTATCGCTCGAAAGGAGTGATAGGCTTCTTCTGTCCAGCAAACCCATGCGGCTGAAATAGTTAAAGGCTTTTCACTTTCTTTGAATACCAGTGCATGAGCCACATCATATTCTGATTTTTTTTTCATAAAATCCTCATAGGGCATTTTCAAATGCCGTATTCAAAATCTTCCACTAGAAAACCACTCGATAAACTTTCATCGTTGGGCAAAGATATAGTTTCATCCTTATTTTTAATTTTTAAGCCGTATGTTTTTCGCAAAGGAACAAGAAAGGGTTCATAAAGTTCTCGATAAATTGCTGCTTTTTTTGGGTCATCATGCTGTAAACATTTCTCAAGAATATCGATAAGCTGAACTAACATGCTTGTGATTGGTGTATCCTTTCCGTTTTTTGCCGACTGCCGCGCCCAAGCTACATCAACAAAAATACAACGAACAGGGCATCCATTTCTCATGCCTCTACCGATAGTTTGAAGCAGAGTAATTGCAGAATTAGCGGTAAATGGTTCAAGTAGAGGTCCAAGCCGAGATGCTCTTAGAGGGTTTCTCAAAAGACTTCCGACAGTTCCATATAAACGCTGTCTATGTCTTACATATTCATTTGATACATCTTTTATACTAGTTGCGTTGAAAAATTGCTCTTGACTGAATTTCTCAGAAGCTTGGGCGGCAAGACTTATTAATAAAGAAAGATCATCAGAAGATGGATGAGGGCGCGTCAAAAAATACATATTCCCAATTGCAGCATCCAGACGGCGTTCACCTTTTGTAAAAACAATATTTGTTCCTCGCCCTATTGCTCCCATAGGAAATACAATAAGTTTTATGTGATCAAGATCGCCAAGTGATTCAACTTGAGCTGAAGTGATATAGCCATTGCCATTATTATTTTTATCCACATCTTTAACAACTGCAACGCTATGTGTACTCCAATCAGGGAATTGGGAGTCGATATATTGTTTAATAATTTCGCAATGTTTATAGCTGTTAACTACGAAAACTGCTTTTCGTTGACGCGCTTCTGAGTCGAAGGTTCGAATTGCTTCACCAACAATGGAATCATCTAAACCTCCTTTTAATAAATGCTGAACCATTTTTTTAAGATTATTTTCGCGAGACACACTAAAGTGCTCACCACTATATTGTAAAAACATTTCCGGTTTTAATGGATTTTGAATTGGAATAAAAGAAAACTCGCTTTTTTCAAAGCGTCGACGATATGATTCTCTTGCTCTTACAATATAGTCTGGTGTTTTTTCAATATGATAGGCTGGGCTTTGTTCAAGAAAACTTGTGGCGCTAGCAAGAAGAACAGCTGGAGCTTTTTTGCTTCCAGGAATAGGATTATGTAGATTATAAATAAATGAACGAGGAGATCCTGAAAATACGACGTATTGAAGTTTTACATGCGTATTCAAATGATTAGTAGAACTTTCCTGCTCTAATGAGAAACGAACACCGGATAAATTACCAAGCATATTCTCGGTTGTGGCTTTCAGAAAATCGTCTGAGCAGCGTTTTTCGACATTCGATGGCATCAAAAATCCTTGTTCAATTAATGCATCGGAGTGAGGTGCTAATCGACGATAACTTAGGATTGTAAATGTAACACTTATGAGAAGACGAATTTTTTGTTTGAGGGCATTTTCGTCTTGACTTTTAATCAATGGCCGTAATATTTCAAGTATTTCCATGACACAACCATCAAGGATTGTCTTACTTTCTCCAGTGAGCCAATCGCGAAGATGTTCTTGTAATAGACGATCCATTTTTCTAACGTTTTCTTCCTGCAAGCCAAGATTTTCAGCAATGTGGGAAAAATTTATGGATTTACCTATTTGTGCATCACTTTTATTTTGTCTGTTGTAAAATGTTTTAATTGTAGAATAAGCCCATAGTTCACTTATGGAATCTTTTCTTCGAAAGTCAGTATCAATGTCTTCAAGCTCAGGAGCTAAACCACTTTTCCGTTTATCGCCTGCTACTAAAGAGCTAATAAATCTAGCCGGTGTTAGAAAAATACCTTCATAAAGATCACGGTTTTCGCTGTCTAAATTCTGTATGGCATTTATCAGTAAATGCGAGTGTCGACTAAAATCAATTGCATTCATAGAAAACGCAAAAAAACTTGGATCACCTAGATTGAAATTTTTCTCCATTGTCATTTGGCTTTGACGTTTTTGGAGATCAGCATGAAAAGAGTGCGAATCTCCAGTGAGAGTTAACTTGGATACCCCCTGCTCATCAAGCCAGGATTGGACCATATCGGCTTCATCAAATATAACGACATCAAAATCTCTCGAGAGAATTTCAAAGTAACTAACTCTGAGTTCTGTAGAGTGATAAGGTAACTGTGTATCACATGATGCAATATGACCTAACCAAACAAGTGCGTTACTTAAACCACGAGCTGCCTTTTGATACCCACATTTTGACCATAAAGGACAAAGGCGTTTTATATAGCTTACTTTCCCTTTAGTATTTGTGAATTTTTCAAGAATTTGATAACAATAAGTTCCGGTAGGAATTATTTCATCCTCTGCAGCAGATGTATAAGTAGGGAGAACACAGTTTGTTGAAAAATAGGATGCACCAGCAATTGACTTACCAAATCCATGTAATTGGTCTCCACTGGCAATAGTTTCTGAAATTTGATGTGAATGGTTTGTCCGGGTCATTCCACTTTGACCCATTAATAGAGCGGCATTGACCTCATAATCTTCTAGTGCTGATAAGTATTGACGGCAGACATCAATCGATGGAAAAAACACTGCAGTTTTATAACCATGTCTAAATAAGTATCGAACAAGACACATAAGCAGAGTTGTTTTTCCTGCTCCCGGAAGTCCAATCAAATGTTTCAGTCCAGATAATGTGAGGATGTTTGTTTCCAAAAAACTGCCATCGTCTTTCGGAACTTCCAGCAAAACATTTTTCAGTCTTAGGGCCCAATTTCCATTCTTTCGTTGAAGTTTTTTATCAATTGCATCCATCTCGATTGCTTCTTGAAGTAAGCCAGCGAATTGGATATGGATTTCTTCTTGTTTAGCGTTAGAAAACAGATAATTTGGTATTTCATTTAGCTTTGGCAAATTTTTTATTTGATAAGTATTCTTAATCCCTGATTCAGAAAATTCAACATAGATATTCCTTTCTTGGTCTGGATATTTCCAATCATGGGTGGGTATAGATTTAATAACGGCTAAATTATTTTTAGCCTCATCATATTCCGGAGGCAGAATATCGTTGATAGGAGAAAAAACTAACGTGTTTTCATTTATCGAAAATAAACGTCTGTCACTTCCACCAGTTTCTACTTGGGATCGATAATATTCGTTATATCTAATGACAGCTCTTCTAATAGTAGATTTTGTCGAAAAATGTAAAGCGATCCAACGAATATTGTAAAGAGCATTTTCTTTATCTTGCAATGGACCAAAAGTGTGTATTGATTTGTAGCCTGAAAGGAGCAGCGGAGCTAAAGAAAGATCTTGCAGATTTGCAAATTCTTGCATAAACATGCAAAGCCAGTTTATTCGGTCATAACCCTTCCAAATTTCAATATTCATTTATGGCCCCTTTTAACCAAAGTTTGGTTTCAGAGACTGTTTTAAATTCGAGTCCCAAGCCTGTTGTGTTTGCATTTAGTAATTGCAAATATCTTGATTCCTTCTTGATAACTGAATCACTGATTGCAATTATTTTTCGCTTATATTTCTTTAGTCCACCAATGGATCTATTTAAGGATTGACTTAATAAGTTAGGGCTGGCGTAGCTTTTAACGTCTATTCCTATATCAAACCCATCGATAGATATGTCACAAGCGTCGCTATCCGGATAGAGTGCTGCATCTAAATGATATGAAAGTGCAAAATCATAAATTTCAATTTCATCTATCGACGGGCCAAACCAGTATGCAAGGATATGAGGGCGAAGCACCAGGGTATCTTCATCGGGTGTCAAGTAATTCCTTGGCTCTCTGTGAGTATGGTATCGCTTACATTGTCGGACGAGGCAATAACCTAAGGTCTCATCAACTAATCCTATTGGTGCTTTACAG